>JGI24146J20443_1001915_pt1 | contig 12064 bp, 10 predicted proteins | sample BarGraIncub1131A_FD_20443 | JGI IMG/M metagenome (IMG submission 20443) | reverse complement strand
TTTGACAAAGGCATGGATGTATATCACGTGCAAGGTGGTAATAAAATAAAATTAGCCCAACCTCAACAATTTTTAGCACAAGAGAGGGAAATAGTTAATACTGCTTATGCAGGAGATATCATCGGAGTATTTGATCCAGGCATTTTTAGCATAGGAGATACTATATGTTCGTCATCTAATAAATTTCAGTTCGAAGGAATACCAACTTTTGCGCCAGAACATTTTGCAAGAGTTAGAACTGTTGATACTATGAAGAGAAAGCAATTTATAAAGGGAGTAACACAAATAGCTCAAGAAGGTGCAATCCAAGTATTTAAGGAACTTCATATAGGGATTGAACAAATTATAGTTGGGGTTGTAGGAGTACTGCAATTTGAAGTGTTAGAATTTAGGCTTAAAAATGAGTATAATGTGGATATTAAAATTGAAAGGTTAGCATTTAAATTTATAAGATGGGTTGAAAATAGTAAAATAGATAAAGAAAAACTTAACTTGACTAGTGATACTAGAATAGTTAAAGATTTTAAGGAGAGAGACCTATTATTATTTCAAAATGATTGGGGTATTAGTTGGGCACTTGAGCATAATAAAGGCTTGATTTTATCAGATGTTGGTAAAAATAACGATTAACACAAAAAAAAATCTCTTGAAATAATTTCAAGAGATTTTTTTACGTCTGATTTTTTTTTACATGCTTCTTCTTTTACTAGATAAAACATCTATAATAAATACGATTGCAGCAACTATTAATAAAATATTAATTAAATCCCCGCCTATACGAAAAAGCACTCCTATTAAATAGAACAAAAATACAAAACCGCCTAACCAACGCAAAAATGTCATATTAACACCTCCATTTATTAAAATTTTAATTCACTAAAGAATTAAAAAACTAGAAATTAGATACTATATATAATTAGTAATTAGTTTATATATAGTATTTATTACTTTGGCTATGTATATGCAAAATATATACAAAATCATATAGGTTGAAATGTAAATGCTAAAGCGTATCCATACATTTGAAAAATAAATTATTTTGTATATAATAGTATTACAGTTACTTTTGAGAACATATTGAAAAAAATAGGGGGAAAAAATGGAAAATAAATTATCATCAGTTAAAACTATCGACATAGTACAAATTGGAATTATGGCTGCTATTATATACATTGCAACATATCTAATAAAGATACCTGTGGGAAATAAGGCTGTATTCCATATAGGAGATAGTATGGTATATCTAGCTGCCATATTATTAGGAAAGAAAAAGGGTGTTATAGCTGCTGCACTTGGCATGACTATATTCGATTTAACAACACCTTGGTTCTATTGGGCACCGTTTACGCTGATTGTGAAAGGCACAATGGCATACATCACAGCTGTGATAGCATATAGGAAAGGTTATAAAGGAGATAATCTTTGGAATAATCTACTGGCATTTGTAGTTGCAGGTGTGTGGATGGTTTCTGGATATTTACTTTCGGGATTTGTAGTATATAAACTAATTTCTAATAATTCACTACTAGCATTTGCGGACATACCTGCAAATATAGGGCAGATTATAGTTGGTATTGTCCTTGCATTACCATTATCCATGACTTTGGTTAAATATAATAAAAAACATGCATTTTTAAAGTAGCGAAAAGGCTCATTATTTATGGGCCTTTTTTTAGGCATATTTAGAAACAACTAATTAGTATAATACTCTATTTTTTATTTGTGATGGTATTTCTAGTGCTCATTGTATTCTTAATATAAGTTATACTGAAAATTATCGTTGGTATTAGTATGAAACTTATTACAGATAAATAAACGTAAAGATTTAAGAATTTATATAGGAATAATACTTTAGCAGAAAGGAAATACGAAAATATGAATACAACTAAAGTAATAATGTATATCCAATATTTATTAAAGAAAGAAAGTTTTTGTAATAAAATTAGTATAGCACTTAGAGATAATACGTACTTTATAAACCAACCACCCACCATTTGAAGCATTACATAAAATTCTCCACCCTCTATAAAACCGAAATAATCAACCAACTGAGTTTGTATTAGCTTTGGGTAGTTAATGTTTAAGACACTAGCTACTCCGAAGGTGCTTATAAGACCTATATTTGCGAAAATTTCCATTTGTATTACTATTAATATTGCAATAATGCAATGTTTTATAATTTTTGACCTATTATATACTCTAGATAAAAATGGAAGGCAAACAGCTATGCTACCATAACATCCAAGTGCTTTTATTATAGATAAAATAAAAGATTTGGTCACTCCACTCGCCATTATTGGAAGCAGGTAATTATATTTTTTATATTTAGCTGTAAGGATTGCTAGGTTTATACCTGCAAACATAATAATAACTATACCAATAATAGTAGTTATAGTTATAGCTCTAGTACCCTTCTTTACAACATAAACTGCTGGTATTAATATAAATAAAAGAAAAAACCAAGTAGGAGTATCTGAAAGCATATTTACGTGAAGGGCATTTGCTTCCACAGAAGAGCTTTCTACTAAAGATACAAATAAAGTTATTATAAATAAGATTAAAAAAACGTTTCCCATAGTTTTACCTAAAGCTCTATGATATATTTTAACCATATCATAGCAGTTTGTTGTTTTACAAACGAAAAGTAAGTAAACAAAATATAATAAAATAATAATGGATGCAATAATAACGGAAATCCAGGAATCTCTACCTCCATTTATAATGAATACATTGGGGTAAGTTTTCATTGCTACAATAGAGGTTCCCCAAATTATGAACATTAAATGTTTTGTATTTAGTTTATCCATTTCACCTTTGCCTCCTTTTCGCTGTTAGTCTACATCACAAAGTAATAAAATTTACAACATATTAGTAGCATTTCCCATTATGAAAATATTAAACTAAAATGCTTTATATTTTAGAATATTAAACTTTAACATTACAAACAATAAAAATGGGTGATTAAAATGGAAAAAATAAATATAGATTATATTAAAGAAAAATTAAAAAACAGCTACGATGTTAAGTATAGAGAAATAGAGTGTAATGCAGGAACAATATATGGTGTTTTTATTGATGATTTATGTGATTCCAAATTTATTAGTGAGTATATATTTAACCCTCTAATACGAAATAAGATTGATACTGTGGATTTAGAATATATAAAAAAAGAAATATTGCCAGCTAATAGCATTGGAGATGTTAAAGATAATGATGATGCTATATACCACATCTTATCTGGAGATTTGGTGCTTTTATTTTCTTTTACAAATAATTCATTTTACTGTGAGGCCAAAGGGTATGTAAGGCGGAGTGTTGGGATTCCTGTTACAGAAAATGTAATCAAAGGACCAAGGGAAGGATTTACCGAGGCTTTTGTAGATAATGTATCACTGATTAGGCGAAAAATAAAAAATCCATTATTGAAATTCGAAACGATAATTTTAGGAAGCAAATCTAACACGGTAACTGTATTATGCTACATGGAAGGTGTTGCACCTAAGAAACTTGTGGACTATATAAGAAAAAAGGTAACTAATATAAAGTTAGAGTTTATGTTAGACACGAATTATATTGAAGAAGCACTAAAAAATAAAAAAACACCTTTTGACACAATAGGAACTACCGAAAAACCAGATGTTGCGGCATCAAAAATCTTAGAAGGGAAAGTAGCGATAATTGTAGATGGAACACCTTTTGTGATTACTGCGCCATATTTTTTTATAGATAACTTTCAAACACCAGATGATTATTATTCTAATAAATATTTTGCTAATTTATCGAGAATTCTGAGATTGGCTAGCTTCTCCTTAGCTTACTTATTGTCAGGGTTATATGTGGCTATTTCTACTTTTCACTTTTCCCTTATTCCAACGTTAATTACTATAAGGCTATCAGCTAGTAGAGCCGGAGTACCGCTGCCCACTGTTGTAGAACTATTAATAATGACTTTTTTCTTCCAATTACTTCGTGAAGCAGGCATAAGGTTGCCACAGGCTATAGGCCAGGCAATGAGTATTGTTGGAGCATTAATTTTAGGAGATGCTGCAGTTGGAGCGGGCGTAGCATCGCAAAGTACCGTTGTGGTTGTAGCACTTTCATCAATAGCCTCATTTTTAGTTCCCAAAATTTATGGAGCTATATCAATATGGAATATAATAATTATTTTGCTTTCCTCGATTCTAGGGCTACCGGGGTTTTATATTGGGTTCCTTATGTTTGTAGCACATATGGCAGGTCTTGAGAGTTGTGGATATCCATATTTATTTCCTATAGGTACATTAAAATCATTTAAATTTAAGGACCTATTTTATAGAAAAGATCTTAGTGTCATATCTAATAGTATTTTTGATAGGGATGATTATAATGAAGAAATATAAGAAAACGTTAATTATAAGTTGCATAATAATGAATTGTTTTATTATGTCATCATGTTTTAGTTATAGGGACGTTAATCTAACTTCATTTGTTACTGCAATTATGATAGACGTAGATGATAACGGTTGGCCTGTAGTATATGCTGAAGCTTTTAAGGGTGATAAAGGAGCTTCGGATAAAGGAGTGGACCAAAGAGTCTTATTCAAAGGGAAAGGAAAAACAATGTTTGAAGCTGTTAGAGATATGAGTGCTATTTCTAGCTATAAATTAAATTTTACTCAGAATAAAGCTATAATATTTACAAGCAAGGCTGCAGAGTTTGGTATTAGCGATTTTGTAGACCTTTTAGATCGAGACCAAGAAATGCTTTTACGACCTTATATTGCAGTTTATACAGGTGACCCAGATAAACTCGTGAAGTCAAATTTTGTTCAAGAAAAATACATTGGAATGCTTTTAAGGCAAATGATACAAAATATTGGAACTTCTTCAAGAGCTATAATAATAAGTTTTAACGAATTTTACAATGAAAGGGTACAGGGAGATAAAGCAAATGTAGTTCCTATAATCGATTTTAAAAAAGACGCCCTAGAAGCAAAATTGGAAATAAATGGTGGAGCGGTGATTAAAGAGGATAAAATGATCGGCGTAATAGAAAAGAGTGAAGGGCAAGGCTTTAATTTTTTAATGAATTCTATTAAAGGTGGTACTTTAGAAATAACTAATCCTTGTGATATTAATAAGTTTGTGACTTTAGAAATTTTAAAAAATAAAACCAAGACAGAAGTCAACTATAATAAAAATATTATTCACTTAAATAAGAAAATCAAAGTTAAAGTAGATTTTGCAGAAGCTCAAAATCGAATTAATTTTACGAAGGAAAACATTAAGAAAATACAAGAAAAGGCGGAAGATAATATTTCAAAATCATGCGAAACTCTGTTTTCAAAATATAAAGTAACTGGTACGGATATATTTGATATAACTCAAGAATTATATCAAAAATATCCAAAGGTAAACATAAAAGATATTATTAGTAAAACTGATTTAAAGTTAGATGTAGAAGTAGAAATAATGAATACAGGTGATGTGAAAAATTTTCGATAATTTCTCTTTTGAAAATGAGTTCTTTTAAGCAACAAAAGGCGATGGTATTCCATCGTCTTTTGTTGTAAACTATAATTATATTAATAATGTTAAATATCTTTGAAACATTGTATAACTATAAACATAGTATATTATTATAGCGCGTTTGGGGTGATATATATGGAACCGAAAAGAGTCAGCATGTTGTTAAAGAGGGATGAGGGTACAAAATTAGATTTTAAGCTAAAAATGGACATATTATCAGATGGTGGTAAAAAAGAATTAGCTAAAGATATATCTGCAATAGCAAATTCCCGGGGTGGACGTGGATATATTATTATTGGAGTTGAAGATAAAACAAAAAGAATTGTAGGCATTAACCCTAGTGAATTTCAAGAGGAACAATTTCAACAAATTATTAGTTCAAGATGTGAACCACCTATTCCAGTTTCAATAGATTTCGAAACATACCAAGGTAAAAAATTAGCAATTATAACTATATATGATGGTGGTCAGAAGCCATATCAGTTAAGGGAAAATGGAGCATTTTGCATAAGACGAGGCTCAACTACAGATACTATGAGAAAAGAAGAAATAATTTCCTGTTTACAAGAAAATTTGAGCCTTAATATTGAAACTATGCCTATTATAAATAGTGATATTAACAGTTTGAATTTTAATATGATCAATAAGTTTTTATTGAAAAATGGAATTTTGGCAAATGAGGATAATAGATTAGAATTTATGGACAATGCAGGGATAACTTTTATTGAAAGAGATTATAATAAGAGGGTAGTGACATTAGGTGGTCTATTGGTATTTTCTTCAATTAATCATATTTATTTACCTCATAATATGATAAAAATAGTAAATAATATAAACAAAAGTTTTGATGAGATTATAATTGTTCAAGGGAATTTATTAGATATGCTTGATAGGGTAGAACAGTTTTTTGAAAAAATATTTCCTTCAAATTATCCTATAGATGCAGTACATGAGTCTGTTAAAAATGCAATACTTTATAGGGATTATACTATATTTTATAAGGAAATTGAAATAGTAGTAAGCTATAACAGTGTAAGCGTAGTTAGTCCTGGAAGTCTGTTATTATCGAACGAAATTAATACTCATAATTATATAAAAAGAAATATGTGGATATATGATAAGTTAATAGCATTAGATGATAGAAAAAGATTTGCGAAATCTGGGAAAGGCTTTGCACGAATGAAGAAATCTTTTAAAAAATATGGCAAAGTAATATTTGTAGATTCAAAAGATGAAAACACTTTTAAGGTTATTTTTCCAGGGATTAAAGATTTTATTTAAAGTTCTTAAGAAGTATTGAATATATAAAACTGTCCTGTTGCCTATATAGAAAATATATGAAAATTGGAGTAATAAGATTTAAGAAGCATATAGATACGATAATGTACTATTTGAATTACTTGATATATACTAGAAACATATGTATAATTAAAAACATAAAAAATATATGTAAAAGGCCATGAAAGAAAAAAGTAGCTGTAGAAATTATTAAGAGAGCTAGTGGGTGGTGTGAACTAGTTAAGGAATACAGTGAAATACATTCTGGAGCTTTAAGCTGAAATAAAGTTGTGTCACCCTAGGTGATTATTAAATTAAGCTGAGACGGGTTAACCTTACGTTATAGGGAAAAAGCGGATTGTTAAATCAATTTGGGTGGTACCACGGAATTATTTCGTCCCTTTCTTTAGGGGCGTTTTTTTTATTAAATTAAATAAAAGGAAATCGAAATTAGGAGGAATAAATTATGGAAAACGTATATGATACACTCGTAGGGCGAGGATATATAAAACAACTTACTCACGAAGATGAAATCAAAAAAATACTAGAGAAGGATAAAGTTACATTTTATATAGGATTTGATCCAACAGCAGATAGTCTACATATTGGTCATTTTATTGCTATGATGTTTATGGCACATATGCAAAGGGCAGGGCATAGACCCATAGCCTTAGTTGGGGGTGGAACTGCAATGATTGGTGATCCATCAGGTAAAACAGATATGAGAAAAATGCTTTCAAAAGAAGAAATTGATTATAATATATCCTGCATAAAATCACAGCTTTCAAGACTTATAGATTTTAGTGATGGTAAAGCAATACTAGAGAATAATGCTAACTGGTTATTAAACTTAAATTATGTAGACTTTATTAGAGATATAGGAGTACATTTTTCAGTTAATAGAATGCTCGCTGCGGAGTGCTTTAAACAGAGATTAGAAAAAGGATTATCTTTCCTTGAGTTTAACTATATGCTTATGCAAGGATATGACTTTCTAGTATTAAATCAAAAATATGGATGTACTATGCAATTAGGTGGAGATGATCAATGGTCCAATATAATCGCTGGTATGGAGCTTATAAGAAAAAAAGAAAGTAAAGCTTCTTATGGCATGACTTGCACATTATTAACAAACAGCGATGGCAAGAAGATGGGTAAAACGGAAAATGGGGCTTTATGGCTTGATGCAGATAAAACATCGCCTTATGATTTTTACCAATACTTTAGAAATGTTAGTGACTTAGATGTAGAAAAATGCTTATCATTACTTACTTTTGTACCTATGGATGAAATTAAGCGCCTTAGTTCACTAAAAGATGAAAAGATTAATGAAGGTAAAAAGGTTCTAGCCTACGAGGTTACAAAACTCATTCATGGAGAGGAAGAAGCAACTAAGGCTCAAAGCGCAGCAGAGGCTTTGTTTAGCGGCGGGGCTGATATGAGTAACGTGCCCACCATATCCGTGCCAGAGGATATGAGGAACTCAGGATTAATGGATATATTAGTATACACTAAAGTGGTACCTTCAAAAGCAGAGGCTAGAAGACTAATTGAGCAGGGTGGATTAACTATAAATGATATAAGAATTGATAATAAAAATGCCACTCTAGTAGATGATGACTTTAAAGGTGGTAGCGTACTTATCAAAAAAGGAAAGAAAAAATACTATTCTCTAATTATAAAATAGTAAATGTTAGAATGTTTCATACGATAATAGAGTATTGATAATTTATGAAAAGGTTATTATGCCAAATAAAGGGGAGGTGGCTTATGTCGACAATTGGTAACATTTCAATATTACAGAATCAACAAGCTAAAAAAGCCTTTAGTAAATTATCTTTTGAATCTGGAGAAAGATTCAATGCTAGAATTGTAAGTACAGATCAGCAAAAGGGAGAAGTTAATTTAAAGTTATTGGATGGATGGCAATTTTCTGCAAAGCTTGATAAGCCACTAGAACAATCCTCCGATGGCAGTGTGCTTAAATTTGAAGTAGAAGGTTTTGAAGATGGTAAACTTAAAATAAAATTAGTATATGGAGATAAAGAAGGTATAGTCCAAGAAAATGGAGTTTTAGAGGATTTACCTCTGGGAAACCTATTAAGTGACGATAAAACGGATGCTATACTTTTTGAAAAAATGATAAAACATGATATGCCTTTAACTAAAGGGAATATCATTGATATAAAAAATTTAGTTGATTTTAGGGAAAAGATATCTTTAAACCCGGAGAAGGAGGATATTTTTATTGCTAAATATTTAAGTAGTAGAAATATTGACGTTAATAGTGTAAAGGCAAATGAAATAACAATAAATTTAAAGAATTTTTTTGTTGCTTTAAAGAATTTAGATGTTGATGAGATATTATTATTTAAAGAAAATAATATTGAACTTACTAAAGGAAATCTTGAGAGTTTTGTGAAGTTATTTAAGGGAGACTCGGCTATATATAACAATTTAAAAGAGATCAGTCAGTATTTTTTAAATAATGATACAACAAACTTTAATTTAATAGATAAAGAGCTTGATAATTTAGGGAAAACTCAATTTGAACCTATGAGTAAAAGTTTAGAAAATATAAATCAAAACGATGAACAACTTATAAATAAGCTACAGAAAGATACCGGGAGTAAAGTGGAATTAGATAATAAGAGTGTTATCAATACTAAAGTTAACGGCTATGGAAAAAATAATTCACTAAATGAAATTATAAATATGATAAAAAAAGAGTTGAATTTTTCTGAAATAGATAAAGAAATTACAAATAATATTAAAAATAGTATAGAAAACATAACTACGGATTCACTCATTAAGGAGCAAATTAAATTAAAAACCGATGAGATTAAAAATATAGTTAAGCTGCTTATTGAAAATAAGCTTAATCTAAAACCGGAGTCTTACGCGAGGGTTATGGATGTATTTGATCAAAAGCTTAACGATATAAAAATATTTAATTCTATTTCAGAGCAGTATTACTACTTGGACCTACCTATAAATGTTAAAGAAGATGAGTATCAGTTGAAATTGATTATTAAAGATGATAGAAAAAAGGGCAAAAAAATCGATAGTAAAAATGTGCAGATAGCTACTAGTGTTAAAACAATAAATATGGGAACAGTGGATGCATATATTAAAATTAACAATAATAATATGAATATTGATATTAATTGTAATAAATTCTTTGTTAAAATTTTGGATATTAGCAAAGAAAATCTGCTTAAGGATCTATCAAGTATGAATTATAGGGTTAGTATTAAAGTCAGTAACAAGACCAATGAGTTCACATTAGCAAATTGTGGAGAATTTTTTGATGATAGAAGTTTAAGTACAATCAATATAAAGGTATAATAGTGTTGAGTCATATTCCTGAAGTTGTAACTTTAAGCAATAATGAGGTGCCTTATAAATGAAAAAAATAAAAAAAGCTACTGCGATAAAATATGAAAAGGGATATGATGTTCCTATAGTAACAGCAGCTGGAATGGGGTACATTGCAGATGAAATTCTTAAGATGGCGGAGGAAAGTAAGGTACCTATAGTTCAAAATGAAGAATTAGCTAATTTACTTTCTAATGTTGATATAGGATCAGAAATACCTATAGAGTTATATGATGCAATAGCAAAGGTTATTGCTTATGTAATGGATATAGATGCACTAATGAAAAAAAGCTAGAAGTTTGAAGAAAGGAGGAGTATTATGGCGTTGTGGGCAATATCTGATCTTCATTTAGCTATTAATTCAGATAAACCCATGGATATATTTGGAGATAAATGGAGTAATCATCATGAAAAAATAAAAGAGAATTGGCTTAGTAAGATTATGCCTGAGGATACTGTACTAATTGCAGGAGATATTTCGTGGTCTATGAATATTTGCGAAGGCATGGGAGATCTAGAATGGATTCATAAGCTCCCCGGAAAGAAAATACTTATTAAAGGAAATCATGACTATTGGTGGAGCAGTATAACAAAGCTGAATTCGCTATATGCAGATATGGATTTTATCCAAAATAATTTTTTTAACTATGAGGATTTTGCTATATGTGGAACTCGTGGATGGAATTGCCCAGGGATAACAAAATTTACGGTCCATGATGAAAAAATATATGATAGAGAGTTAATAAGGCTCAGACTTTCATTAGATGAGGCAGTAAAAAAGGGGTATAATAAAATTATTGTAATGCTTCATTATCCACCTACTAATGATAAATTTGAGGAAACAGAACTTATAAGGATAATAAAAGAATATAATGTAGGAAGAGTAATATATGGACATTTGCATGGACCGTCACTTAGTAGGTTATATGAAGGAAATATAGAAGGGGTAGAGTATATAGTTACTTCTTGTGATTATTTGGATTTCGATCCTATAAAAATATTAGATTAAATTGATAAGTTAGTATATTAATTAAGTAGTAGATTAATTAACAGGTAATTAAGACCATCAAATTTATTATGTGGAAAATAAATTTGATGGTTATAGGCACATGAAAATAAATAATAGGGTTCGATGCTAATATATGGACTTTTATTTATTTTCATGTGCCTTAATTACCGTTTAAACAGTTTAGATATAAAACCAGATTTCTTAGTTTTTTTTGACTCATCAGGAACCTTTGTATCTATCGGGTCAGTTACTTTAATCAAGTCTTTCATGTCTCTTGCTAGTCTTTTCAAACTTTCTTTAACGGTTGGGGTTGTTATAACACTACTAAACCAAATTAAGGAATCCTCTGCATGTCCGGTACGTCTAGATAATTCTCCAATAAGATACATAATGCTATATTTATCCATGCCATATAGAGGAAAGTCTTCAACGTAATAGGCTTTACTCAGTCCTTCTAGGGCTTGGTTTAAATATTTTAGTTCCATTTCTTTAGCACTATCCGTTTCTAGTAGTCGGTACATCCAGGCTAGTTTTAAACAATTGATTGCTTTCTTACTAGAACTTGCATTAATTACAACATAGTTTAAGAGAGATAACTTATACCTTTCAATAGCGATATGAACATCGTAGATTTCTGGATAAGTTCTTCCACGCCATTTAGGTGTAATCCGTTTGTATACTTGGTCTATTTCTATCTTTCTTAGGGTGTTAAAATCTGATTTCATAGCTGCATAACCACAACTATCACAAACCCAGACATCGTAGAAATAAGGATTAATTAAAGAATATCTAATAAAAAAATCGCTATCTTTCTTTGTGCTTCTGTAGGCAGAAGATTTTACAGTAGCAGCATCAAATACATTGTCGCATACGGGGCAAGTAACTTTTGAG
>JGI24146J20443_1001888_pt1 | contig 12202 bp, 6 predicted proteins | sample BarGraIncub1131A_FD_20443 | JGI IMG/M metagenome (IMG submission 20443) | reverse complement strand
ACCTTGGCCCTAAATTCCAACCACTTGGTAAAATAGGTAGGATAGGTACTCATCGCCATTACATTGCTCATCGTTGCACCTTCAGGCAGGATATCACGCGGATAATTCTGAATAGTAACACCACCAAGATAATTTTGGAATTTCTGACGGGTAATATCTGAAAAATCAGCTTGGATTCCGTCAAAACGGCCTCTGTCAAGGATTATGCCATCCAAATCATATTTTGCAAGGTCCTTCAATATATTACAGATATAAGTCTGGACCTCATCATTTGCGGGATTAAAAAATTTTGTACCAGATCCCTGATCCATTGTGTTCGTAATGCCAGTAGACAAGTTCTCATAAGTAGCCCAGGATTTCTTGGTATTATCCCTGTAAAGAATTCCCTGATTACCCAATGTACTGCCATTTCCACCAACCATGGTATTGAAACCTGCATGTACTTTCAGTCCCAATTCGTGTCCTTTATCTATGAACGCCTGCAAATAGTCCCAGGTTGCAGTACGATTTACTTTCGAATAAACGCCGTTTACCCATGCTCCCAACCATGCTACTTGCTGAACTCCGGCTACCGAAGATTGGAAAAGGATATCACCGTTTGTGGGACGTATGTCCACAACAATATCAGTAAAACCGGCATTTTTAGCCAAAGTCAGATCTCTGGCAATATTTTCCTTACTGTTGGCAAAATCATTAAAATTAGCTGCCGCGTCAATCCAAATGAAACGCGGTTTATTACTATTCACTGTTGGGATTGTATCCGGAAATTCATAATTAGGACCATCATCTCCACTACAGGATGCATTTAGAAATAAAATGGAACTTGTCAATAAGATGAGAGCGTAAGATGCTATGAATTTGATTGTTTTCATAAAAGGGAAAAATACCTGCACCTGTTAAGGTGCAGGTATTTAGAATTGGTTTATAATTAAAAATAATTACATAGAAATACAGTCGTACCGTACACAAACAACACATCCGTTGGTAAACATGAAGTACAGGTACATGTAGTATCCGTCGTCTGAAATTTTCAGTGCAACGTCACCGGTACCATTTCCATTAGCACCACCACCATTATCTTTACTTCCGTATGTACCAATTGGTGCATCCCAGACAGTGTTTGAAAGGCCGGAAGATGAACTTACATCGTACAGATAGATTTTATCATCACTACCCCAGGTGAATGAGTTGACGGAGTTACTTGCTGCATAAGGGCATTTATTGAATACAGTATAGTCTGTGGCATTCTGAATCCAATTAGAACTGATAACAGCTCCACCAGCCTTGACTGTATTGGTTAAGCCATTCACCCATGAGAATTGATAAGGAGCAGAATAGCACGCAACGAAATAATCACTGTTCAAATTTGTCGGATCTGTATAGACGATATCACAATTGTTGTTCCAATTGGTGGTAAAACCAGTTATTGTGACAATTGTCGGAGTTTGTGACTGAAGGACTCCCCCTATCACCTGCCAACGTGCAAATTGATATCCGGCAGCAAGAATTGGAGCTGTAATGATGGCATTCCCGTCAAGACTGCCTTTGATGGATAATTTTCGTCCGATAGCCAAACCACCATTCCATTCGATAAATGCTTCTGGAATTCCTGTGACACCTTTAATTTTCAAAATTTTGAACGCGCCTGCATTGGGAGCAAGATTGCACAACAGGATATTGTCACCGTCATCACAGGTATTGTAGAAGTTAATCAAACTACCCTTGTTTGCGCCCAAATCAATCTCACCGACCTTCTCGCCTGTCTTACGATCCAGGTAAATGCTGTTCAGGCCTCTGGTGTTCAACACGACATAGTCTTTCGTTACCGCCATGCCGCCGGTCATGTTGAGGGTAGTGATACCAATGTCGGTATTCAATTTCTTAGACCAAAGGATCTTGGCACTACCGGTACGCATTCCGAAGTCAGTCTTGGAAGGAACAGCTTTCTTCACCGTATAAACAGCTGAAGTTGTTTCATTCTGAGCTGTCACGGTAATCTGTACATCATTGTTATAATTCAAAGCTGTCGTTGTCGGATCCGGCGACATGATAGCACCGTGTGATACAGTCACTGTAGCCAAAGCAGAACCAATTGGATCAACTGAGATAAGGGAAATCTTTTTGTTGGCCTCATCAATAACTCCGCTTAGACCAAGAGAAGCCAATTCGAAGTTTGTAATGGCACATTCGGCACTCTTACGGATTGCCGCAACAACATCATATCCTTTCTTCTTTTTAGTCTGATCAGTCACTGTGATGTGATTTTCCTTTGTGAAATCCATATACAGGATAGCCGGAGAAATGTTGACATTGTCATCCAGGTTTGCAGAAACCCTCATTTTTGACAAATCAGACATTGTCAAAACAGTGTTTGACATCCTAGGATAGTTATAAGGGAATACAACAGTAATGATCCCATTGGCAGAGTCTATTTCACTGGTGAATGCATTTTCAGAGCTTTCATCGCCATAGAAAGATGCCGTGATGCCATTAATGCCCAAACGCGAAATGGAAGGGGTCAAGTCTTCAGCCTCTTGGCAACCAAATCCGCCAAGCACAATTGAAGCAATAGCAATCAATGATATAATTTTATTTTTCATTGCATTATTCTTTATATTTATTATTATAACCATTCATCGTATTGAAGCATCAGAGAATTGTTCTCTAATTCAGCATCAGGGATAGGAAGAACATATGTTTTCTCCAGGAACTTACGATCCTGGTAGTCTACGTCAATATATTCGTAATTATCGCCGGTAATCTTGAAGCCATGGCAACGATAGTTGTTATACTCTATATGAGCCAGCTTCCATCTGCGCATATCCCAGAACAATTGTCCTTCGTAAGCCAATTCCACTTTACGTTCGTTTCTGTAATCATTAAACCATACTGCACCTGTCGATGTTTTATCTGGAAGATTGACACGGGCGCGAACCTCATTCATGGCACTCTGTGCATCACCAATCTTATTTAATCGGTAGGCAGCTTCCGCCTTGTTCAAAAGAACTTCCGCATAACGGATCTCCACCCAGGGCTGAGTACTGTATACACCTTTGATGTCAATATGTGATTCATCCATCAGTTTTTTCAGGTAGTAACCTGTTGTGGTAAATCCATAAGAATAAGGATTTGCCCTGTAAGCCATGAATGTACCATAGGTGCCATTTACAGAATTCTGCATCACGTGCAATTTCCAGGTACATCCCGGATAGATGACGGAAGCCTTAAAACGTGGTTCAAGGGATTCAAAAGGTGGACGGGTTGTTGTTGCAGAATGATAAGGAGTCCAGTTCATTTTAGTTCCGTCAGCCTTTTCATAGCATTCCACCATTTCCTGTGTCGGGGTACCCAATCCTCCAAATTCATAGCCATCGCTCAACGGAACATAATCCTTGTCGAAGGTATGGTATGGGCCAGAAACATTATAATCAAATTCGAGGATAGACTCTTTGTTGTACTTTCCTGCACAAGCATCTTTATAATTAGGCATCAATTCGTATTTATTTGACACTATGACAGAGTCTGCAGCATTATATGCTTCCTGCCAGTTTTCTGCGTACAACATGGCACGGGATTTGAAAGCCCAGGCTGCATATTTGGTGACACGGCCTTTATCTGCAGGTGCAGACCATGATTTAGGCAGGTTGGCTATGGCATAGTCCAGATCAGATTTAATCAAGGCCCAGGTCTCTTCATTTGTGCTGCGAGCCTTGTCATTCTGCATCTGATTCAAGTCCGTGTAAAGGATTACCCCGTCATGACGTTTTGCGAGTTGGAAATAAACATAGGCCCGGAAGAAAAGAATCTGAGCTTTCCATTCTGTTTCTTTTTCCTCAGAGGCCTTGGAAAATTTTTCCATGGAGTTCAGAAATTGGTTCAATCGCCTGATCTCGTCATAAGCATCACCCCAACAGCTATATAAGCAACCGGCAGATGTGATTACAGTTGGATTGAACACATAGTTGTTCGGGTGTCCGGCTTTGTTACCCAGGGCATAGGAACCATATTTGAAAGCATCCGTCAGACTCTCTGTCAGGCTGCCCTGAAACTGCAACGTCCCAAATTGGCCATATTTGTTCAAATAGGTATAGAACCCATTGACATACAGGTCAGCACTTGCTTCATCCTCCCAGATAACCACATTGTTCAGATTATCTGTAGATGGAACGTCCAGCCAATCGTTACAGCTGCTGAATCCGGCTACAATAGCAGCCAAAATCGTTATTTTGAATATATTTTTCATCATTCTTGAATCATAATGTTAGGTTAACACCAAAAGAAAAAGTCATCTGCTGTGGATAGTATCCATTATTTACACCTGGTGATTCAGGATCTATGTTATATTTGGTAAGTCCACTGAATGTCAGGATATTCGAACCTTCAACATAAAGCCTAAGATTATTGATGCCCCAGGTCGTAATCGTCCCTTTGGGAAGAGAATAACCAACCTGGAATGTCTTCAGGCGTAGATAATCCCCTGATCTGTAATAGAAAGAAGAGGAATAAGCATTATTGTTGCTTATAGGAGCGAGGGACAAACGAGGGAATTCTGCATCGGTGTGCTCGGGGGTCCAGGAATTTTCTGCCAGGAAAACCGGAGAGTTGCCACCATGGTAGAATATTTTTGTAAATGACGTATTATCCATTACGCCTGCTGAACCGGTTGCTGAATAAACACCTGTCAAAGCGACAGTACGGCCCAATGCTCCCTGGAACAGTAAATCGAAATCAAAACCTTTCCAATTGGCATTTAAGTTCAGAGAAGACTGGAACTTTGGATAAGCACTCTTGCCTACATAGCCCATATCTTGAGCATACGTAATTTCTCCGTCACCGTTTCTGTCCTTATATTTGATACAACCTGGAAGAACAGCTGATCCTGGTATCGTAGCTGAGTTATCGATCTCTTCCTGAGACTGGAACAAGCCTTCAGCAATAAAGCCAAGCTGTGAGCCGACTTCCTTACCGGTCAGTTTTCTATAATCGGGCGTATTCTCTGAATCACTTGAATAATACAACCAGGTACGTTTTGCTAAAGATCCGATCCATTTTACGCCATAGTTGAAATCTCCAAGGTGATTGTTATGACTGATAGTAAAATCAAAACCACGATAATCTATCTTGTTCTGATTTGCATAGGTGAAATAATAGCCACCTATGGAGGGAGGATATGAGCCACCGGCAGAAGAAAGCAAATCATATTGATATTTGTAGAATACATCGAATTCAACGCCCAACAATCCTTTCCAGGCAGTAAAATCAACACCTAAATTATAGGTCAGACATTTAGCCCAAGTTAAATTAGGATTTCCCAGGTTCGAAGCATAAATCATACTCTGACTTTTACCATCAAGAACAACCTGATTCGTGGAAACTGCCATCAAGTCTAAGAAATTCTGGGCGGATACTCCGGTAGTCGCTGTCTGACCGATACCACCTCTGATTTTCAAATTGTCAACCCAATCGGTCGCAAACCAGTCCTCATTGTTCATTCTCCAGCCAAGAGAAATAGCCGGCAAAAGCACCCAACTGGAACCGTTCTTTGGATTAAAGACATAGCTTCCGTCACGACGTAAAGAAACTTCGGCCAAATATCTGTCGCTGTATTCATAGTTTAAACGGCCGACAAAACCAAGCACACGGGCTTCAGAACTGGAACCGCTTAGAACAGGAATCATTTGTGTACCGGCACCTGTTTTGTTGGTGATTTTACTTAACTCATCCAATGCAAGAAAATCAAGGCCATAACCCGTTGCACCAAGGGTATTGCTAAATTGGTTACGGGTCTCGGCTAAAGCAATCACATTGATTTTATGCTCTCCGAATGTCCTGTCGAAGTTGACACTGGATTGAGTTACCACATTGGTTGATTGATAACCTGATTCAGTCAAAGATGTATTTCCTGAATTATCAGTAAATACACTATAGCTCAAGGTTTCAGTGGAGGCATTTGGTAAAGCCGACAACATTGTTTTAAACGGAATGGCAAGGCTTTTTGCAAATTGGTAAGACAAGTCATAAGCGCCCATAAACTTAAAATTCAAACCTTTCAGCCAAGGGGCATCGTACTTCAAGGAGAAGTTGGATTGAATATACGTATTATTGGTCCTGTAATAACCCGATTCATAGATGGATGCTATAGGACTTACTGGTGCAGAGTTTGTAGGTGTTCCTGTATAGTACATTTTCCCTTGGTATGTTATTGTATCAGGGATATAAGGCAATGCACGTACGGCCTGTTGAGGGATGTTGTGCCAATCATCCGGATCTGCTGAGTAGCGGGGACTGTCCCGTTTCTCAATACGGGCGGAAATTCCCAACTCCATAGAGAAATTATTGGAGATTTTGGCATCGATGTTGGAACGAAGGTTATAACGGTCGTAGTTGTATTTGTCAACATTCCCTTTTTGAGAAAAGGTACCGATAGAAGTAAAGAAACGAACTTTTTCATTGCCACCTGTTGCACTTACGTTGTGGTGCACATTGGTTCCTGTACCGAACACTTTACCATACCAGTCTGTATTGCCCCAACCATCAACGCCATCTTTCATCTTTTGAACCTGGGCGGCAGTAAAGACTGCTTCATCACCATCCATCACTCTGGCCTTATTGTACCAATAGGCATAACCCGGGCCATCCAGCCATTTTATTTGACCCGAATTCTGGCTGTTACCAAAAGTGCCACTATAGACGATGCGCGGTTTTTCCGCTTTACCTTTTTTGGTGGTCACAATGATGACCGCAGAGGCATCCAAACCATAAACGGCTGCAGAGGTAGCATCTTTTAACACGGAGATGGATTCGATCTCATTCGGATCAATTTCGTTGATGTTTCGCTGAACACCATCTACAATATAGGTGGCACTTTGTCCACGAATCAATAAGGAAGCGGCATCGTGACCAGGTTGCCCGGAAGACTGCAACATCGTGACACCGGCCACACGAGCACCAAGCACATTGGAGATACCCATTGCAGGAGCTTTCAACAGCTCCCTGTCAGACATCGTAGATACTGCACCCGTGATACTTGCGCGTTTCTGAGTTCCATAACCGACAACGACAACTTCATCCAGAAATTTTAGATTTTCTTCTAAAATTACGCTCAGATTTGTTTTCCCATTTAATGCAAGACTTTGGGTGTTGTAACCTATGTACGAAAAGTCAAGAGTGGCATTTTTTGAAGGTACATTCATTTTAAATGTACCATCAGTATTCGTTACAGTACTTGAACCTGTCCCTTTTACTTTAATACTTACTCCTATCAAACTTTCTCCTTGCGTGTTCAACACTTTCCCCTGTACTGTTGTCGTTTGGGCAACGGCAACAGTTGAGCATAAAAGTGAGCAAGCACACAAAAATGGGATCAAATATCTTGATTTCCATTTTAGTAAAGTGATTTTGTTCTTTTTCATGAAAGAATTAATTTTAATGGTTAAAAAATATCTTTTAATTTACTTGATTCCAAAATGCGCTTTATATCTTTCATATAAATACCCTGCCTGTAAGTAAGTGGAGTTGGGGCTCATAAAATGAGAGAATTCAAAAGTGATGGCATTCTCCATCCCTGCCTTTCGGGCAGCTTCCAGTTTCAGCAATAGCTTTTCCCATTTTATAGGTAAAAAACGGATAGGCATATCCCGGTCAAAAGATTCGATGTTTGTCCAGCATCTCATCCCGTGTGCATCTGCTAATTTCTTGTTGACAGCTAAATAATCGGGGAGTTCGTGATAGTCAACCTGGCCATCCTGAAATGCCAGAATATCAACGGCGCCTTCTACATTGGTCAGTATCTCATTCCATTCTTTCTCATGTTCCTGTACTGTAATTGCTTTATCGCCGGTCATTACCTGATCGGTCTTTACACCATGGATATACGGAGAAATCATCGTGGTCAGATTATTGGAAACAGCTTTGGCATGTTTACCTACCTCCGCATAAATCTTCGACATATTTTTGGTACGCCGACTGATTTCCTGCGACAAATACCATCCCTGAAAGGAATGATGGTGCCCGTACTTTTTCCAGACTTCGTCAATCAAGGCTAAATTCAGATCAATTTCTTTTTGAAAAGATCCTTCCACCCAATATTTTCCGGAATCGTACATGCCAAAATAAAAGGCCATGCCGTACTTGTCGGCTAAGGTTAAAAACAGTTCCACCAAATCAACCGGAGGATAATTCACCTCTTCTGTTTTCAAGATGCATTCAAACGGGGAAGCGATCCATTTACCCAAGCCAGCACGAATCATGACCACCATGTTTATTCCCATGGCTTTCATGGCCTGGAAATCCAGGTCCCATTCTTTTACACCCCAGTTCTGATGGGGTATATCCCAACTGACTTCATCCAGGAAAGTGGCTTTGATGGGCATGCCCTTAAAAATACCCGGTGTCTCAAACATCTTGTCTGACAGGCTCCCTTTATTTTTGAAAGAGCGGGGTACCGCTGCGGTAGCTGCGTTTAACGGTTGGCTATTGAGTGTATATGCCGCTACAATACTGCCTGAACCTATCGCCAGATCACGCAAAAAAGTTCTTCTACCGTTTGTGTCGTCTTTTTTCATCCTATCATTATTCATGTATGATCACTTATTTATAGAATGCTATCGTCTTTCATTGTCAGTAGCAACACAATCAAGTGTTGCTACCGGATCAATCAATTAATTAATACTTTAGCTGTTTTGACCAATTGTCCATCAACTTTCACCAGAACAATCTGGACACCTTTCAAATCACCGATTGCGACTTGATTATCATTGATTTGTGTTTTGATCTTTTGTCCCAATATGTTGTAAACTTCAATGCTGGAAGGATTTACTCCTTTTACAGTAATAAACCCATGCTTATTAATCACCTGAATATAATCACTTTCCGTCTGATTGATACCAGCTATGATGCCGCCAATCTCGTATTTTGCAATACCGTTGTTACCTCCGTATACATACAAATATAAATGTCCTGCATCTTCATCCGCAAGAACCCGACCACTTCCATTTCCGTTGGCAGTGGTACCTAAAGAGGGAGTGGAAAGAACATAAGTCGCATTCAACCAATCATCGTTCTCGATTTTTACAATTGAAGCTAATTCCGCCCCCACCCCATAATTATATAAGGCTAAATAAACCGAAGAACCTACTGTCGTAACGTAATTGGGAGTCGTTGTAAAGGTTGACACTGTTTTTACAGGTAATGTATCTCCAGTAGCGACCATACTGGCATTCACTTTTCTAACTCGGTCCCCCGGACATTTATAAGCGAAAGTTCCATTCGGTAAGAAAGCCAGCGATGCCGTAGATCCACTTGCGTAAGGAATCGTTATAAGGAATACCTCAGGTACTGGATTGAATTTAAAACTACCTGAATTATTTGTATCTGCTATCATGGAAAAACGGAGAATATTACGTGTTCCAGCAATAGCACCAAAGCTTGAAGCATAAATCTTTGCAGTTCCATCAGTAATACTTCCTGTCACATTAAAAAGATCACCATAACGATATGCTGCTTCTGTCATCGTATATTCAAGCGCAACTGAAGGAGCAGCAGTAGAATTGTCCCAACGATACACTTTAAATACAGAATTGGCTGTATTTACCATATTACATACTAAAATTTTCCCATCCGTTGAAAATCCTGCATCGTTAATGGCAAATGTACCACCACTAACTCCAGTCATATTTAAACGGACTTTTTCTTTTCCATCTGAAGCTTTTAAAAGAATTACAGCCGGAGATGCCAATGTACGTGTAGGTACTGCAATTACTTTTTCAGATTCGAAAGTGCCAAACCCCACACTGCGACAACCGTTGCCTGTACCGAAAAAAGCAGGCAATGTAGCATTGGCTGTTGTGAATTCCCAAACACTCGTGACTGTTGGCGTTTCAGCTGCAAGAACTGCTGTCATGCATGACATGGCAAGCATTAAAGTAAATTTTTTCATAAGCATTTTTTTTAAAGGTTTAACATCAAGTTCTTTTTATTCAAATCATTCATTATTTATTTTCTCCAATGTTTTCCAGCATTGGTACATACCTCTTGGTACATGGAAGCAACCTTTCCATTTTCCGCCTTTGAGGGGAAGAAGAACTTCTCCGCGACGGTTGAGATAGCCGTACCATTCAGGATATTCAGTATCCTTGAAGTGTGACCAGGTGTAGTCATGCACTTTTTCAAACCATTGCAAGCACTCTTTTGAACCGGTGAGTTGATAACCTTTCAGGAGTGAAATCAAGGTTTCAATATGTACCCACCATAGTTTTTGATCCCATTCAAGTTGCTGAGTCGGATGTCCCAAACGATCCATGAAATAGAATATACCTCCGAATTGTTTATCCCAGCCGTATTCCAACATTGTCAAGGTAGTCTTCACTGCTTTATCAATCAAGTCGGGACGATTCAGACGTTTACCAAGATCCATGATAAACCACATAGCTTCAATTGAATGTCCCGGGTTTACTGAACGCCCTTCGAATGTGTCTGATAGACTTCCATCCAACTCAACATTTTCAACGATAATGCCACCTAATTCCGGACGTAAAAACACATCCATCACTTCATGAATACAATCATCTATTGTTTTTTGCAGAAAGTCTTTGTCAATCAGATGTTCGATTTCCAGCGACAAATTACAAAGAATCATCGGCAAAGCAAAAGTTTTTAAGTTGCGGGTTCCGGGACATGTTTTGTTCCATTTTCCTTTCGGATTATCTACTTTGGATAAGATAATATCGAATGTCTTCTTTGCTATATCGGCATATTCCTGATTACCGGTTGCCAGACTTAATTGTCCGAAAGCCATCGTGGCAAAAGTGTATGAAAAGATGTTGTAAGGTTCCACCAGCGGATTTCCTTCCCTGTCAATGGCAAAATACCAATTGTAATTGCCGTCGTGTCCGTATTTTTTTAAGAATTCACCACCTTGAATGGCACAGTCAAGCCATTCCTGACGTTTTTCAACCTTGTTGTAAAGCATGGAAAACAACCACACTTCACGGCCTTGCAACCATATAAACTTATCGGTATCATATACATCTCCTTTTCGGTCAAGGCAACTGAAATAACCACCAGACACTTTATCCTGCGAATTGTCAAGCCAAAAAGGAATCACATTTTTGAGCAATTCATCCCGATATTGTATTTCAAGTTTTTTTAAGTCCATATTTTATTATATTCAAAAATTATTTTTTATTTTTAAGCCAATATCTTTCAATATCTTCCAATGATTTTCCGGCTGTTTCCGGCATTAATTTCCAGACAATCAACATGTAAGGAACACACATCACGGCAAACAGGAAAAATGTTCCTGCTGGAGATAGCGTTACAAGCATCCATGGCGTAAGTTGTCCTATCAGATAGGTGCCAATCCAAAGGGAAATTCCTGCAATCGACATTGCAACACCGCGAATTTTGGTAGGATACATTTCCGAAAGAAATACGAAAATGACAGCACTGATGGACCCTGCACAGAAGAAAATGTAAGCAAGGAAGCAAACCAACAGAAAAATGCTTGACAAACCCAAGGCTTCTCCATACAAAGAATAAAGTCCAATCAAAATGAGTGATAAAATCATTCCGGTTACTCCGACATATACCAGTTTCTTGCGTCCGACTTTGTCAATGATAAGCAAAGCCAAAATTGTTGTCAGCACATTGACCAATCCGATCAATGATTGATAGAATAAGGAATCTCCGCTTGACAATCCACTTTGTTCAAAAATGGAAGGTCCATAATACAAGACCGCATTCACTCCCATGAATTGTCCCAATATGGCAATGGCACAACCTATAATGACAGCTTTACGAATCCCTGGTTGAAACAACATTTTCCAATCCGACTTTCCCTGGTTTAGCAACATTCCCTTTGTTTCATTGACCTGGAATTCAATATCTTGCTTCTCATTGTATATTTTAGAGAAAACATTGACAGCTTCATTTTCCCTATTCCTTACAATAAGCCATCTCGGACTCTCAGGTATAAAGAAAATCACCATTAAGAATAATAAGGCAGGAAGGGATTCGAATCCCAACATGCCACGCCAGATTTCGGTACCGAATACATTTTGTAGAATCGGACTTGAGGAAATGTATCCTACTGAGAGATTCAACAAAAAATAGTTCATTAGATAAGCGGCAAGAAATCCGACTGTAACAGCCAACTGGTATAAAGAGACCAACCGGCCACGGTGTAATGCGGGAGAGATTTCCG
>JGI24146J20443_1001863_pt1 | contig 12325 bp, 11 predicted proteins | sample BarGraIncub1131A_FD_20443 | JGI IMG/M metagenome (IMG submission 20443) | reverse complement strand
TACTAATATTTTCTGCGATAAAGTATGTTTTCAGTTCTAATCGAAAGCATATAACCTAATTTTTTCAATTAGTGTTTTTTCATAAGTTAGTTAACACTATCGTTTTATTTTTATCAAATCTAATAATATTATTGTCTATTGGAGTTTTCAAAATAAATTTCACCATTAGCTTTATATCTATTACTATAAGTACAAAATAAAGCAGTGCGAATACAATCAAAGATGTTAAAACATAAGCTGAGGAGACAGTTGGTGAAACTGCATTATCAAGCTTTAGTAGTCCGAATACAATCCAAGGGGTACGGCTTACCTCCGTTAATATCCATCCAGTACTATTTGCAATATAGGGGAGGGCAATAGACAAAACCAAAAGCTTTAATAATTTGGGCTTTCCATATAGAGATCGTTTTTTATAAAAGTATAACCCAACAAAACTTATAATAAGCATTGCAACTCCTGAAGCCACCATTAACCTAAAGCAGTAAAATGACAAAGTAACAGGTGGTATATAGTTTCCTTTCCCGTATTTTTGTACATACTGGGCTTGAATGTCATTTAAGCCTTCTACCTTTCCAGTTAATTTGTTAAAACTCATAAAACTTAAAAGCTTTGGTACACCTATTTCAAATGTGTTTTTCTTGTTTTTCTCGTCAATTACAGCAACTATAGCGAGTGGTGCTGGATCTTTACTTTCCCACAAGGCTTCTGCTGCAGCCATTTTCATTGGTAGGTTTTTAACAAGATACTTGCATTGAGAATCACCTAAACCTGCAACTATTATAGTAGAAGTTATAGCCATTATTAGACTTATTTTGAAGGAAGCTTTTATCCACTCTTCTTTATTTTTCTTAAGCATATGATATGCACTTATTCCTAATACAAAAAATGCCCCTGTAGACATTGCGGCAAAAACAGTGTGTGGAAATTGAACCCAAAGATGAGGATTTTCTATAAGTTTTGAAAAGCTTGTCATTTCTGATCTTCCATTTTTTATTACATATCCAACGGGTTGATGCATAAAGGAGTTAGCAGTAAGTATCCAAAAGGCTGAAATCACGGTGGCAATACTTACAATCCATATAGAGAGGAGATGTACTTTTTTAGAAACCTTATCCCAACCAAAAATCCATATTCCAAGGAAAGTAGATTCTAAAAAAAATGCAACTAGTGCCTCTATAGCAAGAGGTACACCAAATATGTCTCCAACATATTTAGAGTAATTTGACCAATTCATTCCAAATTGAAATTCTTGAACAAGACCCGTTACAACACCCATGGCAAAGTTTATAAGAAACAATTTCCCCCAATACTTCACCATTATCTTGTATTTTTCATCATTGGTTTTAACATACAAAGACTCCATTATAGCTAGCAAAAACGCTAGACCAATGGTTAAAGGTACAAAAAAGAAATGGTAAACGGTAGTTATTCCAAATTACCACCTAGCTAGGTCAACGGTATTAAGCATAATATTAATCCCCCCCTTATTAAAAAAAATTATCTTACTTTGTTAGTATAAGTACTAAAAATAATTCAATAGAAAAAAACAAATAAATTCTTGCAGTTAAGGGTACAAGCCTTTTGTTACTTAATTTAACGGAGCGTTCAATTTCGTTTATTAGAGGTATTGTTGATAAGACTATAACTGATAGTTCAGGTAAATAGTTGACTATAACTAATGCTATTGTATTAATATATGCCAAGGCTATTAAGGAATAGTATAGTATTTTTCCTTTTTCATACCCAATGCGAATGGTTAATGTTAAAACACCTCTGTTTTTATCATCTAAGTAATCTCTAAGTTCATTTGCAAGCAATATAGCTGGAATAAATAATCCCAATGTGAAGGAATAGATTATTGGCTGAATGGAAAAGGCTTTTGAAAATACAAGAAAACTTGCATAAGCCATTAATGGACCCATCATAAAAAAAGACATTATGGGCCCTAACCCATATTTTTTATAATTAAAAGGCTCTCCTGCATAAGCATATGCTGAAAATATACCGATAAATTCTATGAAAAAAAGTTGAATACCTGTATAGGCAGCTAGGTATATTGCAATCAATGCAGTAATTGAAAACAAAGTAATACCAATTTTAAAGAGTGTTATTTCTTGGTGGCTTCGAGTTCGACCTAAAAATATAAGATTTCGAGGACCGTAAGTAATATCGTAGATATCGTCTTCAAAGTAATTATTCATCATGTTCATGCCAGCTTGTAAAAACACAGCAGCTGCAATAATCAAAAATATTCTCCATAAATCCCATACCTGATTGGTAAAAACATATCCTTGTCTATAGGCAATTATAATTCCTAAAAAAGTAGATAATATTGACACAGAAAGGGTTGCTGGTCTTGTAGACTTAAACAGTTTGCTTACCATAAAAATTTTCCTCCAATATATAATAAAATTTTATTTTGTATCATATTATGTATAAATATGTTCAAAAGAATATATACATTCGTACAATCAATTATATTTGCAAAATTAGGATGAAAAGAGGATAAGCTATGTTAACTAACATGAATTTCATTAGTTATTTTGAAGAGGATTTATTAGAAGTGAAGAAGATTATTAAAAGTAATTTAAAAGATAAAGATTATAACGTTCACTCATTAATAAACAATTTAGGAGTCATTGATGGAAAAATGATCAGAGCCATACTTGTATTAATAGGAGGAAGTTTTGGAAAAATAGAAAAAAATAAGCTTCTTCATATTGCGGCCGGCGTGGAAATATTACATTTAGCTACCCTTGTTCACGATGATATAGTCGATGATTCTAATTTAAGAAGAGGTAAAAAAACAATAAATGCAACTCATGGCATAAAATCATCATTATTTATGGGAGACTATCTTTTTTCACAGGCTTACATTATATTCTCAAAGTACGCGACAACTAAAAGTATAACTAATATTTCTGAAACTATTAAATTTGTGTGTAAAAGCGAGATTAATCAATTTCTTACCGCATATAGTTTTAATTCAACCATAAAAGATTACTTAATAAGAATTAATGGGAAATGTGCGACCTTATTTTCCCTAAGTTTATCTATAGGGGCATTCGACGGAAATGCGAATAATAAAACAACTCAAGATTTGAATAGAATAGGTTATTATTCTGGAATGGCATTTCAATTAGTAGATGATATATTAGATATAACAACTCCAAAGTGTGAATTAGGTAAACCATCAGAGAGCGATGTAAAAAAAGGTATATATTCACTTCCTATTATATTTGAAATAAAAGATAAAAATAAAGTGTTAATAGATGCTTTAGAAAGCAATGATTTAACAAAAGTCCTTTATATAATAAAAAACTCTAATGGTTTAAAGAGGTCAAAAGAAATTGCGCGAAGATATACATATAAGGCATTGAAATTAATAGATGGGCTTCCAGTTAGCCAGGAAAAATTAGCATTAAAATCTATAGTAGAAACCTTGATTGATAGAAAATTTTAATTTTAGAATGTATAAACTAGATCAAAATATTTTTTAAGAAAAGGCTGCAAGTATTGAACAACTTGGACTAAATGGACTATAATACAAAAGTAAAGACTTTAACATGCATTGTTTATATAATGTAGATATAGTGAGGTCGTGTTTTATATACTAGGAGGGATTAACTTGAAGATAAAAAGGGGAGCAGTTATAATTATTGCGGTTCTACTTGGAATGAGTATTTTAGCTATTAATTTATATAACAGCAATAAGTACATACAAAAAATTAATATTATTGAACAAAATATAAAAAATGACCAATTTAGTGATGCAGAAAATAATATTAAAAATTCTCAGCTAAAAGAACAAGATGTAAAGAAATTAAGTTCTAAAATTAAAAGCCAAAAGGAAATTGTAATAGTCAAAAAAGATATAGAATCTAGTTTTAGATATTTAAATGGTTTAAAAACTGAATCAGAAAAGAATTCACGCAAAGCATTGATATATGCTTTTGATGGTTATATAGAAACAGTAAATTATAAAAACATAGAAAAATGCAAAACATTAGGGATAAGTGAATATTTGACAAGTCAAGAGAATAAATATTTAAATTATCTTAAGAACTTTGGTTTAGATGAAAATGAAGTTATTAGAATATGTAAGCTGAAAAAAGATGAAAAGCAAAATATAATAGATAATAATAAAGTTGTAGTAAAACAAATAGAATCTAATGTAGAAGCAGAAAAAACAATTAGAAAAGTTATCTCAGGAGAATCATTTGAATAGGAGATGCCCTAATTAAAAAGTTTGTTTCAACTAATTATAATTAAGGTAGAGCATTTATATACAAAAGCACCTACGGAGGAAATCGCAAGTGCTTTTTACTTGCAAGCCTCTTCAAATACTTTTCGAATAATATCTTTAGAGGGAACTCCTTCATGCATCTTAACTCCGTTAACATAGAATGTAGGAACATAATAGTAATCGTATTGTTTAGCTATCTCTGGTTGACATTCTTCATCGATTATTTGAACTTCAACGTTTGCATATTCTGGATTTGTATTCTTTAAATCTTCAATAATAGAATATGCTTTTTTACAGTAAGGACACCAGTCCGTTATAAACATTAATACAGGTTTCATTTATTGTCACCACCTATTTTTATAGACCTTGTATATTATTCTGAATTATAAAAGATATTATACACTATTTTATTGATTTGTTGTATAAAAAAGAACATATAAATTATCAAAAATATTGAAGGATAATAATAGGCTAATATCGAATTATATAAATGGAACACTAAATTTTTAAAATTATGGTCTAAATTGAAATAAAAGTAAAGGTTGGAATAAAGAATACTTTTACATGGTAACGTATACAATATAGAATATATTGAATGGTAAAAAAGTATAAAATTTAATTCTACGAAGCATTAAAAATTGGGGGTACAAATGAAAGCTAATTTCTGCCATGTCGTAGCTCATAGCTTAGAACTAGATTCGAATTTAGCAGTAATTGAGTTGATTGAAAAATGTGAGTTGCAACTTGGATCGAATCTACCTCAGGCCGGTATTCTTTACGCGGGTATTGATGTTAACCATCAATTGGTAGTGGATAAGCTCCTTTCAAAATGGCCTGATTTACATTTGATCGGTAGTACTACAGATGGTGAACTTTCATCTGAGTCGGGGTATCAAGAGGATTCGCTAGTTTTGACTCTGTTTTTTTCTGACCAAATAAAGATTGTTTCAGGTTGCATCGAGAACACTTCTGCGGATATGAACATAGAGTGTAGTGAGGCTTTTATTAACGCTAGCAGTAGATTGGGTGGGGAACCTGTATTGTGCATAATGATTTCTGATGTGATGAAAATCAATGGAGAGGCCGTAATGGAACAGTTTACATTAGCATCAAAAGGCAAACTTCCAATTGTTGGTGGTTTATCATCTGATAGTTGGCGTTTTGATGAGGCAAAGCAAATTTACAATAAAACGGTGTCCTCCGATATATCTTCATTTTTGCTTTTCAGCGGGCCACTAAATTTTTCATTTGGCGTGGATAGTGGATGGGAGCCAATTGGAGATGTGGGTACAATTACCAAAGCTAAAGGGAATGTGATTTACGAAATTAATCATAAGCCAGCATTAGAGTTTTATAGAGATGTTTTAGGGGAAAGTGGCAAACCCACTCTCGAATTGCCGATTGCAGTGTATAATGAAAATGGGTGTTATCAGTATTTGCGAACCACTATTGAAAATTATGATAAGATAACTGGATCGGTAACCTACTTAGGCAACGTTCCTATTAATTATAAGGTTTGTTTAACAATAGCTAATCGAGAGGCGATTTTGTCAGGTGCCGCCAGTGCAATAAAAAAGGCAATAAGATCTTTTCCTTCGGGGAATTCGCCGTCTATAGCATTATGTTTTTCTTGCTCTGCAAGAAGAGTTCTGCTTGGTACGAGAACCAAAGAGGAATATCGGATAGTTTACGAGGAAATCGGGGATAATGTTCAAATGTCAGGATTCTATACATATGGTGAATTTTGTCCAAAGCCGGATAAACAATTGAATGGATTACACAATGAAACTTTTGTAGCTGTATTACTAGGTTAAATACAAGAGAACTGAGGGTTGAGATGGAAAAGAATAATAAGGAAGTATATGAGAAGCGAATAGTAATTTTAGAAAAGAAACTTGAACGATCTGAAATTAGCAGAAAACTGATTGAACAAGCAATGGACAATTTTGGATCAGTATATCGTTCTAATATTATTAAGTTGCGTGAGCAAAAGAAACTTATGAATATAAAAAATCAAGAATTAAATGCTACGCGTCGGGAACTTATTGCAAAAAACCAAAAACTTATACAAGTAAGCACTACAGATGAGTTGACACAAATCTATAATCGAAGAAAAATTAGAGATATTCTTCATGAAGAATATCTGCGTGTTAAGCGGTACAAGACAATGCTATCTGTTGGCATTGTGGATTTAGATTGGTTTAAAAAAATAAATGACAACTATGGGCACCAAACTGGCGATCATGTTCTTCATAAAATTGCACAATTTATGAGAAGTAGCGTTAGAACAACAGATTATGTTGGAAGATGGGGTGGAGAAGAGTTTTTTATGGTTTTACCAAATAGTAATATTAATGATGCATTTCAGCTTGCGGAGAGGATGAGAGTGCAAATATCTAAATTACATTTTGATTTATGCATTTCGCTTACTTGTAGTTTTGGCATTACTGAATATAAGCCAGGAGATAATATTGAAGAGATTATTAGAAGAAGTGATAATGCTCTATATAAAGCAAAGGAACACCGTAATTCCACATGTATTTTATAGGTATGAGATGTAACAATATTGAAGAATTTTGGAGGCTTATAATGAATTTTATAGGAAATTTTATAAAGTTGAAGGACAGTCAAAATACTCTTAGAGTAATATCTTAGGGTATTTTACTTTTTTGTAGACATATTAAAAAGAAGATAGAATAACCATTTCATAAATTCCATTAAAAAGAACATACTAAAATTAGTATAATATATTTAGCATAAAATCGTCTACTAATATTACAAGATAAGAAACATGATCTTCTTGTCAATGGAGGACTATGTTTCTTATTTTATGTTGTATTGTTTTTAATTCATTAAACAGCAGAAGAAATGAATGATTCTATTTATTCATTTCTTCAAATAAAGTAATGAGGTTACTTGATACTTCACTTAATCTTTGACTACCAGATGCAATATAATCTAATCTAAAAGTTTGAATGAGTGTATATATATATTACATGTTTATATAATATTAAACAAGTTTTCAATAAATAAGTGTAATTTCTATTATTTATGAAGAGATTACTTAATTTCATGCAATATAATAAGTACAAACAATGTATTATGTTACTTTTATAACAATTTTGCAATCGTTTATCAAAAAAAGCTAAAGATTTCACCTTTTAAATTCGATTATTAAAACTACAAAGGAATTATAAAAGGAGATGTGTTAATTTAAATTATTATCAACTAGTTGTATTTAACTTAGGATTGGATTATAGAAGCAGCAAGAGCCAGAGAGTCAGGCTGAAAAAAATATTACCCTTTTAATTATTTTAATATTAGGTGTAATAGCCATATTTGTGTCCATAATATTAAGTGAGTCCATAACCTCCAAGCTAAATAAATTGGAGCATATATTTAGTAAGGCTTCTGAGGGTGATTTATCAGTACATGTAGATATAAAATCTAAAGATGAGTTTGGTGAATTAGGAAACCATTTCAATATCATGATTAGTAACATAGGTAATCTTATAAAGAAGGTTAAAGATACAGCTACGACTATTTCAACAGCCTCTGGAGAAATAAATAAGATGGCTAGTGAAACTGCATTGGCTGTAAATGAAGTAGCCTTAACTATCGACCAGGTTGCAAATGGTAGCTCAGAACAAGCTCAAGATATCGTTAGGGGAGTGGAGTCTGTTAATAAACTAAGTAGTAGTATTAATAATATAAAAACATTGGCTATGGAAATAGATACGGTATCTAAGAGTACTAACGATTTAAGTGAGAATGGTTTGATTGTTGTAAATATTCTTACAAAGAAAACTGAAGAGGCAAATGCTTCTGCCGACAAAGCAAATTCAAGAATTAATTTCAAAGGTTAAAGAAAAGTCAGTACAGGCGGTTTTGACAATGAAAGATTCTAAAGAGGTTGTAGAGAAACAGACAAATGCAGTAATAGAAACTAAAGCCATATTCAACCAAATTTCTCAGGCTATAAAGAATCTTAAAGTTGGAGCAGATGAAATTTCTTCTTCTATAGGAGAAACTAACATTCAAAAGGATAATATAGTTGATGAAATTCAAAACATTTCTGCTGTAAGTGAAGAATCATGTGCAAGTGCAGAGGAAGTTTCTGCAACAACGGAAGAAATAACAGCAACCATGAGCAAATTTAGTAATACTGCTGGAAAAATGAATGATCTAGTGGATATCTTAGAATTAGCAATATCGCAATTTAAGTTGTAACATTATGCAAGGCGGATCGTTAGCATAATCATATGTTCGTTATGTTAGAAATAGGATGAATTTTTTCAACATTAATAAGTATAAACTGGGTCCTAGTTTTATTACTCACAAACATCTAATGATATCGTGAACAATATGATATAATAAGTTTAAAATAAAAGAATATAGAAGCGGTAGAAAAAGGTGCTAAATAAGCCTTGCTGCCAATGCTTTTGGCTATGGATATAGCGATAGTAGTACCGGAGCTATTGATAAGTTTCAGATTAGTTTTTATCAAAATGTTGAGGATGCGGTGTTTAAGGCTTTGGGGGTTGGATAATATAGAGAATAAGAGAATAAGAGAAATGAGATAACTAATACAATCAACAATAATGAAAATACTGTATCCATTTTCTAAATCTTTCTCGCTATATGTGTCTTTAAGTCCTAAATAATCTAATACATATGGGTCTTTAAAAAATAGATGTTCTTTCATACATCATGGAACCAATTCCTTCTCTTAAAGTTCTTACACTTCATCGTTCAGTGTTGCATATGGTTACATAGAACTCTCTTTTTGAATTATCTTTCAAGGATATGATTTCCTTAATATGAGACCATATCAATTGTTGCGACAGTGTAGCGACAATTGTATCTCTTGAGAAAGCTTCATAAAATTAAAAATCATAATGCCCAAATTCATAAATTAAACAATGATGAAATAGAAATTTACATTAAAGAGAAAAAGTAATTTGTCATTAATAGGTCCTTATGATATTATGAAAATAATTATTTATACATAAGAAGGAAGTGTCTTAATATGAAACTATCATTTTTAGGTGGAGCCTATGAGATTGGGGCTAGTTGCATTTTATTTAAGATTGACAATAAAAACATATTAATGGATTCTGGCATACGTCAAAGTGCTTCTAAAGATCCCTTACCTGATTTTAGGACAATTCAGGAAATGGGTGGAGTAGATGCTATTATAATTAGCCACGCCCATTTGGACCATATCGGCAGTTTGCCTATGATAAGTAAAGAATATCCCAATGCTAGAGTATATATGAATAACATGACTAAAGATCTAGTAAGAGTATTACTATATGATAGTCTTAAAATAATGAATAACAGAGATGCTGAAATTCCGCTCTATGCGCAGGTAGATGTAGAAGATATGCTAAATAGAATCTTTACTATAAATTATGAAGTGGATTTCGAAATTTTTGATAATTTAAAACTTACCTTCTATAATGCTGGACATATAGCAGGAGCAAGCTGCTTATATTTGCAAGGTTGTGAAGGCTCATTGTTTTATAGCGGTGATTTTTCATTATTTTCACAAAAATCAGTAGAAGGTGCAAAAATTCCTAGATTAAGACCGGACATTGGTATTTTTGAATCAACTTATGCGGATAAGCTACATTCAAATAGAGAAATTGAGGAAAATCGCCTTATAGATATCGTTAATGATTGTATTAATACTAACGGAAAAATGATAATTCCAGCATTTGCTTTAGGTCGCGCACAGGAGGTTATACTTATACTTAAAAAAGCCATGAATTCTAAGAAATTAAAGAAAGTTAATATCTATATAGATGGGATGGTTAAGGACATTAACAGGGTTTACAAATTCAATCCTCTTTACCTTAAAAACACTTTAGGCAAAAAGGTTTTAAAGGGCCTAGAGCCTTTTTATGATGATAATATTATACAAGTGAAAAATAAGGAGCAAAGAGAAACACTGCTAGGAAGCAGGGATAGCTGTGTTATAATATCTAGTTCCGGCATGCTTACTGGAGGACCTAGCCAGTACTATGCGCAAAAGATTGCTGCTTTAGACAATGGCTATATAGTTATAACTGGATATCAAGATGAGGAATCTCCTGGAAGAAAGCTTTTAAATTTACTAGAAACTAACAAGGAAGATAGAATCTTAGAAATAAACGGCAAAATCATTCCTGTAAAATGCCGAGTAGAAAGAGTAGGCCTATCCGCTCATGGAGATAAAAGTGAAATTCAAGCTCTCATAGCAAAACTAACTCCTGATAATGTGTTTTTAGTCCATGGTGATAGTGAAGTTATTAATACCTTCGCAAAGGAAGCTACAAGAGATATCCGTGGTAAGGTTTTTGCACCTAAATCTGGAGAGTGCTTTGATATAGAAGTCAAAGCTCCAAGACGACAATTAAGCAAACAAATTCCTTTTGTAATGAAATCAAAGAATCAACTAAATAAAGAAAATTTTAAATTATTATGGAGTTTTGTTCGTGAAAAATATATGGATAAATTTTTTACTATTGAAGAATTGACTTTCATATGGAGTGGTACAAAAATTCTCAAAGCCTCGGAGGTTGACAATTTTAGATTCCAACTTTTAGATTCTCCTTATTTTGAAAGTGATTTAAGAAGACTCTTCTTGTTTAAAGCTAGAACCCCCGAAGATGTAACTTACGATTTATTACCTAAATCATTAAAAGCCAACGAAATAACTGTCCTTGTTTCAGAAAGTTTAAGCGCTTATGAATACAAAAAGCTAGGTCTAAATCAAGAAGAAAAAAAAGCGATTTTGTATTTTGACTTTCCTAAAACAATAGATAAGTCTATCCATGAAGCTATTAAAACACTTGAAGAAAAAACTGGATGGAAAATTGAGCTAAATGATCAAATGAATCTTAATTCTTCTGACGACCTTATACGAAAATTATTAAAAGATGCTGATATAAAAAAAATCTCTTGCCATCTTAATGAAAATAAAATTATAGTAACACTAAAATCTGCTTTTGAAATCACCACAGAATTAGATGATTTTAAGAACATTACTGGTGTGAATTTATTAATTCAAAGTGAAGGTAACAGCTTATCAAATTCTAAGGCTACTGATAATAGTGGTACGTTTATTGAATATACCACCGAACCACTAGAACAAAACAAAGCTTTCGAACTTATTGATGAAGCTTTTATGTATGAGGAATTTAAGCCATATAAAAAAAGCATAAAACATAATCATATTTCAAAATATATAGAGCTCACTTTTATTTCTCCAGGTGTTGGTAAAAAATATTTTGATAAACTTGAAAATTTATCAGAAATATTAGCCTGGAATATAACCATATCATCTTCTGTTAACCAAAATGCTATTATAAATTTAGTACTGCAGCTATGTGATGAAAATGATGTGAAATTAAAAAAGAATCCCGCTTTTAATGAAACTGCTTTGAAAGTCATTTTAAAGTGTGAAAATATAGATGAGGCTATATTTCTCAAACTAAAAGAAACTTTTGAACATAACACCGGATGCACTTTAGATCTCGGATAAAATCATAGGAAGGGGTAGGAGAACTGAAATGATTGAAATTATTGCAACAACACTAGAAGATGTAAAAAGAATTGAAGAAAGTGGTGCTGATAGAATAGAACTTGTTAGTGCATTATCAGAAGGAGGATTGACACCAAGCTATTCACTTATCAAAAGTGCAGTCCTAAGCGTTAATATACCAGTAAATGTTATGATACGACCACANAGCAAATCCTTTATTTATACACAAGAAGAAATTCAACTTATGGTAGAAGATATTAAGATCGCAAAAGAACTTAATGCGAATGGTGTAGTATTTGGAGTTTTAAATAAACACAAAAAAATATGTATATCATCGCTAGAGAAACTGTTAAAAGTTTGTGATGGTATTGACGTAACTTTTCATAAGGCCATTGATGAACTTGAGTGTCAGCTTGAAGGTATAAAAGTTTTAAGCAATTATGAGCAAATTAAGAATATCCTAACATCAGGCGGGAAGGGGGACATACTTAAAAATACTTCAGTTATTAAAAACATGGTAGAAGAAGCAGAACATATTAATGTAATAGCTG
>JGI24146J20443_1001860_pt1 | contig 12337 bp, 15 predicted proteins | sample BarGraIncub1131A_FD_20443 | JGI IMG/M metagenome (IMG submission 20443) | reverse complement strand
CCTTGAGTTTTACGTGAAAGACACAGGAATTGGGATTCCCAAAGACAGGCAGGTAGCCATTTTTGAACGTTTCATTCAGGCTGATATTGGCGATAGAAGGGCCTATCAGGGTGCAGGACTAGGCTTGTCGATTGCCAAAGCCTATGTAGAGATGCTTGGCGGCAAAATCTGGGTCGAAAGCGAAGAAGGTATTGGCTCAACATTTTATTTCACGGTACCTTATATAGAATCAGAAGAAAATAAAGTTGTTGGGAAAGTTGTTCTGGTGCAAAACGAAAAGAATCAGATTAAAGACCTGAAAATATTAATTGCCGAAGATGATCAAACATCTGAAAAGTTTATTTCAATAACCGTCAAAGAGTTTAGCAAAGAAGTTATAAAAGCAAGGACGGGCAATGAAGCCATCGAAATTTGCCGTACCAATCCTGACCTTGATTTAATTCTAATGGATATTCAAATGCCTGTTTTGAATGGTCATGAAGCAACCCGACAAATCCGCCAATTTAACAAAGTTGTTGTCATAATAGCGCAGACTGCATTTGGACTATCTGGCGACAGAGAAAAGGCAATTGAAGCGGGCTGCAACGATTATATTGCAAAACCCATTAAAAAAGAAGAATTACTTTCATTAATACATAAGTATTTCAAAAAATAATTAAAAGTAAACAGACAATTAAACGACAGAAAAAAAGCCTCCCATCCGTGTTCTACTCCATGAATAGGCATGGTCCTGGTCGATTCCTAATCGTATAAGGTTTTTTCTCTTTCTTTCAGGTTTCTTCTAGTGATGCCAAATGCAATATAGCAGACGATTACGTACCCAACTTCGTGTGGTTGAGGCACGAGACCAAACATGAAGCCTTATTGCACGAAATCCCGTCACAGACTGGCATTTCAGTAATAGTTTTATTATGTGGATACAATATTCCAGGTGTGTTTCAAGTAAGAAGTCAGCATGTTATTTTTTGGTAGTTGGCACCAAGACCTCTGCCACATTCGATCTCATGCATCAATGGCAACGTATTTCGGAAAGCATTAATAGCAGTTCTGCCGACAAGACAGTAATTAACAATAAATCTATTTCAAGACAATTTGGGCACCCATTTCCAAGAGTAAAACAATCTATAGCTTCATTACAAGTTGATCCATCTATAGTGCCAGGATTCGATGGATATGGATATTTTTATGTAAGTCAAATCGATCTTTAATCGATAATTTCAAATGCAAAATATTTGCCAACAATGATGTGCCAAAAATGGCAACCTTGATGCGCAGTAATCGGCTTCAGACATAAATTAATGATATATTAAGATACTGATCGCCAGCATCAAACCCACTGAGATTACGCTACATTATTACTCATGTTTATGATCAGCTTAAAAGACCGCTGGAAAAGCTGGAAATTTTTCGATAAAAAACTTGCAATTATGCAAATTATTGTTCCCTTTGATATTAATAAACATAAATTTCAACCTACGTAAATAACCGCAATTGGATGAAAAGCATCTATAAATCATTAAATAACTGTCTGCCAGCATTTTTATGTCATATGCAGTTTACGTACAAGGCAGAAATACCCGCAACTGGTCACGGGTATTGAATTGTTAGGCTTCATTATAACGCAACCAATGACACGAAAATAGCATCATTAAAAAAACCTTGCCATGAGAAATTTAATTATGATTTTAACCTTAGGATTACTATCTGTCCTATTCTTGTCTTCCTGTGAGAAAGAAAATGCGTTAAATTTAAATGATGAATTCAAAATCGAATTTAATAATGGAAAAATAATAACAGAAAAGGACATATTGTTTTATGACAGTTCTACACATCTGATTTATTTGAAAAGTGACTTGGAGCTGAACCAAAATATTACAGATTTTAATGTGTCGATTGCTCAGGATACAATCTATCATGGAATAATTTACTCCTGTTATCTTTCATCAATGCCACCTTCACCCTACTCTATTATGGATTGTTTCCAATATGGAAATGATATTTTAGAGGTTGGATACTATGGAGAATCAAATGACTTACGAAATGACCCAAGAATAATAGATGCCTTTGAGAATTGTAATTTATTACGGAATGGAATCTATTGCAAAATAGATAAGGTTGAAATACAGTCTTTTGAAAATCATTCTCAGGTAATTTGTACCATTACTATTCAAAACAATGACAATTTTAATTATTACATCCTTGACCCCGAAAAAATGGGTGACCTTGATTTTAATTATTTCACGGGTGGCTTAACATTACAAAATATGGATACAAAGCTTACTCATCCGTTAAGATGGTCTGTTCAATCTGGTACTTGGTCAAATATTAATATGGATGATTTGTCTCTGCTGAAAAAGGGTTCGAAAGTTACTTATACATTTCAATCTTCAGATTATTATAAAATGGAACCAGGAAAGTATTCAGCCAGATTCCGATTTTGTGGGACAGAACATTGCACTCCGAATATTAATCTGAATCAAAAAGACGGACGGGTTTGGGTAGGTCAAATGCTTTCAGATGTTAATAACATAATGATTGAAAATAAATAACGAAACGCTAATCAAGCAGCCTGCCCCACTAGTAAACACTGGCAGGGAGAGGCTGACGCCACTAATGTACGTATATTAAATAACAAACTTTCTGATCTAGTTATAATCATCTGACTAGACCGAACTAAGTGCATAACTGTAATAAGGGAACAAAGGAGTCCCTTATTGCAGATGAAAACTAACTCAAGCAGCTATTAAATCACATAATATCTTTAAATCTTCCTGTAAATGGGCCGAGTTTTGTTCCAACTGGGTCGAAAGGCAAAAGACACTTTACCGATAAATAAGGAAAAGCCTTCTAAATTAAACGTTTACAGAGCTTTTTCTTATTTTGTAAATCCTTTCACGCCCTCCGATACATTCCGTCCTCAGTCGCCGCTACTTCCATGAGATTACCCTTCGGGATAATCCATCATTCCATCCGCTTCCCGACCTGGATGCCGGAAAAAATCTCCGGGTTACGGGCAAAAAAAAAGCAACGACAGCCTGATGCGTTAAAGGCTTTGTCTTTGCATACTTTTTTCATGCCCGCAGGTAACACCTTTTGCCAAGTGATATAGAATGTTCCGGCAAATCCTTTCACGCCGTCCGATACATTCCGTCCCCGGTCGCCGCTACTTCCATGAGATTACCCTTCGGGATAATCCACCATTCCATCCGCTTCCCGACCTGGATGCCGGAAAAAATCTCCGGGTTACGGGCAAAAAGAATACAAAGGCAACCTAATGCGTTAAAGGTTTTGTCTTTGCATACTTTTTTCATGCCCGTAATCATATCACCTTTTGTTAGGTGATTTTACAGTGATTTTACAGTGATTTTACAGTGATTTCAGGGTGACGACCAACACCGGCTATCACCGTAATGTATGGTCATTGTCCTTTTTTCTATACTTTCTTGTTTATACTTTCCTCCACATCAGGCTACGCGCAGGAAAGCAGTGCGGAGTTAACCGGTTTACGGAGGCGAAGGTATATCCGTGTTCTTCACGCCGCTGCAAGTTCAGGCCCTTCGGGTTTTGCAGAAAATCTCCACGCCTTCGCTACGCTGCGGGTTGTATTTTTTGCAAAAAACCTGACATCGGCTAAACACTTTCCTTCTTATAGCCTCCGAAACACGATAACTCCGACCGGCTCCGATACGGCATAAAAAAAATGTCAGAAATTATGAGAAGCATAGAAAAAACCAGGAAACAACGATTCACCTCACTTCCAATCAGCATAAGTTGGGCTTTAAGAATCGTCTTCGTTGCAGCAGGGTTCTGTCTTTGGGGCAGTAGCTTTATTTGGGCGCTTTTGGGGCTGTACCTAGGTTTTTCAATCATCCGGCAGGTGCTTTCCTGTCTTGTGTCACTCGCAGTCCTGATAGCCTTATTTATCCTTTTGGCAACAATCATTTTTAACATTTAAAATTTACAGATATGACAAGATTAGTTTCATTATTCGGAGGTACAGTAACAGATACAGATGTACAGGTTGTAAAGGAAAACCAGGTTATTATTGCTTACGGCGCAGGGATGAACCAATACCGGTTAGTGGTTTATAAAATTGAACACACTAAGAATGGTTATATCTATCACCTGATCAACCTGAATACAAAAGAGGTTACAAGCACTGAGATTATCAATCCCCTGTCCAAAAAATTCGGTATAGGTAAATATTACGATGATATTAATCCTGAATTTATGGATGCTTTTGAGGTTGTTGTTTTACGGCAGGAAGCTGAAGGGAAAGCCAGTGCAAAAGTGGAAGCTGACCTCAAAGAACAACAGCAAAGGGAAGAAATCAAAGCCGTCGGACGGGAACGCCTGAAGGAGATTATTCCAGACTATGCTCAGGCCGTTATTATCGCCTGTGAGAGGGAAGATCGTTCTGATCCCTATACTGATTACTTTGCTGCTTCGACTGTTCGCACCGTGATACTGGGCTTTTCAACCCATACGAAAAACAACTTTCAGGAAATGCGGAACCTTGCAGATAATTTTATTGAAACTGCTTACCTGAAGGAGAAAAATGAAGAACACGAAAATCGTGAAAATTATACCGGAGGGTCTGGCTACTATTTGGGTGAAAGTAAATATCATGGCTGGATTATCAAAAAAACGCAGATTTACGACCGTAAACGCTTCATTGAAGAATATGCCTATACCGCAGGGCAAGAGGAGAATATCTGTGTTTCAATGGCTTCGGAAGCGGTAGCTCCTACAAATGACCAAGCTGTAGCCTACGATTTCACGATAGTCGGTTATTCCGAAAAATCAGTGGCTATTTTCGGTGACACCAAAGCCGTCAAAGAACAACTGGCCGCAATGGGCGGACGCTTTAATAAATACCTCACCCAGAACGGTCAAAAGAGTGCAGGGTGGGTATTTCCAAAGAGCAAAGAACCGGAATTACGGCAATTAGTAAACTTTAATCATAAATAGTAATACTGGGCGGAGCAATCCGCCCACCAATACCGCAAATTATGGAATACAGGAATTTACAGGTAAATGAGAAGATCGAACAGGTACGGCAATATCGGCCAAGCCGCGATGAAAGGCAATATATGGCTATTTACCTGAAAGCGCTTAGACGGGGTGACCGACAAGTAACAGAAGAGTACGAAAGTTTTGGCAACTCTCCCCGTCAAATCATTATGAACCGCAGGGCATACGATAGAGGACAGTTATTCGGGTTTACCGAGAAATATTTTAGCCCATACGGCTGGCTACAAAATAGCCCATTTACCGAAAGGGAAGAAATCAGGTTCATCCATAAACAGGGGTGGGCTGCAACCAATCACCTGACCATTGGGCAGGGTAAAAATGGCAAATGGACGTATGGGGTAAGTTATTCAACCGGAGCGTGGGGACATTGTTATGGCATAAGTGTATGGGAAAAGTATTTGATAGCCGCAAAGAGTGCCTGAAAACCGCTTTGCAAGAAATCCTTGACGGGCATCGGGAAGCAGCAGAAAGATTGAAGAACGATACCTGTGGCAATTTTAACGCTCAATATTCAAAGGAAGTAACACGACAAGTGAAAAACTTGTTGGATGAACTGACAGGCAGAAAAGCCATACAATTGGAACTTTTTCAATAACAATTAAAATCAGACAATTATGTATAAATTATTTGTAGGATTCCGAAAGCTGGGCGAGTTCGACAGTATCCTAAAAGCCAAGCAATTCATCCGTGAGAGTGGAATAACTGTTGCGTTCAACCTATTGGGGACAAACGGTTACCAGGCAAAAAATGACACAAAATAGCCATTTCGAAGTATGGCATGGTAATTTTCGCGAAAAGTATATTCCTTCAAAACGCGAAAAAAAATAAGTTTAAGCCTTGGGCTGGAAAAAAAACACCCGAAAATCGAACTTATCACAAACAAACTACCCTTAAAGTCCATAGGTACTGCAAACGATTTCGTTCTCTCAACCGGGTCTTCATGCTGGGTGCTGCGCGCAGCTTAAAGTCCTAACTATTACCGCCAGGTGTTCTTTTTCTGTCCAATTATAATATTGTCGGTTGCTTTGCTGACTATATTATTTTCCCCAAATAACACTTAAGACAAATTTATTTTTGTCAGAGTATATGCAATATTCATTAAAATGCCTTCCATAATCGCTATCGTTATATAGCTTAAACCAGTCCTCTGCATAGACTAAATCGGCTTCACCTTCACACTTCACACCTTTTTCATAAAAGAAACGACCTGCCGAAGTATTTGTAGGCACTTTAAAATCAGGTAGTGCATCTATATATTTAAAAGGGAAATCTTCGCTATATTTAAACCATTTTATTCTTTTATCAATTGAGCATATAATCATTAAAGGATGATTCCCTATTGATGCGAATTTTATTAAGGTTGCAGTAATACTAGTTTGGTATTTTGTCGCAAGTTCTTCAATTAAGTTAAAGGAAAACTTTCTTCGATTAACATCCTTAATCAAACGATAAGTTGGAATTAATAGACTCGAAGCAAAAAAATCGGCCTCTAATTCAACTTCATTGTCGGATGAAAAATTGGTAAAAGAAGCGTGAGAAGGAGCCAATCCCATTTTTAATGGCTTGCGGTGTTCATCGATTAAGTAATGGCCTAATTCGTGTGCTAAAGTGAAACGTAATCTCGGTTCATAAATATGTTTAACCTTATTGCTATTCAGATACACATGAAATTTGCCAGATTTATGCTCTAATAAACCATCAAAAGCATTACCATAATCCTCAAATGAGCATGTTATACCATAAATTTTGGCGAGTTTATGTGGGCAAACGAATGTATCAACAAAATATTCATCTGCCACAAATTCTGCTAATTCAGAAAGTTCTTTCTTGCGATATTCCGATATGTCATATTTATTTTTCGCCATTTTCAGCTTTATCTCTGTCTGATTTCATCTTTTTAAGAATATCTTCTGGAATATCACCACCGTTTCGAGCAGCCCATGCAAGGTTATCTATTGTTTTATTGTTCTCCATATGAGCCCTTGGATTGGTTAAAGTATGCTTTGCTTTTGATAATAAATCAATTGCGCTGCAATAATTTTGAGGTGTTTCTTCTAATTTATTTTTTGCCTCAAAAGAATCAACTTCATCTTCAGAAGTTGGGAAAAGATAACCAAGTGATTTTAATGACTTCTCAAATGAATCTTCAAAATCGTTTTTTAAAGTATCGTTCATACCTGTCATGGTTATTTGTTTTTATTAGTTTTAATATACATCTCGACTTTAGCTAATGACCTTTTCTTAATTTGGCGCATGTTGTCCGGATGAGTATTCCACATGTCTGAAAGACGTTGTATCTCAATACTAGGTAAATTTCTATTGCCATCCTCAAACATTAAATAAGTAGTAAGAATATTTCTATCTCGTTCACTTAAAGTTTGTAACGCTTTCTCTGCGAGCAAATAATCGGATGTGACTTGGGGTACGTTTTCCTCCTCAATATTAAAAAAGGAAGTCAAATCATCTGTATATTCAATCTTATCCTTTTCAACTTTAAATTGCCGTAATAGTTGGAGCATTTCATTTTTGGCAATTTTACCAAGCCAAGATTTCATTCTCTTTTCTTGATGCTCGAATGGAATATCTTCTATCACCATAAAACTCTCAGCTTTCGTATAAACAGTCAAAAAAGTATTTTCAAACACAGATTCAATTAATTCATCTCCGTATATTTCCCATGACTTGCACGCATTTTTCACAATCGTGTACAGGTAATTCTTATATTGGTTATAAAACACCGAGAAAGCCCTTTCTGCCTCTGACCTATTATCTTCTTTCATTGCCATTGAAAGAAATAACTCTGCCAAAAATTCATTGGTCAACGGTTGCAATGTTATCGTTTTAGCCATATAAGTACTTTCATTAGTAAGTATGATAATTCGTGACTTTTTTCGTAATGGGTTTGTCACGGTTTCCCATACATATAGTTGAATTTAAATTTTTATATCATGAGTAAAACATCAACAAGAGTCAGAGATGCTGGAACAGGGCAATTTGTCCCTAACAAGGAGGCTGCAAAAAGACCAGGAACAACGGTTACAGAAACAATTAAAGTTGGACCAGTCAGAAAGCATTCTAAGTAATGTTTCAAAACTGTTTTAGTTTGCATTAAGCCAAGACAGTTGAAGGAACAAGTAATTAATCTTTTAATTTTTATTATTATGTATTCAACAGGAGAAAAACCCGGCAAGGGTTTGTACAAATGCGTAAAGTGTGGCGAAGTAATCAGACTGGATGATAATTCTGATACTCTGCCTCCTTGTCCAAAATGCCACGGAACAAAGTGGAACAAAATTGGATAAAAAAGTGGGCTGTTTCTATGTTGGGACAGTCCATTTTTATTTTTTACACTCATCATAATAGTTTACTTCTCAATTTATATTTACCGTGTCTGTTGCGCTTACACTTGGCGGTAACGTTCCGCTAAATGCAGGGCGGGAGTTTCCCGATGAACTTCCTACGAAGATCTGCTTTTCAATCTTTTAATTTCCTGTCAACGAAGCATTGAAACCCGGCCGGGTATCTTGCTATTACCACCTGGTGTTTTTTGTTTCAGACATTTTTCCAAATTAGCTACACTTTCTCTGTCTGCTGTGCGTTGGGAAAGGCAAGTTCTTTGGCTGGTTTTGGACGTGTGTTGGCTTTTTGTGCGACCAGCCAATGTCTTTGACTATGAAGTATAGAGCTATTCAGCACTTCTCTTTGAATTTGTTCTATATTTATTTCCTGTTATTAATCCAATATAATATTGTTCATTTAAAAATGTTAGAATATCCTTACATTGTTTCTTATCATTAGGAAGTTTTAATTTACCATTTTCCAACGTTATGGTTAATTTGAATTTTTTTGCTGCATTTACAATCTTTCTTGGACTTGCTCCCTTTTTTAGAGTTGAAATATTTGCTCTTATAAAAAAATAAACGAGTAAAACTCCTGAGAACAAATTTCCTAATACTAATGCCCACCATACCATTGTATCAGGATTGGTAACCGGGCCACCATTTTCGGCAAAGAAATCTTTCAGTAAAACGCCCACAAATATAAAGCCAAGAAAGAATTTAATAATACCACCTACAAAGCTTCCAAAAACAAATTTTTGTATATTCATAATATTTGATTTTAGAATTACGCATAACTAGTATTGGCAAGTATAGAGTACTTTAACATTTTTTTACATTTCATACTCTGCTTTGTTTTTCAATTGTTTCATTGATATTTAGTTTTGCATGATGGCAAAAATACAGAATACTTAATTAACAAAACTATTTTTTGATTTTATTATTTTCTTAAAGTTAAAATTATGATGCTGCAAACGGTCGTTTCGCAACTACTTGAAGTAAATAAAATCAGACGAGACAATCAACCAATAAATATCCACTCCGCCCAACCAATTATCATAAATGCCAGAAAGTAAACGGCATCCTGGTCGGCGATCTAATGGCATGAATTGATTTATTTATCGTTGCAAACGACTGACAACAAACCCTTCGTTGCAAACGAGGAGGAGGTGGAGACACAGTGTATTTATTCAACTATCGTTTTTCTATTTCTTTTTGGGTTATTTTTTGCGTTGCTTTTTTGCTTCTTTTTTTGCTATTTCTTCTAATTGTATTTTATGTTCTTCTAATACCCCCGTACCGTTGGCAAATAGAAACTGTATTTAAAGCACTGAAAACAAGCGGTTTTAATATTGAAGATATGCATTTGACCGATATTGACAGAATTAATAAGCTCTTTGCAATGGTATTGGTTGCTTTTGTTTGGACTTACAGGGTTGGAATATTCTTAGATTATATTCGCCCGAGCAAAATCAAAAAGCATGGGAGAAGAGCCCAAAATTTATTCAAATGCAGATTAACACATCTTGCAAATGTGCTGTTTTTTAATGACATAGATAAATTTAGTCAATGTTGTAAATTTTTGACATGTACTTAGTTGATCGACACATAAGTTATGCTTTTTCAGAAAATTGTCAACACTGACCCTGAGATTCAAACAGGTAACTTTTTATCCGACGGGGTTGTCTTATTTGGAATTGTCACGAAACTCGAATGTGTGAATTATGTAATTTTTTCCAATAATTTTATAAATCTTTAAGGAATTAATGACCGTACCTTTATTACGTGAAAATATTTTCACAGTCTAAATTTTAAAATAATGAAATCAAACAAGTTTTTTGCAGCCGTGGCAATGGCAGCTCTAACAATTGGTGCTTTATTTACTGGTTGTAATCAAAAAGAGTGGTCGAATAATAACCCTGGCTCACCTCTTTTAGGTTCGACTAAGAGTCATCAGATTCAGGTGTATTCGCCAGTACCACTCGGTACTGCAGCCACTTTTGCTGTTTTAGGCGGAGAAACGGTTACTAACTCAGGCGAATCACTTATTACAGGCAACTTGGGTGTTAGCCCAGGTACAGCTATTACTGGTTTCCAGGACATAAATAAAATTGAAGGTCCCGGTACAGTGACTTATGGATTAGGTATAGTTGAAGGTACGATGTATGCAGGAGGTCCGGTTGCAGCTCAGGCACATAATGATGCCACAATTGCATACCAGTATCTTATAGAACAGGCTCCCACTACGCTCTACCCGGATATTGTAAAACAGTTAGATGGACTCACCTTGACACCTGGCGTTTATAATTTCCCCTCTTCTGCTAATTTGCAGGTAGGAGGAACACTTACTCTTGACTTTCAAGGGAATAGTGATGCTTTGTTTATTTTCCAGATAGGTTCTACACTTGTGACGATGACTGGTTCAAACGTAGTAGCTATAAACACTGGTAACTCGGATTGCTTAGGTTCAAACGTGTTTTGGGCTGTTGGTTCATCTGCAACTCTTGATGGTGACAAGTTCATTGGAACGGTTATTGCTACAACAACTATTACAATGACTTATGGTGCCAACTTATCAGGAAGAATGTTGGCTTTGAATGGAGAAATAACAATGATTGACGACACAATCTCAGTCTGTGGAACTGTCAGCGGCACAGTTCATGGTAAACCCGCCGGTGATTTTGTTACAGGTGGTGGATGGATTAATGATAAATCTACCTTCGGTGTCTCTGGTGGAATCAAGAAAAACAAATTCTGGGGACAGCTCTTATACAACGACCACAATGGGGTACAGGTCAAAAGCACAGAAGTTACAAATTATATCGTAATTGATGCTGTAACACGTCAGATCGAAGGTCTTGCCAAGATTAATGGTGAAGGCTCTTTTGCTTACACAGTTGTTGTTGTAGATAACGGTGAACCCGGCAGAAATGATAGCTTCAATATAGTACTATCGACGGGTTACAATGCTTCAGGTATTTTGAACGGTGGAAACATTCAGCTTCATGTGAAATAGTAAATATTTCCATAAATTTTAAAAGCGATGTTTATTATGCATCGCTTTTTTTATGAAGATAGGTATCATTAATCAATAAATTATTTTTACAGAGTTTGACTTAGTCGAACTCTGTTTCACATTTTTGTGCTAACCATCTTAGTACATGACAAAAATATACAATAATATGTGTTGATAACTTAGTGGTAACTATTATCACAATATCAATATAAAGCCATGGTATTTAGCATCTTAGGAGAAAACCACTACGTATGACTCCAGGACACGTGAACACCAGGGTTGAGAGTAAAAATAGCATTTTATTCTCAACATTATCGCAAATATTCGGGAACAAAATGAATTTGGCCCGAATAAAGTTCTTTGGCTTATTTATCTGTGCTCTTTGCAGGGTTCAAACTGTTTGCTTTGAAAAACTGGCCGCCAGTTTCGATGCAGACGTTAGAATTGATTCTTCTTTACGGGGCATCGGGAAGCCGCAGAAAGATTGAAGAACGATACCTGTGGCAATTTTAACGCTCAATATTCAAAGGGAGTAACACGACAAGTGAAAAATTTGTTGGATGAATTGACAGGCAGAAAAGCCGTGCAACTGGAACTTTTTAAATAACAATTAAATTAAATTCAGACAACCATGTATAAATTATTTGTAGACTTCCGAAAACTCGGCGAGTTCGACAGTATATTGATAGCCAAACAATATGCCCTCGAAAGCGGAATAACAGGCGCTTTCAACCTTATAGGGTCAAACGGTTATCGCGATAGCTGGTATGTCTTTGAGAAACATGACAATAAAACCAACTACGGGAATATGGAGATAATGCTGAATACAGAATCGAAGAAAAACTCAAATCCGGGATAAAAGAAAAAACGCCTGATTTTTACATTTCAGGCGTTTATCAGATGGTTATTTATTCGATTTCCCGACCCCATAATTCAACGTCGGTTGGGG
>JGI24146J20443_1001848_pt1 | contig 12434 bp, 17 predicted proteins | sample BarGraIncub1131A_FD_20443 | JGI IMG/M metagenome (IMG submission 20443) | reverse complement strand
GATGAAGTCGGACGATAGCGACAGATCGGGGCGCGCCGCACGCAATTTTCGGATCAGGCTCTTGTATTCAATCGCCGTATAGCCACGCTTCATCGCCGCCAGCACGCGGTCGGAGCCGGACTGCACCGGCAGATGTAGGTGCGAAACGAGCTTTGGCACTGTCGCATAGATGTCGATCAGGCGCTGCGAAACCTCGCGCGGATGCGAGGTGGTGTAACGGATGCGTTCAATGCCGGGAATCTCGGCGATATACTCGATGAGCAGCGCGAGATCTGCCGCTTCATCGCCGGCCCGCGCCTGTCCCTTGCCCTCCATCGCACCTCGGTAGGCGTTGACGTTCTGCCCGAGCAGAGTCACTTCCTTGACGCCCTGCGCGGCGAGCCCGGCCACCTCGGTCAACACGTCATCGAAGGGACGCGACACTTCTTCGCCACGCGTGTAGGGAACGATACAGAAGGAGCAGAACTTGCTGCAGCCCTCCATGATCGAAACGAAGGCCGACGCACCCTCGACCTTGGCCAGCGGCAGATTGTCGAATTTCTCGATTTCGGGGAAGGAAATATCGACCTGCGACTTGCCCAGCCGGCGCCGCTCGGCAATCAACTGCGGCAATCGATGCAGCGTCTGTGGCCCGAACACGACATCGACGTAGGGCGCGCGGGCGACAATCGCCGCACCCTCCTGGCTGGCCACGCAACCGCCGACGCCGATCACCAGATCGGGATGGGCCAGCTTGAGCAGCCGGACGCGACCGAGGTCGTGGAAGACCCGCTCCTGGGCCTTCTCGCGAACCGAACAGGTATTGAAGATGATGATGTCGGCGTCTTCGGGGGTGTCGGTCTTGACGATTTCTTCAGAAGCAGCGAGCACGTCGGCGATTTTGTCCGAATCGTACTCGTTCATCTGGCACCCGAAGGTGCGGATGAACAGTTTTTTGGCCATCTTTTGCTTGATTAAGTTAACGTGGGTCCGGCGCCGAGGCTTCGGCCAGCGTCAGCATCCAGACGCGAAAGACCGCGCCCGACGCATCGGTGAGGTAACGAACGATCGCCGGTTGCCGAATCGCCATCGGCATGACAATCAGATTCTGGGTATCGCGAATCTGCACTGCGGGCGCCAGTTTAAGAAGCTTGCCGCTGATTAGCACAGCCCCGTCGGTCGGCGGCTGCATCTCACCGCGCTTGGTTTCGCCCGGAAACGGACGCACCATCGCCGAACTCTGCAGCACCTGCTGCGAAGGCTGGGTGGACGGCTCTGTCGCGGAGCCAACGACGCCGCCGATCAGCGCGGAAATAATTCCAGGAATAGGCATGAGCGCATTATAGACAAGCTTGCTCCCGAGTGGCAGCCTCATTGCAAGGAACGGGGTTGACCTGTCGTAGCGCTCCAAACTATACTCTCGCGCCCCAGATGGTGATGTAGCTCAGTTGGTTAGAGCGGTGGATTCATAACCCACAGGTCGGCAGTTCAATTCTGCCCATCACCACCAGTAGATTCATGCACTTAGCCTCGGTCACAAGCCGAGGCTTCTTGCTTTCCGGCGTCCGTGTAGGCGCTGTGTAGGATTTTACGGTCAGTCCATGGTGTGCCGACACAAAAAGCAAATCGCCCCCTGTTTAAGTCTTTCTCCTTTCAATTATTCCGGCCAGAGATAGCGATACCGGCTCGCCTTCTTGCCTGCACCTCGTGAGATAAGCTCGATCACGCCGTCAGACTTGAGCACCCAAAGCATTTTTGCGGCGTCTGTGAAGTGGCTGCCTATAAGTTCTCCGGCCTGCCTGCTCGATATGAAGAACGGTGCCCCGCTTGCCTGCTCTTGGAGTCGCCGGCATATCCGGACGAGATGTAATCCCTTCTCGCCATAGCCAAGGTTGGCTATTCCTGCTGGAAGTTCTGATTCCATGTCGATAACTCCGATGATTTCCTTAATCGTGGTGCCAGCGGGGTATCTGACACTGTCAAAGCCTCGCCGGAAGTCATACCAGGAAGTTGTAAATTCCTTGCTCCCAATGAAAGGCAGTGCCGCGTCATGCCATTGGCGAACTATCGAGCGCAGTTCGTCTTGGGTCGCGTTCGGGAATTTTGCTTTTGCCCATCGCGCCAACTCAAACAAGCAATGATTCCGGTTTCCTTCAGCTACCGGGATTGTTCGGGCAATGACGTCACCTACAGAGGGGACAGAGCGAACAGAGTTATGACTGCTGTACTCTCTGTCCTTCTCTGTAGGTCCGGACCGAACTGCACCCACCAGACTCGGCAACCCGGAAAGCATGGACAATGGCCCGGATTTGATGGCATGGCCGGTCACCGTCAAGTAACGACCACTCGAATACAGTTCGACATTGATGCCGTTCAGCTTACCGCGTGTTCCTTTGGCGATGGAGCCAAACCCGAAAGCGCGTAGCCCTGTTCCACTGGGGGAACGCTCGATATACGAGCATTGCAGGCTATCGAGGATTTGCATGGCAGCAGGGTCGGGCGTTCCGTCATGCACGCACTTATCCAAATCCACGCCCAAAATCCCGTCGTTGTTCAGCGCAAAGCCAACGCCGAAAAATCCACCTTCCTCGTAGGTGGTTTTCGCTTGCTCAAACGACGCCCAGGTATCCGGGTCGGTTGAGCTAGCTTTTATGGCCGGCACGGTTGCGCAATACGGCACCTTTGCTCCACGCCAGACCAGCCAGCGCGAACGCTGGGCCAGTTCTGGCGGGATGTTAGAGAATACGGGGCTCAACATGATTGGACCGCCTCCCGCAGTTGAGGCCCAGCCATCAGCGAATAGAGCAGCACACTAACGTGTGTGGAACCGCGCCGAGTTGCTTCGACGCGATCAAGCATGACGCACCTCCATCGACAGTTTTGCGACCCCCATCACCCCTGCGCGCATACGCAGGTCGTTCGCATCCTTGCCTTGTAGGTCGCTCATGCACCAAGAGAGCCCGAGGGTGTTGATCAGCCAAGTTACTGCGCTATCCGAGGGGCACGCCAACGCGTTCAGGGCAGCGTAATTTTGGAAGAGACTGTCCATTTAGACCACCCCGCCCAACAGCAAATTCTTCAGGTCGGAAACGCGCCAAGCCAAACGGCCATTAATGCGCACAGGGCGGATTGGGCCATTTTCCAGACAGGCCCACTTGCGCAACGTTTGTGGCTGCCGATTCAGCAGTATCGCAGCTTGGGAAGTCGGCACAACCCCCTCAAATTCGCCCCGGCCCATCGGGTTACGGTCGGATCGCCGCGTTGGAGCCAGCCCCTGATCACCAGTAGAGGGTTCTAAGACGTCAAAATTCTTGAGTAAAGCATTTCCAAGTTTCACCATTTTCTCCGGAAAGAGAGAGGCGCCATGGCGGGATTGCCTTGGCGCTTCGATGGGGAAACTTTGCGGCCGGAACTACGGTTCCGGTCAATGGTGGAACCATAGTTCCGCGCTGGAGCCAAGCCTCGGCGGGACTTCTACTTTTTGCGTGCGGAACTAGTTACTGCACCAAGTTGCGACTCCAAAGTGGTGAAGCGTGTAGCTTCTTCGGACATCCTCTCCTTGACTTCCCTCACAACTCTACGAATATAGCTGCGCGAGACGTCGAATTCCGTCGCGGCTTGCTTCGTGGGCTCCTTGTGACCGCTACTCTTAAGCTGATTCAAGCGCTCGTAGACGCTTTTTTTATCCAATGACGCATTAGAGTCGCGGCGAAGACGGGATTGTTCGCCGTCAGCCATCACTGATGTGGAAAGCGGCTCCTCTGACCGAATCAGCCCATTCTCCTTCGCCCAATCCAGCCAAGGCGGAATTACTCCCCACTCTTTCAGCCAAGAAAGAATTTCCGTCCTGGAAGCACGAGTTGTCTGAATATCTTTGCTCGCAAACAGCAACATCAGATCTATGTAACGCTGTTCGAGACCCCGCCTGGATGCCGACACGATATCGCTTAGGGCATCGCCCAGCTGGTCAATGACAATGAATGGAGTCTCGTCCGAATCCGCCCCCCTATCCCAGAACAGAATTCCATTTCTCGTGGGCACTCGGCGCCACCCGAGCCCATCCGTTGTCATTATTCGGACAAATTCAAACTCATCCCGCTGCCCGATTGAAAACGCATCCAAGTCAAAATCTGCATCCTCCGGGATACCGCTGGTCTCGCGTGGATCGAGGCCAATTGCCAAAAGGGCCGCCTCCCTAGGGGTCCAAGCATTGAGCTTCAAATAAAGCAGCGCAGTTTCATTGACGCAAGTCCCTGGATTGTAAATGCGCGCACGAAAAGACGGCGGCAATGCATTTCTGGGCATAGGCAGCAAGACATTCCCTGTTTCCGAACTGGCATCGGGCACGATGATGAACTCACCCGTCAGGTGAAGATGTTCCTGCAACCTAGACAGAGTGTCGTCGTCGGGAGCTTTGTGAAAATCCCAGCCGAGGTCAAGATACCGAGTTAGTACTTCCTGCGAAACTTTCCGCCAATCTGCGAATTGGAGAGGATGATCAGTCACTGTTTGTGCCTCCTGGATAGTTGCTTGGCCCAGAGTTTCCTCACTCATGGCACATGTTCAGTGTCAGTCTGGCTGAAATGTAAAAGGAAATTTCGGACGGCAAAATTTCACTCCTTTTCTTTGCCCACAGCAATCCACCACTGCCGATGACCAACATTTTTTTGAAGTTACGCCACAAACGCGTCAACGCACAGGATCGCAAAACCATCAACACCGGATTCAGTGGGGTATACGCGGCGGGAACCATGTGCCCGTGTCGATCACGAATAGGGTGACACCCCCGGAGCTAAACAGCTAGGTTGCCCTTGAGCCTGCAGGCTGCCGCCTCGAACAAGATGATCCCCATAAGCTTAAGCTCTCACCAATTCGAACAAAAGGAAATAAATCGACGGGAATACGAGTGCGTTTTTGCCTGCGCCATTGTCTGGCTATGCCTTGGCTATGGCAAAGCCATGGCACGCCGGTGGCAAGGGCATCAAGATCCCCGCAATCAAGGCGCGCACCCGACTCCTTCAGACCCCCAACTCAAAATTGACGCAGTTCGACAGATCAAGAAAAATGACCGAACAGACGTTCATCCTATCTTGCCAAGACACGATTCTTCTCTCTCAGTGTAAACATAGTGTATTCAACCAGTTACATTGCACATCACTCATTGGTAGCGTAGAATAAGAACATGGATATTTAGATCTCTCCTGTAGAAGAAAGGGCCTGAAGGCCCACTTGCGACGAGCGCCCGTGCGGATTTCTGCACGGGTTTTTCGTTTTCAGGAGGTCGGTTTCTTGTTTCAATGAAAAAACAAGAGAGGTTGATCATGACAACGAGCAATGGAATTGACTTTCTTCCTGAGCAGTTCGAGGCGCCCGAATACATTTCAGAAACCCCAAGAAGACTAGGCCCGGCGATTGGAATCTACTTGGGCAGGAAAATTCACTCATGGGTTGAGATCGACAACGGCATCTATGATTACGAAGGAATCGCGGCAGGCCCTCGGCCAGGGTTGGTGGACCTGAGCCTGCTGGCCTATGACGAAATTTGCATCACGCCCGGCCTTCGCTACGTACTGCGGGAAGACTGAGTCAAGAACGCATAACTGAGTGCGATCAGTACGGAGAAACCCATGAAAACGGCAAAACGACGCAGCATCCTCAAATCGATCAAGCGTACCCACCCAAGTATCTCAAAATTCGAGAATCCCGAGTTGCGTGCAGCGCTTACTGCTGCTACCGGAGGACAAGGAAAAGACTTTGTAATTTCCCGTTTAAACCACCCTGAAATCATGGCAATGATGCTGGGAGAAATTGCAGAGAAAATTGAAACGCGGTTGGCGCCGGCAACCGTTTCCGGGAGGCCTCGATATGGTAAACAAATTTCGGTAGCGAATCCGGGGGACTCGAAATGAGGAAACAACGCGTCGTCGCAATCACGCTGGAGGTTCTGATCTGCGACTGTTGCAGGAGGGAATTTTCTGGCGGCCAGTCCGACGACGGCAAAGCTGAATCAGTCACCAGCATTCGGCTCGACCATGCCATGGAAGGCGCCGTCGAGTGCGACCTCTGCGATCCATGCATCAGATCTCTCCTGGCTGATTATTTGCGAGCTTCCGGCACGTTGCAGAGAAAACTTACCGCTCCAGCAAAAGCGACTTCGCGGGGCATTCAGTCGCCAACCATTCCGCCAACGATCTTGGCTCAGATCGAGTTCTAAAGAAAAGGAAGAAATCATGTGGGTTCTGGGTCTCGCATTGTTCGTGGTCGGCCTAGGCATTGGCGCCCTCGCCTTGCTCGGAAAACCCGATAGACAGACCAAAAAGGAGACGAGAGATGACTCACGCTCCCATGATTGAAATCGCTGAACCTCGCATCTCCGTCAGAAAATCTCTTTGCGTGGCGGCGCTGTTCGCTGTCATTGCCTTCATCACTGACCAGCTACTGAGTGGGCATGAGCAAGTCCTGTTGATCACCACCTTTGCCTGTCTTGCCAGTGGACTCTGGGGAAAGCAATCCGATTCGGACATGTCATTCCTGGAAAATTCCGAGGAAATTTTTGTGGATAGCACGACGCCACGGAGAGAATTTGATGTGTTTGGCTCCGCCTCCGATGAAGATTGGTCGTCGATTTCGAGTTCGTCCGCATGGGATGACGACTTTCTCGTGAGTCCAATAACCATGACCAGCCACGCCTATACGGACGTCACGGGAACCATGTGGGATGACGAAGGGATGATCTGTGGTTACGACAGTACGATGGACGGCCTCCATTCCGACCATTTTTCCAGTTCGTTCGATGACTAGATGCGTAGCGTTGCGCCAATTCTACGGAGCATGGTGTACCTCGCGGTCAAGTTCTACCGTCGATGCTACCGGGCGCGATCCGTTCCTTTTTTTTCCAGTCCCCAAAGAAACGGTGGTTTCCCGTCGCCCCGGATCAAATCTGTTGGTGAAACCGCTCGGTTCTGGCTGCGAAACACCTTGTGCGATTCGGGCAATGCGCAGGCTTTCGTCCGAAGGACAATTTACAGCGATTGGGTAATAAGCGCACTCACCGCTTGAGAACGCAACTTATCGTCGGCACCACTTGATCGGCCGAAAAGGAATTCATGATGCAGAACGCAAACGAAGTGGCTGCCGCTGGCTGGGGCACGATCGCCACCCTCCCGCTGATCGGCATGCTGCTGACCTATATGGTCAACGATGAGGATCCACCCTTGGAGAGGCGGGCCAAGTCCCTGGCCGCCTTGATCGGCATGCTGGCGGCTACGCTGGTCGGTATCGCCGAATGGGCGTTTTACACCTTTGGGAATTCGCAGAGCGCCGCTTTTTTCTGTTTGCCCAGCATTGTCGCGGCGATTGGTGCCCTGTACGCAGCCACGACACGCAGCTATCGTGTACTGGGCGGTGGGCAGGTAAAGGAGATGACGATTCAGTTGCCGGCCGCCATCGAAGACGAAACTCGGAAACAGCAGGAAGCGATGCGCGATCGTTTGCGCGCGCTTCCCCACTTCAGGGAAACCTTCGAGGGGGATCTGATCAGTCTGATTACCGGCGATCGCGTCTTCTGGACGACATTCAAGAGCGAGCCGTGCCTAGCGATTGCGCTGTCGGGCAAGGTGACAATATCGGTCTGCCGCTTCGAAACGCTGGACAGGTATGTCGCGGTGCAAACGTCGATCGCTCAATGGCTTCCCGTGCTGCCGGCAAGCTTCTCAGCTGGGGAGGAAACGGCGTGACCGGAAACACGTTCCGGGAACGTTTCAATGAGCAAAGGCATCGGCTGTATCCGAGCATCGTTCAGGATGACGTATCGATATGTCCAGGTAATATCTTGGCATGAAACGGATCCCCATCACGGCAGCGCTCGTGGCCTTTTTCGTTTTCGCCGTCGCGGCGCCTGCTGAAGCGAAAATTCATCGTAGTTCCTGCTTGAGCTCAGACGTGATTCACGAGGTAAGGCTCTCCGGAGCTGCAAAAAAATGAAATCCAATGGGTACAGCAACCTGCCACCGATCAACGAAGGCGCACTAATAGTCCTCCACCCAGCCTTGACTGTTGATTCAAATCAATTTCGAATTCCAGCAAGACGCTACCATGACCTTTCGGCATACTCGGCTGAAAAGCGAGGACGCAAAGCTTCCGGTCTACGGATATTTTATCTACGACAGCGGGGCTGCCAACTTGGATTTGCTAATCTATTTTGCATCGCGTCTAACCCCTTCCCTTTATGCTGTACAGACAGGCATCAAATTTTCATCTCCCAGGAAGGGGTGGTTGAGCATGCTTTATCGCTTCTATGCAGAACGCGCCAGTAAATTTCCAAACTCATTCAGGCGAACTGTGATTTCGGCTGTGCTTGTGGGTTTGGCCGTTTTCGCTCAATCAGTACATGCTGCAAGCGATCCACAGACGGTTAGTGTGGAGGGCGCTTCGGTGATTTACATTCAAGACAAGTTGTGGTTTTCGCTACCGTGGATGTCCCCGTCGTTCTTATCCCCAATTTCCTACGAGTATCAGCCGTACAAAGATGCCTTGAATGAGCGACTCAAGGCTGCAGGGTATGAAACAAACGTTGAGCGAGGGGGGATTGCGCTGGCCGTGTTTGAGGACTATGCCGGCAGGGTTTCTGACTACAGGCAGGAGCCCGATCATGACACTGCACGAGGAAATGCAGGAGCGATTATCGGTACTGTCGCACTGGCGGTCATTGGCAAAGCATTCGGTATTTCCGCTCCGCTCACCGTCGCAAACAACGCCAATTCATTCGTTGTTCGAGATCTGCCGAACACGCAACATGCAGAGGTGGCAAACAGCAATCCTGCAAGTTGGTTGGTTGTGGCTCGGATTTGCTCCATAAATGGGAAAAAATGCGGGTCATCGGTTGCTATTGCAACTAAAGAGCATATTTCTCTTAATGAATTACGCGAAATCAACATGCAGGAGGGGCTTACACGAGCTGTTGGCCTAACTCCAAGACCCCCTGCGTCAGAATAGTTGTCGCCTCTTTAGAACAAGAAACCAGGCGGCGACAAAGGACAGAAATTGTCAGCAAGGTACGGATGGAAGTTTATGTGAAGACGCCTCTTTGGAGTCATCGGCAGGTCTGTTTCATGCCAACAATCGAACACAAAGAATTGCCGGCCAGTCTCCTGCAACGGTCCCAAGGGAATTGCTGACCACACTCACCGGGGCCGTGATCGCGTCTGCCGCACCGGTAACGGTACTGGCAGTCATCGGGTACGGCATATTCAAGCTCTTTGACTGGCCTCGCGGCGTACCGCTGCCGCTTGCGCCATTCCGGGACTCCAAGGAAATCCGGGCAGGTGCAAGCGGTTAGGGTTGCGATTCAGTTGCCAGGAAGGGGAAAAGCAAGATCATCCGGCCGATCTTGTCCGGGAGAAAACAGAACTGGCGAAAGTTGCTCGAACACCGATTTCTCGTGGCTATTTGTTGCTGAAGAAAACGAACGCGGCCAAGGTGGCTGCGGCGCCGGCTACGATGCCGATCTTTCCCAGGGCGCTGGCGTCATTAAACTGTTCGACCAACCCCTTGCTTGGCGACGATGACTTACTACTGGAAGAGGTTCGCGTAGTCGTCTTGACCAACATCCTCGACAACTGATAGTCGACCTGGTCGCACGCGCGCAAAAACCCATCCATCGTATCGTTAGAGACGAAGTAATCATCATCATGGAGGCATTTGTTTCGAACCGACGCGATAAATCTTACCTTCTTAACTAAATCGGAGGATAGCTGCCGTTCGATACTGGAAACTTTTTCATGCAAGCCTTTGCCACTAGCGCCCCGCTTGACAAGAGCTGACTCGATCGACTTCGATCGTGCAACGATCAATTCTAATGACATTACATCTCCTTCTCACTATGAGTCTTGCCAGAGCTTGCCAAGGGCAGGACTCAGCAGATGAACGGCAAAATCATACACCGTGAGGGCGTCATTTGGAGATGTGCACGCCGTAGAACCGCGCAGCATGTACCATGCTTCACTGTACGGAAAAGGCTCGCGGGGAAGGTCGTCTGAGTTGTCCAGCACTTGTCGCGCATAGCATCTTCTATCGCCCATAGATTGAAGTACAAACAAATGGATTTGCAAGGTCACCTTCTCTATATCGACATCACCCAGATTTGCGGCGTCGGCTGCGCTTTTTGCATGTATGCGGACACGCACGATACTGGCATGAACATGCTTCTCTCGGATCAGGCCGCTACGAACCTGGCATCTCTGATCAACTCCCCGGATATAAAACGGGTCTCCGTTAGCGGGGAAGGCGAACCGCTGAACAACGTGAAGGCGTTCCATGAAATTCTGAGTCTGTCACATGGTGGGCGCCAATTCGAATTCATAACAAGCGGTTTTCTCCCCCATGACAAGCTGGCCGCCTTCTATGATCAGACCAACGAGCTGCTCATTGCGAAAGGGGACGTTTGCAACATTCGACTCAGCTCCGATCACCACCACATCGAGAGGATCCTGCACAAGCCCCATGGGTTCAGCATTAGTTACCTGCGCAGCCGCCGGCCGAAGGGCCTTACCTTCTCATTTCGATCTGTAGATACTGACCGTAGTTTTACTCGGAAGTACCTGGTCGGGGAGATTGCTCAATGCGGCCTGTCGGCCAGCGTGGAATCGCGAAGCAAGCTCGAGGATGTGCTCACCGTCGAGGGCGAGACCTTCGGCATCGATTACAAGAACCTGGTCCATCCGGCGCCGTACGCGCCCGCCGAATACCTCGACCTGCAGAACTATATCCGCGCTATCGAGGAGAAGGTGGAAAAGCGTTTCACGCTCGGTAGCCTTAACAAGCCGCCGCTGGTCAACGGCATAGATCTGACGGTCAAACCGAACGGTGACGTGTTCTTCTATGGCATTGAGAATGAGTACCTGGGCAACATCCACGCTGACCGCATCAGTTGGGCTCGTCTGGCCCGCCACATCTGTGAAACGCCATTGGTACGGGCCCTTTACACCCAACCCTTCGCGGATCTGATCGGTCAGTTATCGGATGACAGAGTCGCCCAGTCCATCATCAAGGAGGTGAACAACCCTTACTGGCTGATCAAGAAAATGGCGAACCACGAAGGGCTGCTCGAGCGGATGATCGCGCCGTGATCGACTGCCACACTCATACCTTTTACTCGAAGCACGCGGTTGGGACTGTCGATGAACTGGTCCTTGAAGCACTCGCTAAAGGCATTCAGGTTCTGACGGTAACCGACCATGCCCCATTCTACGTGGATGGGCGAAACCGTCTTCTGGATAGCGAGCTCGATCGGTATTTCGAGGATATCGAGCGTGCGAAACGGGATTACGCCGGAAGGATCAAGATCCTGCGCGGATTAGAATTTGACTACGCGCCGTGCTCACTCGACTACACGGCTAGGATACTAAACCGATACGATCTCGACTTCGCGATCGGCTCGATCCACTACATTCCCTTGCCTGGAGGCGAGCAGGTCAAGGTCTGGGATCTGCCTCGGCTCTCGGAAACTCAAGTTATCGAAAGCTATTTCAGAATCCTCGGGGACGTCCTGCAGTGCGGGCTCTTCGATGCGATTGGGCACGCGGACATACTCCTACGTGGTGTTCCCGACTCCGATTTGGTCGGGTATTTCGAAACTGTCCGGCCTCTGTTCGTGCAGCACGGCGTCGCGTTCGAGCTGAACGCGTCCGGTCTCCGCAAGACGACGCTCGATCTGCAATCAGGGCGGGAAGTCCACGGTACTTGGTCCTATCCTTCTCTGTCACTACTGCCAGAACTGATTGCCCTGGGTACGACTTTCACCATCGGCTCAGACACGCACACTCCGGTCGATGTCGGATCCGGAATATCGGAAATCATTGGCGCTCTCATGCCCTTCGGACTGGATAGCATCAGTTACTTTGAACAGCGCAAGCCGGTGGAGGTGCCAGCGAAACAACTAGCCAGCACAAACCGGAAACAAAGTTCGGCCAACACCACCCAGAGAGTTTGACAACAGTGTCTTTCAGCCAAGCCCACCCACGGAAAGCGGACGTATTCCAGCAGGGAAGCCCATCCTGGGATTCCCCCGACAACCAAACCACGCGGTTCAATGCCGCAGTTGCCGCGAACGACTTCCGTGAGGTCAAGCGCGGTTTCCGTGCTTTTTCCGCCGAATTGTTTGGCCGTCAAAAGATATCGATCGATCAATACATCTCGGTCTTCGGCGGACACGCAATCAATTGCATCACCAAGGACGGTTCCGGCCGGTTCGTGGACATGCGGACGGGTTCGGACGCAAGCCAACTGGTCCGTTCTTACAGCCGAGCGAAGTACGGCGGCGTCGAGGACATCCGGTACTTCGCAGGCATGTTGGTTGCCACGCTGGGCCAGGCGTTGGATTCCCCATCAAGCCACTGGAGCCGCCTTTTCAGGCTCGCCAAAGAACGGCGAGAGAACGTGGTCATAATGACCACAGG
>JGI24146J20443_1001847_pt1 | contig 12438 bp, 7 predicted proteins | sample BarGraIncub1131A_FD_20443 | JGI IMG/M metagenome (IMG submission 20443) | reverse complement strand
GGTTTTGGGTTCAGCCACTGGTTCAATCCGATCCAACCCACGGCGAAAAGCGTTCACAATCGGAGCAGAACGGCTTGCCTGTATTCCTGTCATCATCGGCACGTTGTGAATGATATCTAGTTCGCGAAATTCTTTAAACCCTTTATAAATCGCGCTAATATTTCCTGCGTTGCCAACGGGCAAGATTACCCTGTCCGGGACGTTCTCCTTCTCATTCTTAATTGTGGCAAGTTGATCAATCGTTTCAAATGCAATCGTTTTTTGTCCCTCGAGCCTGTAAGGGTTTACTGAGTTTAACAAGTAGAACCCTTTTTCTGAGCAAACTCTTTGAATGAGAAGGAGCGCATCATCGAAGTTGCCTTTAACGGCAAGCACTGTAGCCCCGTGCATGAGCGCTTGGGCGACCTTCCCTAACGCTACATAACCACTAGGCAAGAGGACGAGTGCCTTCATACCGGCTTTTGCAGCGTAAATCGCCATAGAGGCTGACGTATTCCCAGTAGAAGCACATGCCAAAATCTTCATCCCGAGTTCCGCGGCCCTAGAGACGCCCACTGTCATGCCCCTGTCTTTGAATGAACCCGTTGGATTCATCCCTTCGTGTTTAACGTACAGCTCCTTGACGCCACATTCTGCTTCAAGCCGTTTACACCGGTAGAGCGGCGTGCCCCCTTCCATCAGCGAGATGGGGACTCCTGAAATCGGAAGGAGTTCGCGATATTTCCATACGTGTGGCGGAATAGCTGTGCGGTCTTTTAAGCTGAAGCTAATTTCCGACAGGTCATACCTAATTTCGAGGAGACCGTCACAACTGCACGTGTTCATGACAGTCGAGAGGTCGTGTTTCTTGCCGCACTCGATACATTCTAAATTCATTTCGTCAACCTGTTTGTCCTATCGCTTCAAGTTTCTCGCTTATGAGTTTCACAGCCTTATTAACGGCTTCGTCTATCTTTTCTGCGTGAGGGCCGCCTCCTTGCGCTCGCTCAGGGCGCCCGCCTCCGCTGCCGCCGAGTATGCTACACGCCTCTTTAACTATCATAGCCGCGTTCAAGCCTTTTTTCGCTAGATCCGTGCGCATCGTGATAACAATATGTGCTTGACCTGCGCGTACGCCTCCGAGGACGACCACAGCGTTGTCGCTTAGCAACTCCTTTGAGGAATGCAGAAGCTCTTTAATATCTGCGTCAATAATCCAGCTTAAGATCTTAATATCCTCGTGGCCGAGCTTCATTTTGCTCACAATCAGCACACTAGGCGCTAGCGCTGTAGCTACCGCAGTAGCCGGAGGCACTCTAATCCTGACACTTGTCAGCCTCTCGAATACAGCATCCATCGACGATAGCACATTCTCCGCTTTTTCAAGATTCCCTTCAAGGATTGCTTCCCGCGCTTTTTTTATCGATGTACGCTCCGATGCCAAAGACGAGAACTTGGCCTTACACTCTTCATTTTCCTTCCCTCGTGTCTTCCATTCTTCAAAGAAGCGACCTACAGTAACAGGGAGTTGTTCTGCTGGGACTCGCAGCGTTTGAGAAGATTCACCAAGGATCGTATCACGTCGCTGATCGTACATAACGGCAGCTACTCCAGCAGCAAATTCAAAGCGTTCAACTCCATCTTGTATTCGCTCTGTCTTGATAATTCGCAATGGTCCGATTTTTCCAGTACTGGTCATATGGGTTCCGGCGCACGCTTGGACATCATCGCCGACTTGCACAGTTCGAATAATCTCCCCCGGCGGCACTCCACCCTGGTAAAGAGCAAATCCGAATTTCTGTTCTGCTTCATTGCGATCCATCCACTGAGTCTCTACCGCTGTGTCGGCCATAATCAATTCATTGGCTCTAAGCTCAATTTTTTTCCTTTCGTCATCCGTCACTTTCTTGTAGTGCGAAACGTCAAGACGCGAGCTTTTGACACCCTTCTGTGCCCCTTCCTGCCAGATGTGGCCCCCCAGTTCATCTCTAATAGACGCTAGCAGAACGTGTGCTGCAGTATGATGGCGGGCTAGAGACTGCCTTCTTTTTACGTCGATATCACCTATTACTTGATCGCCTACCGAGAAAGGCGCGACGTCCTCAACTTCGTGTATGATCGCATGTCCCTGAAGTCGCGCTAGACGCACGCGGAGTTTCTCTCCTGATTGTGCTGTAATATAGCCCGTGTCTTCTGGTTGTCCGCCGCCTCCTGGGTAGAACAACGTTTTATCCAAAATTATGCCGTCTTCCAGTAACCCAACTACATGAGCTGTGAAGGTAGCCTGTTCAGGTTCGTCATAGAACAATCGATGGGTCACAGGCAAGCTTTGAACGGCCTCGGAGGTTAATTCTTCGACTTCTTCAACCCGTTCATGTGTCGCTGCGACTAGCGAATAAAAATCGTCCGGCAGTTCAACGCGCGCACCAATTTCCGTAGCTACTTCTTCAACAATCTCTGGAGGCACACCATAAGAATCATACATTTTAATGACCTCAGCAGTGGGAAAACTCTGCCCTCGATAACGCTGCGCGAGGCTTGACACACGTCTCCTACCCTTATCGATGGTGCTGCTATACTTCTCAGTTTCATTTCGTATTATGTCAATTACGGTGTCCGCCCGCTCTGTATATTTAGGAAAAGCGTTAAGGCCCTCTATCTGTTTTACGATGATCTTTTCGAATGGGATAGCAGAACTCAAACTCTGCAACAAGCGGAGTACCTTTCTTATAACTAAACGAGCGAGATATCCAGCTTTCACGTTAGAAGGGACTATCCCATCACCTAACATGAAAACAAGACACCTCGAGTGATCGGCAATTGTGTATAAAGTCTCAATAGGCTCCACAATTCTTACCAGCTCGTCAACATCGATGCCTATACTCTTAGCAACTCTTTTCCGAAGATCGAGCAAGTTGGAAGCGTTCAAATCAACCATGCCAGCAAATCGCGCATTTTGAGCTAAAATATGTGAATAATAGGGGTCTTCAAGCGAGTGCTCAAGGCCAGTACATTCGATCAGATAGTTTACGATGTCTGGCATAACAGCGTCGTATATCGTAGGCATGCCGTTACCTGCCCATACCATACGTTCTAAACCATAACCTGTATCAACGATCGAATTTTTCATTTGCGTATAGCACTCGCCTTTGACCGTCATCCCGGTTTTTGATCGCTCCTTGTCCATAAAAACGAGTGTAGCAAGCTCTAAACCACCAACAAGCACCTCCAAAGAGATCCCAGCATTGCCGCCGCCAGCCCAAGGGGTCTCTTTATAAGTAATAGTCGCGGGTTCTGCTCCAAGCTCGTGCAGCAGATGATCGCAATACTGCACAGTTTCATTTTTCCAATAAATTTGGCCATCGTGATCGTTAAATGCGTGATGGGCCATCATTTCAAAGTTAGTGAGGTGCCTACCACTTTTTCCAACCGTATCAATGTCCTTCAGTCGAATGCAAGGTTGTGATATCGTGAGTGGGTTAGCCGGTGGGGGAACTTTTCCCGAGGTTACGAGCGGCTGAAAATCGTATATAGAAGCGTTTACTAACAGCACATCTTCCCTCCACCTAGCAATTACAGGGTACGGAAAGACGCGAACATGGCCACGGCGCTCAAAAAACGATAGATAAAATTCCCTAAGGTCATTCGGCTCATACTTGTTCAAAACGGGAGCCCCGATAAACGTATACGGCGCGCACGGTGCGTCACCACACGTGTTTTGCTCTTCTCGCGCCCAAAAGCGGCTGCCGCAGCTGCTGCATGATTTTGGTTCGAAGTTGTTATTCAAATATTCAAGCGCGCCAAGACTTAACTGCTTATTTGCCATTTAGCACCGTCACGTGACAATATTAGCTTAAAAAGGCTGAATTGCCCTTTTTTAAGTAACTGGGTAGGAAAGTATTAAAACGTTGCGCAGCTTAATAAGACCATATGAGTGAAGAGAGAGCCACCGAAGACGCTCAAGACGTCATAAAGAGGCTAAAGAAGCTAGTCGAGGCGGAATGTGGCCCCATCTTCATTTCTAAAATGCAGATTAGGGACCTCGCAGATTTATATAAGACGTATAAAAAGGAGTACGGACCAGGTTTTGCAGCTGAAGAGATACAAAACAGGATTAAATCACAGTTGCGGTAGACAGCTACATAAGGTTTATCTGTTCAAATGTTTATAACCTCGACCAAGAGAGTGATTTGAGTGGACATTGAAAAACTGCATCACGGCACCGAATTGCTGAAACGGGGTTTCGCAAAAATGCAGAAAGGTGGGGTCATAATGGATGTGACCACCGCAGAACAAGCGATTATCGCCGAAAAAGCCGGAGCTGTTGCAGTAATGGCGCTCCACGCTGTTCCTGCAGATATACGCAAGGCTGGGGGTGTCGCACGAATGGCCGACCCCTTAATTATCTCTGAGATTATTGATGCAGTTTCGATACCCGTCATGGCCAAGACAAGGATAGGCCATTTCGTAGAAGCTGAGATCTTAGAAGCGCTAGGCGTCGATATGATTGACGAGTCCGAAGTTCTAACTCCTGCTGACGCACAATTTCATATTGAGAAGATTCATTTTACCACTCCTTTTATATGCGGAGCGCGAGACCTTGGAGAAGCCTTAAGGCGGATTAACGAAGGAGCAGCAATGATCCGCACGAAAGGCGAAGCAGGAACTGGAGACGTATCAGAAGCCGTGAGACACATGCGGGCAATAATGAGTAAGATCAGAGAACTCAAAGGCAAAACCGAGCAAGAAATCAACCGCGTCGCCCGTGAAATCGAAGCACCCTATGAATTAACAGCCGAAACAGCTGAAATGCAGAGGTTGCCTGTAGTTAATTTCGCCGCCGGAGGAATCGCTACACCGGCCGACGCCGCACTTATGATGAAAATGGGCGCCGACGGTGTTTTCGTTGGTTCTGGAATCTTTAAATCAGAACAACCGGAAGTGATGGCTAAGGCTATCGTTGAAGCGGTCAATAACTTCGACGATCCTAAAGCATTGGCAGAAATCTCCAAAGGTTTAGGGCTGCCTATGAAAGGTATGTCGATAGGTCAGATACCGAAGGAAGAAATCTTGCAGACTCGTGGGTGGTAAGTAGACCACTGAGCCCATCAGATTCGCACACGGACTCATTAGAGTCAGAATTGAGCTTTTTTCGAGCTGAGAATTTTCTTTCTCCTAGGCCTTTCTATCTGTGAATTTTCGAGATACAAAAACATGTTAAAAAAAATTCAGCTTTTCTTATAAAAGCGGTCAAACAAGAATTACTGCTTAAGGTTCTACAGCTTTGAAAATGTGCCTGGCAGGTGACTCTGCAAGAAATTACGTTCAACGCAGATGTAAGCACTGCTTACTAAACTCGCCCTATAGCGACTTTATAAAATCATAAGCTTGCTTTCTTACTTCAGCTAGTAGATCCAAGTAATCTTTTGTTGAAACAGTCAACGGTATCAGTTCTCCGAGGGAAGCGGTGCTCGGCCACTGGGCTGGTGCTGGCGTGTTTAGCACAGCGAAGTCCTGATTTTGCATATTCGCTGCCTCTAGTATTTTCTCAAGCGCGTATACTGAGCGGTTCTCAAACATAGGGATCGGATATTCTTCAATCGTCGGGAATGTGTCGCCGTCTCGCGTGTAGTTCAGGTACATTGTTGCATTGATTAACCGATATGGAGGAAATACCTCCTCCCTGCTTACGTCGAGATAAACCGCATCATCCCATTCAGCTGAGCCAAAAAGCTCACGCTGTATCCATTTGAGGTCAGCTCTTCGGTTCAACGACCTCGCGATGTCGATACATTTTAGCAGTATAACGCTGAGCGTCTCGTTAGAGTCGAGATCATCTTTAACTTCGCTTATCTTCGTCGTCAGACCCTGTTCATCGATGACAGACTCATTGGGTGTAATCGCCTCGTTGTAACTCAATGCAGTAAGCTCTGTGTGAATCTCAGCGGCTTGATTAGAACTCGCTGTAACGGCCCCCACGTTGACGTTACCCTTAACTATCGTAGTAGTGTCCTGAGGTAATCGCGGAGCTATAACATCTTTCGTTTCCTCTGAGCTTGGCGCGATGTCAGATGTCAGTGAATATGTAAGGTCTTGGTACGATTCCTCCGAAAGCGATATCGCTGTTGTTTCTCGATCTACTTCGGGGGCAGCTATATCTTCAAAATTCTCGGTATTGGGGACGTCCTGATCGACGGACGTTCTTACTTCTCGTGCCGTCGAACTCCGTCGGCGGGCTCTTATTACTAACGCAACAGCAATGATAATTATTAAAACAGCCAACCCAATTGCTATAATGACGCCCGTACTTTGGGAGAGTTGCAAGTTACTGGGCAGTTGGGGGACAGTTTGTAAGATTGGCATCAGATCACCTCAGAAACTACTTATGAGTATAGATAGATGCTCATAGATAAACCCTCTGGTGCGTTGCGTTAAGCTACAGCACGCAGCTCGTCCGATGAAGGTGTTTGGCGTATTCGCCTTGAGCGTCCGAAAATTAAGGTTAATCTGGTCATAGATTGCCATAGTAAATTCACTCAAGAAGACTTTCCTCTGCACGACCAACGACAAAAAAAAGTGACCCTTCACTAACACGACAAACGAACTTGAACGCTGCGTGTCTAAGGAGTCAGTGTCAGCTTTACTGATATTGCGCTTTTAGCTTAAACCTCAGTCTTCTTATTACAGGAAGCATTGAAAAAACACAATGCCTGTTGTTTCGTCGACTGTAAGATCTTTGAGCTAAAAGTTGCCAATCTATTCATTTTCAGGTTCTCAACTCACTGCAGAAGACAGATTAGCGGGATGGCCTGTGAAAAGACAAGCGTTACGATATGGAAACGTTTTTAGACTAGAAGAGCCTAAACGAAGGGGTGGCCTTCCTACGGGGGTTTCTACTAAATTGGCAGGTGCGCAATGACATTTAAGGATTCGCTCATATCAGCGTTACTGGTTGTCGCAGTAATTATTATACTGGTCCTCTTTTTGTTGCTTGGTTGGTGGATTGGCAGTCTGATACTCCCAATGCTAGCGTTCAGTGGCTGGCTTAACATCTTCGCCATCATCATCCAAACCGTGGTCGGCTTGCTCATAATTGGGGTCGTAATCGTAATTGTCGGCTACATCGCTTTGAAACTCATATAGGTGCTGCGGTTTCAAAGCTTTATTTTCATTTCTAAGGTGCAAATAGCGCCGCTTCAATTCATAGAGATGCACCGTAACCGGTCGTCAACTCTGTTTCTGTCGCAACGCTCGTTCCCACCCCATCTTCAAAATGTTCACGTCAATCTTGAACGGCAGCCCCCGTAACGCCTGAATTTGATCTGGTGACATAGGTAATGGTAGATTTGGCGGAACCGCTTTTGTTTTTGACACGGCAAATACAGACCCCCAAACATCCATCATTTCTGAGCTTTCGATGAATGCTCCTTTGGCGACGCCCTCTTTGTAAGTCTCATCGCCGACGAACATATTCAAGTCAAACGGTTCATACAACTTCATATCAGCAGCGTAATTTTGAAATAGGTCCCACATCAGTTTCTCGACTTTACGCTCTGGATCGCGCACGTTCAAACCGATGACCTTGCGCGCTTCACGTCTGTTAATGAAATGCGTGTGTGTGTAGAGTTTCTCGGTCATTATTTCGACGATCTGCGTAACTTTAGCCTCGTTTTTCTCACCTTTCATATGGCTCTTGAGGAGATTGGTAGCCAACATGCGGATACGCGTATGCTGTCGATAGACGTTTCCAAGCGCGAGCGGATGCACTTGCTTCGAGAGTTCGTTAAAGACATCAATAATATGATCTTGCTCGCTGATCTTCGCCGCTTCCCGAGCGAGAGAGATATACGCAGTAACGTCTTCGACGCTAATTCCCAGCGGAATTGCTGGATTCAACGGATCGCGAGGATTAAATTGATTCGCCGTAGTGGGGTCGACTGAACTCAGCGTGCCACCAGTCCCCATCAGTATTTCGTCTGCCCCGAGACAAATAAGAGTTCCTGCACTATGGCAATGGTACGGTACGAGCGCTGAGAACTTAGCAGCATACTCTCGAACAAAGTTGACTAGCGGCCACGGGACGTCAGCATCTCCACCACGAGTATATATGAACAAGTCTAAGTGATCCATCTCTCCCATATGATCTAAGTGATCGTAAACGAAACGCAAATGCTCTTGCGAGACTTGGCTACTCATACCGGGGATGTTAGCATTCGTAGGACGGTCCCCGGTGACATAGCAAATAACTTCGCTCCCTCGCAACTCTTGCAGTTCTTTAATGATGTCGAGTCGCTGCTTTGTTAGCTCCGAGGCGTCGGTAAGACCGCTCATGCTTCACCGTATCGAGAATGTCGTATATAAATCTGTCATCTTTTGGATAGAACCCGTATAGCAATCACGATGCTTTGTGAGACAGACCTACGCACACTCACAAGAAATATGATTCTATGCTAACGATTGCTCGTAGAGTGTTTCAATTTGAGACGCATAATTGAAGGATAATCATCTGATTAGCGCCTTTCGATCGGTATACATGGTTGGCTCCTCATCGCAGCTCAAGCAAGGACTTGAGCACGTTTCGGCACGTTAAAGATATTTTAGTGACCAACTACTTCAATTGTGCCAGAACCGACGTGTCCGCGTATAATGGCGTTCATGCCTCAAAATATCGCGGTAAAATCCTTCCTCATCCACGCGTGACTTCCGTATGACTCTAGAAGCGGCTTCAGGACCAAGTCCTCGAGAAGCTAACGCTATAACACCTTTTTTCCCGTGTGAAAGCACTAGGTTGGCATTTCTATAAACGCGCTTTGTCCGCGCTTTTTCTTCAGCCGTCTTAGCCTTTTCAGATTTTTTTACGATGACAACTTCTTCGTCTTCCCACGGTTTTAGGGCGGCGATCAATTTTGAGTTACATAATGGACATTGTGGCTGCTCAGGCACGCTTGCCACGTTAATTTTTGATTTCCATTTCTTGCAAGTGAGACAAAAAAGGATGACCCGATCGTTTAAAATCCTATTTTTGAGCGCCGTGAGGATTGATCTATCGGGGTTGTCGGTTACGAGTAGCTCGCGAGTGCCATAATGGCGTTGCCTGCTAAGGGGACTTAATTTCGATATGACGATCTGTATTTTATTGTCCTGTATTTGTCTTAGCACGTCACTGGTGCGCTCAAAATCGAGCTTGGTGTTTGCTACGTCGTGTATAGCTTCCTCGTAAACGGGCGTGTCTTTGAGCAATTCCGTCAGTTTATTGATATTTAGATACTTGTGTTCCACATCGCGTTCTATTACACCAAACTTGCGGGCTACATGAACGAGCTTCCACTTCAACAGCATGCTGTTTTTTAACGTCATTTCAATCAGTGGCTTAACAAACTCTGGTTTTAGTTGTTGCACCAATGCAGCAATCTGCTCAGCGCTCACAACGTTTGGGAGCTCAAGCTGTATCCAATACGGATTGACCTCCATCGCAACACTCGCGCCCAAACGTGCAGCTAGCAATGAAGTGATGACCCGGCCTAACGTCTCGTTAACCTTATGACCAAAGCAAGCGTGGATGATTGCTGTTTTCGCGTCGACTTCAACAACAAGCCTTTTGTCAGTCGGAATCGCGAATTCTTTTTGGCGTTCAAATAGGTCAACGACACGTCGCACCGTATGTGGATCTGTGCGATAATCCCGCAGAAGACGACTGCTTGCAGCCTTGGTGGAAGCTTTGGCTATTTGCTCCCTAAGTTTCCCCACATCCGCAGCGACTTCGTAAGGCACAGGTATCTGTTCGCCCACCCAGCTCGGAATTTCACCTGTAGAGCGGTCTATCGGCTCAACTTTAACGCGCTCATCATCGATGTCTAAAATGCGCCACATCTCTCCTTTTGTAACGAAAACGGCGCCAGGCTCAGCAAAAGCAACGACAAATGTCTCGTCAAGAGTCCCGATCCACTTCCCATTAATTGTGTCATAGATACCATAAGTTTTTTCATCTGGGATCATGGAGAGGTTCTCATAGCAATACCGTCGGGTTTTACCCATCTTTTTAATGATCGGTTCTCTTTCTTCACCCTCAACTTTTAACAGCCATTGTTGCTGCAAGAGCTTCACAGTCTCAACGAACTCATCCAACGCCAAGTTTCGATACGGGTAGGCTTTTTTGATAATTCTTAAAGCCCTCCCAGCTGGCACAGCCCCGTTCAAGATTAAGAAACACAACTGGTTTGCTAGAACGTCTAAAGCTTGATAATTAACTAAAACAGGCTCAATCTCGTTTTTTCTCGCTCGGCACGTTATCACCCACGACTCCATGATATCATCGACGTGGGCGGTGATAATGGTGCCCTCTGATGTTTCTCCGATCCGATGTCCAGCGCGGCCGACACGCTGCAGCAGTCTCGTAACTTCGCGCGGTGAATTGTACTGAACGACGTGTTCGACGTCTCCTATGTCTATCCCTAGTTCCATTGAAGAGGTACAGATTAAGCCCCTTTTTTTGCCGGTCTTAAACTCGTTTTCTGCCTCTATGCGTGCCTCCTTCGAAAGAGATCCGTGATGAACACCGACGTCAGTACCACGAAAAAGAGAACCGAGCGCCTCAGCTGCTTGTCGTGTGTTAACAAATATAAGTGTGGATTTGTGGTCGTCCACAATGTTGCGAATAACGCGAAAATGGCTTGCGAGTTCCGGCGCAATTTCCCTTGATTTAGCCACAGCTTCATCTGCCCTCGTAATCTCGGGTTTTGTAACAACAAAATTCGACGTTCTTGCAGAAGAAACCTCGAGAACTGAGACCTCCCTCTCATTTCCGACAAGGAAATGGCCCATCTCCTGTGGACTTCCAACGGTAGCAGACAGCCCTATCCTTTGAAACTCTCCGACTAAGTCTGCCAAGCGCTCAAGGCCTAAACTCAGCTGGGCTCCGCGTTTAGAGCTCGCAAGGTCGTGGATTTCGTCAATAACAACGAACTTGACGGACTGTAAATTCTCTCGCAGCCGTCGACCCATGAGCATTGCTTGTAGCGTTTCAGGGGTCGTAATCAGCAGGTCAGGCGGGGCGAGAGTCTGTCGCCGCCTCTCAGATTTTGACGTATCACCGTGTCGAACGGAAATCGAGAACCTTAACTTCTCGCTCCACCAATCAAGCCTAGCCAGCATGTCCCTATTCAGCGCTCTAAGGGGGGTGATATACAGAATGATAATTCCCTTTCGCTGTTGGACTTCGAGAAGCTTGCTAAACACGGGGAGCATCGCTGCTTCTGTTTTCCCTGTTCCCGTTGGAGCGATAAGAAGAACGTTTTTGCCCTCGAGCACGCTTGGAATTGCCAAGCGCTGCGCTTCTGAAAGCGAGCCAAATCGGCTAACAAACGCATCCTTCACGCGGGGATGGAGTGAGTTAACTATAGATTTTTCGAGGCTTTTGCTAGCGGCCATTGGCAACTCTCAACGGGAAGCTTCCGCTTCGCATACCTTTACGACACTCATCACTTACGAACAAAGGATTATTCGACTAGAGCGACAATCTCCGCTCTTCGACATAGCTCCACAATCTGATCCAAAAAAAGAAAAGGAATCCCCAATTTGCCTCAAAAGCTAGTTGGGGTTGATAGACTTTTGACCTGTTCTCTCGACTAACAGCGTCCCGCGAACGACGGGATAACGTCCTTTCCGCAAATATTTATTGCCGCTTCAACGTCCGGACCTGTTGGGCTGCCAATTATAACCTGCGTCACTCCAGTGTCGAGCAACGCGTCGATCTTCTTGTTGCAGGTATCTGCGTCGCCCGCTATGACGAATGCGTCGATCATGTTGTCATCCACTAACGGCCCGACATCACCCCATTTACCAGCGCCGATAGCGTCACCGATGGCTTTAGCCGTTGCGAGTGGAATACCGTGTCGCTCGAGCACAGGCGGCGGAGAGCCCATCGTAATAAACGCAGCAACCATTTTGGCTGATTTGCGTGCCTTCGCCAAATCAGGCCCGATAGAAAACGCCGTGTATGCACCCACGTCGAAGTCGCTCATAGACCTTCCACTCGATCCAACTCCCTCTTTGATGTGTGGCATCGCCGCTACGTAGTCTTTCTCATTGGACGCGTTGATAAGCACTCCGTCAGCAATTTCTCCAGCAGTTTTAAGCATGCCAGGACCTTGCGCGCCCATGTAAAAGGGCACCTTGTCCTTCTGCGGGCCAGTAAAGTCAAGCTTTGCACCGGTAACTTTTATCGTCTCACCAGCAAAATCAACGCTTTCACCGGCCAGCAGCTTGTAGACGACTTCTTTGGCCTCTTTAATTGCACTCAGGGGCTTCTTGATGCTCCAGTCGCCGCTCCAGATTGCTGGCGCTGGGAACCCAAATCCCATACGATCAAACGTCGCCTTGTCGCCAGGACCCATGCCTAAATTGACACGCCCACCTGATATTTCATCAATTGTAGCTATCGCGTTCGCAGTCAGCAAGGCA
>JGI24146J20443_1001843_pt1 | contig 12457 bp, 12 predicted proteins | sample BarGraIncub1131A_FD_20443 | JGI IMG/M metagenome (IMG submission 20443) | reverse complement strand
TTAGTAGCTTGAACAACTCTATTTTAACTGAAAGGTGATTTTTTGTATAACGTTTTGACTCCACCCGCATAGCAGGTGGTTAATTTTTTCGCAAGCTCAACAGACTAAAGTCCGTAAACCACTAAAAGATAAATCACTGTAGGTGTATACTTGTTCTTTTTCCATCAAGACCTCAGATAGACACCTCAGGCTTGCAAAGACTATACTAACATCAAACCCTTCTCTAAAGAGGGTCAGGTTCTATATAATTATTAGGTTTGTACTGTCTTAAGTATAAATGCTTTACCATTTTCTGATGCTATCTCAAAACTTCGTTGACAATGTACTAGAGACTTACTTTCACAGAGTTTGGTTATGAACAACATCCTTTTTAAACAAGGTTTCTGGGGAAGCTGTTGACTAATAAATTTTTTATTGGTTTGAAGTTGTTGCATAAAGCGAGGAAATTGCACAAGTCTTCGTTGAAATCATCTATGAATTTTAGGTTGTAAAATGATTATCGTTATTATTAATAATATTATTTTTAGATTTGAATGTCACATAAAAAGTTAGTATAAAGCTTGCTTTTAATTACTTATACCTTTTATAACGAAGTTAATAGTTGAACTCTATAAGCTGTAAGAATTTATCAAGTTACGACTTAAAAAAGAGATTTACTGATTCTCCAGTTTTATATTGGTCGGGTAATAATAATCAAATATATAAGACTCTCCTAGAGCTATTAAATGAAGGCCTAGTAACAAATGAAATTTTATATCAGGAAAATTCACCAAACAAGAAACTATATTCCATAACTGAAAAAGGTAAGGTAGCCTTAAAAGAATGGATGCTATCAACTTCTGAGGCTTATTTTAACCTATCAGAAGGAATTAAAGCTACAGATATTAATATACATAAGGAGCAATTGAAAAGAGGCCTTGAAGCACCAAATAGGACGACTCGGGAAAGGCTTTTATGGGATATGATCTATCAAAATATCATATCCACCTGTGAAAATGAATTGGTATGGTCTGAGAGATTGGAATTGAACCCTCCTCCACCTTTAAAAAGAGGTGGGGATTCTTTTTTATAAGGAAGTTTGCTAATTACTTTTCAACCTAAATTAACTAGGAAGCCTTATTCCTTTTGGCGTGTCCAAGTACGCCCTAAACTGTAAGCTAATGCCCGCAGGTTACATTTAAATTATTTTAACTCTTATTGGATTCAAATACTCATTGCTAATTAAATTAATATTTTGAATGTTTGATTTACGCATTATATTTAAAGAACCATTTACATCGGCATTTAATAAAATACCCGTTTGGGATTTATACTGTCCTCGTGATATTCTTTTGCCACTAAAAGTATAGGTTTTCTTTTCAGCCTCATTATAAATAGGAATATTATCATTTGATAAAAAATCTGCTTTCGAAGTATAACTTTCTTCTTGTTCTATTAAGTTAATATTATATCTTTGACATTGATAATTTAAATTTTCTCTAATATTACCTATTGGAATATTAACAAAGTTTTGGTTATTAACCTTACCAATATTAACTTCTTTCTGAATGGTTAGATTATATCCAACTGCAATAGTACCTATATTGTTACATAAGCAATAATCAATGATAATCTTGACTGTCTTACTTAGATAGTCATTAACTCTATTATTTCTTTGATACCATAATCTTCTTTGAGCTTTAGTAGTTGTTTTAATTTTCTGCTTATCTTTAATACTCTGAAGTCTACTGTTCTCCTTGTTCGCCCATTGGTTAATGGATTTTAACTTTTTACCATCTACTATAAAAGAATTGCCATTATTGGTAGTGCAAGTACATAAGTTATCTACGCCAAGATCGATTGCAAGTGTATTATTTTCATCTAAATTTCCTATGAATTCAGGGATTTCATATGTCCACTGAATTTCAAAGAACCTTGCATTGTTTCTTGAGAGTATTCTAACTTCTTTAATTGGTTTTCCTTTTAAATTGGAGGGTATATTAATTTCAACCTTACCATAAAGCCTTTTAAAGGCAGGTGACATAGGTACTATAAACGTATCTTTTGAAGTATTAAATTCACTAAAAATAAGATTGAAGTATCCATCTTTCTTTAAATATCTTGGGAGACTAATATCCTTATATTGATACTCTCCTTTCCGAGCCATTTTAATTAATGCAAAAAATGATTTAAAGTTTCTATCTACTACTTTAATAATCTGCTCCGCTGAGTTACTATTAAGTAGAGCGTAATTTTCATTAGCCTTACAAAGATGATAATTGTTTTCGTAAGTTAGGAATTTTTTTTCAGCAAAGAAATATTGTCTAACATTGTATAGGGCTACATTGTAAATATTTTTAGAAAAAGAGCATAATTTCCTTAATGCTTTATACTCGTCAGATGACAAGTGCTTAAGTTGCTGCTTTTGGACACCAAATAAAATATCCTTAGTAGTTTTTTTAGGCATCATTGTTACCTACTTTCTTATTATTTAATAATATTATTATGCCCCAAAATAATAAAATAAGTAGTTATATTAAGTTGGGTTATGTAAGTGAAAATTCACCACCCACTTATAGAAGGTGGGTGTACTCTTTTCAAATAGGATAGAATTAAGGAGATTAAAATGATGATAAATGCAATTTTAGTAAAACAATTAAGAGAAATTACCGGTGCAGGTATGATGGAATATAAAAAGGATCTGCTTTATAGCTACACTCATGGCCAGGGCAGAATAGGAGTTATACTACAATTAATAGCTCCTAAGGATAATATGGTTTCCCTTTAATTGGCAAAAGATATTTCAATGCATATAACTGCAGCAAAACCAACTTATATTAGCAGTTCAATTTTAAGCGAAGTAACCTTAATGGAGAAAAGAGAAGCCTTCAGATTAAATGCATTTAATGAAGGAAAAAATGAAAAAATAATAGAAAAGGCTGTAGAAGGTAAAATTCAAAAGTTTATAAAGGAAACCTGCCTAAAGGCTTTATTTTTGTATGCCTAAAAGATCTTCAACCCTATCTCCCATATATCTATAGGAATCAAAGACCCCCTGGTTATATATTTCCACTGCAATTTCCTTAATAAAAAAATCAAGTATCAATCCTGCGGCTAACCCACCAAGTTCCTCTTCCCTCTCTATTAAAAAATAGGTTTTAATTGAAGCGATCATCTCATGCCTTTTTTCTTTGGTTAATTTAATTTTATTATCCATAAACGCCATCCTTTCTAATAGTATATTAGCATATAATTTACTATTGTTAGTATATAAGCTATTATATACTTATAGACAAGCTTCGAAGAGGGTAATTTATATAAAAGATTAGTTTTTCTAATTCATTATATAGTGAGGATTATATGACAAAAGAAAATATATTAAGGTACAAACACTTTTTATGGTGTACAATTTTTATATTATTAATTTTATGGTTTGAATTATTGAAAAAGACAATTGTACCAATTTACATTATGCATACTCCCTTGGATGATAAGATACCTTTCATAAAAGAGTTTATTCTGCCTTATTATGCTTGGTTCCCATATATGGCCCTAGCCTTAATATTACTTGGGATATTATCAAAAAAAAATTATTTCAAATTAGTATTGTATCTTTCCTTATGTATGTCTATTAGCTATATAATATATATGCTATTCCCAAACGGTCAATCTCCAAGGCCCTCTGTGATGGGACAGGATATTCTGTCAAAGCTTGTTAGATTTCTTTATTCAATTGATGAAACAAACTGTGTATGCCCAAGTATCCATGTAGCAAATTCAATAGCTGTACATATGGCAATTATTAATTGCAAAGAATTAAAGGATAAGCATTACATTAAGTGGGCATCTTTTATAGTTATGCTTCTAATATCCTCCTCTACGGTGTTTGTAAAGCAGCATTCAATACTTGATGTTTATGCAGGAATATTGTTAGCGTTTATATTATATGTTGCTATTTACATTATTCCAAAGTTTTTTCACCTCAAAAGTACTACTGAAAAGCTAAATGCATAAATACTTTTTACTTAAAAGTGATATAATTATTATATCAAATTAATAAGGAGGTCATCAAATGACTTATACACCACGTAAAGAAAGATATGAAGCTATGCAATATAATAGAAGTGGTAAAAGTGGTCTTAAACTACCTGCAATCTCCCTTGGATTATGGCACAACTTCAGTGGAAATGATAACTTTGAAAATGGAAGAAGCATGATACATAGAGCCTTTGATTTAGGTATTACACATTTTGATGCTGCAAATAACTATGGTCCTCCTGCAGGCTCAGCAGAAGAGAATCTAGGTAAAATATTAAAAAATGATCTTAAACCATATAGAGATGAACTTATTATATCTACAAAGGCTGGCTATGACATGTGGGAAGGTCCCTATGGAAACTTTGGTTCAAGAAAATATTTAATTTCCAGCATTGATCAAAGCTTAAACAGATTAGGTCTAGATTACGTTGATATATTTTATCACCACAGACCAGATCCATCTACACCTATGGAAGAGACAATGGCGGCTCTGGACCAAATAGTAAGATCTGGTAAGGCTCTATACATTGGTATATCAAATTATAAAGCTGAGCAAGCTAAGGAAGCCTCAACTATACTGAAAAGACTTGGAACTCCTTGCTTAATAAATCAAGTATCCTATTCTATGTTTAACAGATGGATAGAAGCTGATCTTCAAGATGTTTTAGAAGAAGAGGGCATAGGTTCTATAGCTTTTGTACCTCTTGCTCAAGGCATTCTCACTAATAAATATATTAATGGAATTCCTAAGGATTCTAGGGCAGCAGGTGATTCTAAATTTTTACAAAGTTCAGATATTACAGCTGAAAAGTTAGAAAAAATTAAGAAGCTTAATGACCACGCAAGAGATAGAGGTCAAAGCTTAGCACAAATGGCTTTAGCTTGGGTGCTTAGAGGCGGTAGAGTCACTTCTGCTTTAATCGGTGCTAGTAAAGTAAGCCAAATTGAAGATAATATTGCTGCATTAAAAAACTTAGATTTCACTCAAGAAGAACTAAAGAAAATAGATGATATATTAGCAGATTAGATTTATTAAGGACACACTTTACTCAAGTGTGTCCCTATCTTTTCACCCAACATGGGCGATTATGTTCAATACGTCTTGTCTTAATCTTCTGAACCTTTTAACACAGTGCTTTCCCTTCTAAAGTTTGGATCTCTAAGCTCTGCTCCAAGCTCATACATGATTTGTTTAACCTTTTCTTCTTCCATTGCTTCTGTTTCTACAACCACTTTATAGTTGACATTATTTATGCCCTTTCCACCGGTCACAGCGGTTACTGCTCCTAAAATAGGTCCTGGAAAACCAATAGGACCGAACCCTGGGCCTCCGCCACTAGTATAGCTATTAGGATTCATTACTACATTAGTTACAGAAAATCCATTATTGTATGGGTTATTATCCCAATAATTAGGTTCATCAGAATAATGGTCGTTTAAGTACGAATAAACTTTTCTATACCCTGCTTCCTTTAGTTTTTCTACAGCTCTGTCAGCATCCTTAACTCCTTTAAAGTAACCTTCTATTTTCATTATAATCACCTCATTTTTAATGTTTAATATATTTTTTACAATTGTTAATTAAATTATCCAAAAATATTTAGAGCTGAACAAATATTGACACAGAAATATATATCCGTTATTATGTTATTAATAACTTCCAAAGCAATATTATTGCTTTGAAAGTTATTAATAATAAAAGCCTTGATAAGGAATAATAGAAGCATATTAAAGTCTTTAGAGAGCTGTGTTGGATGAAAACAGTGGTTTTATAGCTTTGAACTCACCTTTGAGCTGCCTCCTGAATTTAAGTAGGGTAAGCCGTACTTCCAACGTTAAAGGGATAGATGGTTAAAGCCATCAAAAAAGTGAGTTTGTTATGCAAACTAATTAGAGTGGTACCGCGAGCTTTCGTCTCTTACAGAGATGAAGGTTTTTTATTTTTAATCAATTTGAAAGGAGTAACACTATGAAAGAATACAATCATAAAGAAGTTGAAGGAAAATGGCAGGAAAAATGGGAGATGGAAAACATTTTTCTAGCTTCAAACACTGATAAATCTAAGCCTAAATATTATGCTCTTATAGAATTCCCCTATCCCTCAGGTGAAGGTCTTCATGTAGGTCATCCTAGGCCCTATACAGCACTAGATATAGTAGCTAGGAAAAAGAGAATGGAAGGCTACAACGTACTATTTCCCATGGGATGGGATGCTTTTGGACTACCTACGGAAAATTATGCAATTAAAAACAAGATGCACCCTAGGGACGTTACAAAAAGGAATATAAAAAGGTTTAAAGGACAGCTTAAATCCATAGGTCTTTCCTTTGATTGGTCAAGGGAAATAAACACCACAGACCCAGAATATTACAAATGGACTCAGTGGATATTTCTAAAGCTTTTTGAAAAGGGTTTAGCCTACAAAAAAGAGAGCTCTATAAATTGGTGTACCAGCTGTAAGGTAGGTCTTGCAAATGAAGAAGTTGTAAATGGTGTTTGTGAGCGTTGCAACTCTGCAGTTGTAAGAAAAGTTAAAAATCAATGGATGTTGAAGATAACAGCTTATGCTGAAAAACTAATTAAAGATTTAGATCTAGTAGATTATATAGACAGAGTAAAAATCCAGCAGAAAAACTGGATTGGCAAATCTGAGGGTATGGAAATAGAATTTAATACTACTTGCAATAAAAAGCTTTCTGTTTATACAACAAGGCCTGATACCCTCTTTGGTGCTACCTACATGGTTATAGCTCCAGAGCATCCAATGCTTGCACAGCTTAAGGATAAAATCGAAAATTATAATGAGCTTGAAGACTATAGAATAAGTGCCAATCTAAAATCAGATTTTGAGAGAACTGAGCTAGTTAAAGATAAAACCGGAGTTGAAATAAAAGGTATTAAGGCTATAAACCCTGTAAATGGAAAAGAAATTCCTATTTGGGTTTCCGATTATGTTCTTATAACCTATGGAACTGGTGCTATAATGGCGGTTCCTGCCCATGACACCAGAGATTATGAGTTCGCAAAAAAATTTAATCTTCCAATAGTTGAAGTGGTTTCAGGTGGAAATATTGAAAATGAGGCTTACACTGATATTTCAGATGGGGTTTTAATAAACTCTGATTTATTAAATGGGTTAAAGGTTGCTGAGGCTAAAGTAGCTATAAATAACTTCTTAACTGAAAAAGGTGTAGGTAAAAAGAAAATAAACTATAAGCTTAGAGACTGGGTATTCTCAAGACAAAGATATTGGGGGGAACCTATTCCACTCATTCACTGTGAAAAATGTGGCTGGGTACCTTTAAAGGAAGAAGACCTACCACTATTATTACCAGAGGTTGAAAGCTATGAACCAACAGATAATGGTGAATCACCCTTATCTAAAATGACAGATTGGGTGAATGTAGAATGCCCAACTTGCAAGGGTCCAGCAAAGAGAGAAACAGATACTATGCCTCAATGGGCAGGATCTTCATGGTACTTTTTAAGATATATAGATCCACATAATAGCAAAGAGTTCGCAAGTAAAGAAAACCTTGCGTACTGGCTACCTGTAGATTGGTATAATGGAGGCATGGAACACACAACGCTTCATCTTCTTTATTCAAGATTTTGGCATAAATTCCTTTACGATTATGGTATAGTACCCACTCCAGAGCCTTATATGAAAAGAACTTCTCATGGCATGATACTTGGAGAAAACAATGAAAAGATGTCAAAGTCTAGAGGAAATGTTGTAAACCCTGATGAAATAATAGATAAATATGGAGCTGACACCTTAAGATTATATGAGATGTTCATAGGTGATTTTGAGAAAAGTGTTCCTTGGTCTAATGATGGATTAAAGGGTTGTAGGAGATTCGCTGAAAGAGTTTGGGCTCTACAAGATATTGTAACTGATGGAGATGAATACTCAAGTGAGCTAGAAACCAGCCTCCATAAGACCATTAAAAAGGTAAGTAGAGATTATGAAACCTTAAAATTTAATACTGCAATTGCAACTATGATGGCTCTTATTAATAAAATGTATGATAAAGGTTCTATAAATAAAAAGGAATATAGCACCTTACTATTACTTCTAAATCCTGTTGCACCACATCTTACTGAAGAACTTTGGTGCATTACTGGCTTTAATGGGGAATTAAATAAGCAGTCCTGGCCAATTTATCAGGAAGAAAAAACCATTGAAAGCCAAGTTGAAATTGCTATTCAGATAAATGGCAAGGTTAAAGGTAAGATTACTATAGCGATAGAAGAAACAAAGGATGCTATAAGAGAAAAAATCTTTACTGATGAAAAAATACAAAGTTTAATATCTGGAAAGACAATTGTAAAAGAGATTTACATTACAGGTAAAAATTATAATATAGCTGTAAAATAACATTGTGCCTATTCTAGGTGCACCATCAAAAACCCAGAAGCTGTATATGCTTCTGGGTTTTATTTAATCAAACTTAGTTTTTACCTTTGGTATAATAAAATAGAATTCTGTAATACCCTTTGCCACACTATCAGCACCATAGGTAAACCCATGAAGATTTAATATTTCACTGCAGATCGCAAGGCCTAAACCCATACCACCGCTTTTATTATGCTTATAATACCTGCTCCAAACATCCACTAATAGATCCTTTTCTATACCTTCTCCAATATTTCTCACAGATATTTTAATTCCACTTTTCACTTTTATAGCTTCCACTTGAACTTTACTATTTTCATAGCTAAACTTCAAAGCATTTTCTATGAAATTATATAATACTCTTATCAGGTAGTTATAATCTGCTTCAATTTCAACTTCCGGAGATAAAATCGTAATCTCAATGTTTTTATTTTTAGCCAAACTTGAAAATCTATTGCTACACTCAGATAGAAATTCCTTTAAATCTATCCATTCTAACCTTAAGGAATATGCTCCACCTTGCAATTTTGAAAGCTGCATAATGTCCATAACCAATGAATTTAGCCTATCCACCTCTCTTATTATCTCCTTAGAATACTCTTTTGAAGCTTCTTCCTCAAGCAAACCGTCATAAATTGCTTCACTATAATTTCTAATGATGCTAAGAGGCGTTTTAAAATCATGGGAAACATTGGCAATAAAATCCCTTTGAAGAGTATATTTCTTTTCTAGGCTCACTGCCATAGCTTGAAGACTTATGGATAAATCCTCAAGCTCATCCTTAGTACTTACCTTCATATCTACAAGAAAATTACCCTGAGCTATCTCTGAAGAAGCCCTCTGAAGCTTTAAAATAGGCATAGTAATCTTTCTACCTATAAAGGATATCATAGGTATTGCGAGTATTATTGCAAGTATAAACACAAGGAGTAATATTATATATACTACTTTCAAATAATTAGAGGAGGACTGATAATCTTGTATTACTATAATATCGCCATTTTTAATAGGGAGCTTATAATATAAGTATTCAACACCGCTCCTATTTTTTATATTTCCCTTTTCGCCTAGGTCTGTAAAGTTAACGTCTCTAAATAAAGGCATTATATTTATTTTATTTCTACTTAAATTATATAGAGTTCCATCCTCCATAAGTAAAGCGCCTGTGGAGTCCTCAAGATTTATAGCTATTTTTTCTGGTGTGGTATTGCCCTTTAAGGAAGCCTCCAGCTGGGTTGCAATATTTTTAAGGTTACTATATTGTATATCCATGAAAAGTTTGGATAAAAATATACTGCTTAATATTAGACACAAAAAAACAACGATAGCAATTATGGCCATAAAATACTTCATTAGTTTTTTCGTCAATTTCTCTAATTTATTCCCAGGAAAATATCTAAATTTCAACTTTATACCCCACACCCCAAACTGTTTTCAAATGTTTGTTACAATATTCAATCTTCTCTCTTAAGTTTTTCACATGAGTATCTACCGTCCTAGAATCCCCTGAAAAATCATAATTCCAAACTCTATCAAGTAGTTGTTCCCGTTTAAAAACCTGAGAGTTGTTTTGGCAAAGAAATAGTAACAGATCAAATTCCTTTGGAGTTAAGTTTATTACTTCTCCGTTTTCAATAACCTCTCTCTTACTCTCTAAGATGGACATGTTATCAAAAACAAGGTTGATTTCCTTAGATGCCTTGCTCTTAATCCTTAAATTAACTCTTAAGACCAACTCTCTCATGCTAATGGGCTTAACCATATAGTCATCTGCTCCTAGCTCTAATCCAAAAACTCTGTCTTCTTCTTCTCCTCTTGCAGTTGTTAATATTACCGAGGTATCCCCTTTGGCTTTGATTTTTCGAAGTAAAGACCATCCATCCTTTATTGGCATCATAACATCTAATATTACAAGCGCAAAAGAATCCACCTCTAGCCATTCATCCCCTTGTTCTCCATTATAAGCGCAAGTGACTTCATAGCCTTCCTTTTTTAAATAGAGTGCCATTACATCTGCCAACTTTTTTTCATCATCAACAACTAAAATTTTACCTTTCATTATATGTTCCTTTCTAAATAAGCTATAAAGGCCTCCTAAAGGAGGGGGCNCTCCTTTAGGAGGTGGTACTGCTTTGCTGATTTTGTGTACCCTGTTGTATACCTGGTCTTGCCATACTCGTTAGCTTTGCTGATACCTTATCTGCTTGAGCCTGAGTTATTGCTTTATCACTTACAAGTTTACTTAGCCCTGTAGTATAAAGGTTTCCTTGTCTTGAAAATCCTCCACCAGCATTAGCACCACCAGTTGCACCACCTTGACTAGGTGTACGTTTTGTTCCGTTACCTGTTCCACCAGGATTTGTACCTTGGCCGTTTTGTCCACTAGGCCTTTGTGCACTAAAATTACCTGTGTTTGCAGACAAGCCCTCTACAATTTTATTTGACTGATCAATAGTTATGGTCTTATCATCCACTAAAGGTTTAATCGCATCTGTAATTCTTTGCTTCATATTAGCTGCAAAGGCACCATTCTGACTTGCTTTAGTCGTACTAGCAACTTTTTTTGCTCCGCAGCCTGTAAAGGAAGCCAAAGATACACTAAATATAACAACCAACCCTATTACTTTTAAATTAAGTTTTCTATTCATAATCATTCCCTCCATCAATTTTATTATTAAATTATACCTCTAAGATTTGATACATTCATGTTTTAAATGTGATAAAATTGTAAAAACTGAATTAAATTAAATTAATAATATCCATATATCCTTTGGCTGTCAAGAAACATAATATATATTATTGCAAATTTAATAAATATTAATATAATTCTTATATATTTATATATTGGAAGAAGTTATACTGTTTACTATGAAAGAATTTTTATTTATAAAATTAGGAGGCATCATATGAATTCCTATCAAGAAAACTTTAAAAATGAACAAGAAGTAATTTGGAAAGTTACTCTTAAAAAGGTACTTTACTTATTAATTTACTTTTTGTCCCCTTTAATACCAATACTCGTAATCTACTTACCAATGGTACCATTTTATAATAGTAATCCTTTATACCTTGTATCCTTAATATGTGGTTCCGCAGCCTTTGTTTGGATAGCCTACGAATTTATTCTTATATCAAAACCTAAATTTATAGAAAAGACTTTTGGGCTTGATAAATTTTATGCTTTTCATGGCATTATGGCAATAATATCGGTTTTACTGATATTCGTTCATAGAACTATTCTTGAAGAAAAATTTGAAGCTAATACTGAAATCCTTTTAGGTAATTTGTCTTTTTATATTTTTATAGGAATTACTATTTTAGCATTATTACTTATTTATAGCACCGTTATATTAAAGCTTAAACCTATATTAAGATTTAAAAGATTTTTAATAAAGCACTCCATATTCACCTACACTAATCAGGTACTTATTCATAATATAGTAATTTGTGCTTATATATTGATGTTTATTCATGTTATGCTGGCACCTACTGTTAAAGGTAATAATCTGGTTATAGGAACCTATACATTGTTCTTTATTATAGGAGCTCTTTTCTATATATATCATACCATCATTAAGAAATTATTACTTAGGCGAAACCTTTATACTGTAAACATGGTAATTAAGGAATCGGATAATATGTGGACGTTAAAGTTAACACCTGATAATAAAAAAATATTTTTTTATAAGCCTGGTCAATTTTCATATATTAAAGTTTTAGGAAAAAGTGTTAAAAGTGAGACCCATCCTTTTTCCATGTCTTCTAGCCCATTAACTAAAGCTGAATTGTTTTTTTCAGTTAAGGCTCTTGGGGACTTTACAAATACTATAGGAAATGTTTTACCTGGGGAGAAGGTAGAAGTTGATGGCCCCTATGGGAAATTCTCTTACCTTGATTATAAAGAAGAAAACTCAACTATAATTATAGCTGGCGGAGTGGGAATAACCCCTGTACTAAGTATGCTTAGGTATATGGCAAAAGCTGATAAAAATAGAAATGTTATTTTATTTTGGGGAATAAATAATACTAAGGATTTAATAT
>JGI24146J20443_1001836_pt1 | contig 12484 bp, 9 predicted proteins | sample BarGraIncub1131A_FD_20443 | JGI IMG/M metagenome (IMG submission 20443) | reverse complement strand
CTCCCACGATATTCATTCGACAGAAAAATACTGTGGTGTTCGAATTTGGGATATGCCTTGCTAAGTCCCCAGTGAAAAACAATGGCAGAGCATGAGTAGGTTTTGCGATCTAATCTTTGCGATATTTTATTGTCGGGCAATAAATTGCGATAGGCATACGGAAGATCGGCATTAACAACTATCAGATCGCTGTTATTAGTTGTCCTATCACTGAAGATCAGCGATTTTGCCAGATGGCCATTCGTTTCGATCTTCTCTGCCGTCTTGTTGAAAATGAATTTTACACCTGCTTCTTTCGCTACTGCTTCAAGTTTTAAGGCAACCTGGTGCATCCCACCGATCGGGAAGAGTGCACCTTCAATCATTTCGGTTGCCGGCAACATTGAAAAAAGCGCGGGTGCCTTTAAAGGACTTTGCCCGACATAGATATTCTGAAATGTAAAGGCTTGTTGTAAATTTTTGTTTTTAAAAAACCTGCGAATAAAGGTGGCATGCTTAAGATATGTTTTTAACCTTATAAGCATCATTACATTGGCAACAGTAGTAAATTCAAAAAGGTGGTAGAAGTTGCGTGCAAGCAGGTTTTTGTACGAATCGCGGAAAAACGAGTAACCGGTTTGAATATAAGATTTATAACGAATAAAACTTCCGGGTTCCATCTTTTCGAGCTGTGGTTTCATCACAGCGTCGTCTTTTGAAAAGATCAACTGCTCTCCATTTCCGAAATAGAGCTTATAAATTGTAGAAAGATCCTTTAATTCAAAACATTCATTAAAATTGAGTCCTAGCGTATCGAAAACAGTCCGGTAGATGGAGGGCATTAAAAGAATGGTTGCTCCAATGTCAAACCTGTGGCCGTCGCGGTTAATCTGGCCGCACCTTCCGCCGGACTGAGAATTTTTCTCATAGACAGTTACATCAAAACCATTCTTTGCCAATGCGATAGCAGTTGCCATTCCTGCTATTCCGGCGCCCACAATTACAACCGATTTTTTGCTCATTAAAATAACGTGCTACTTTCTGAAATTTGGTAAAAGTAATATGTGCAATCTCTGAATAGTATTGGTCGGAATGGGACAGGAATAATTACAAGGCATTTATTCAGGAAAAGCAATTTGGAAATATTCAAAATAAGAATCCCTTGCAGCATAGATTGGTGCAAGGGATTTTAGTTTTCGGATTAGATGATTTTCTTTCAAATATCAACATGTATTTCTATGGAATACTAAATTCTATTATTCATCAATGTTGTTTATTAGTTGCTCCCTGATTTTCTTGTAATTACTCCAGTCAAATTGTCGAAGGAACCGGTCTGCGGCAATTGCTCCACGCTTAAAGAGATCAAGCTTTTCATCATCCGAAATTCCGAAATTGAGCCAGTCGTGATCGCCGATATCGATCTTTTCGATAAGGAGACTGTAATCGGGATTTTTAAGCAGAAAATCGTAGTCATGAAGATGACGTGAAGAGTTGAACATGGCCCCAAAAAGATTGGTTGGATTCGATATCTTATTGGCTAAGTTGCGATTATCACCCAGGCGGATTCCAAAGGTTGGCATACGTGGTATAGAGTTTTGCTTATGGAAGACATCGATTGGAAAATTCGAAAGAATACCACCATCGACAAAGAAACACGTTTCAGGTAAAGCACCGGTGAAACGAACAGTGTCATCCCAATTTTGTTGAGCTGCAGGACCTTGCGGAATGTTGTCGATTTGTAAAGGACTAAAAAAGTATGGGATCGACATGGACGCTCTAACAAAAAGTGCCGGATTTTCGCTTTCCGGATCGCTCCAGTAGAGACTTGCCATTCTCGGAAATTCCACCTTTGTTTCTGTCGTAAGATCTGCGGAAATAATGGCAATGCGAGGTTTCAGTCCATCCAAAGTTTTTGGAATACCCGGACGGATAACCAAATTGGAAGGAATTTTTTCGAAAGTTGTGTTGAGGTCAGCAACCGTTTTTATTCCGTTATTTTCAAGAAACTGAGCGAGCCAATTCCGAAAATCGTCACCCGGATTAAGTCCCAGGTCGTCAAATAATTCATCAATAACCTGCCATCCTTTCCAGATCATTTTTACCCGTTTTGCCTTTTCAACCAATGCTTTAATAAAGTCTTTCGAGTCGCTGTCCCCATCCACAAAATCGTAGAGATTTTTGTTGACCAATACGTCAATGACTTTTTCAGATTTGGGTTTCGACACATCACCCAAACCGGCGAGCAACATTGCATTGATCGAACCGGCAGAAGTTCCGGCAAGGCTGAAAAATCGGATACCCATCTGCTCAAGCACATAAGTATAGCCAATTAATGCCACACCTAAAACCCCTCCGCCTTCCTGGACGAGTTCAACATATTGGTTCCCGGTGCTATCCAGGAGGTCAGAGAATTGCATTTGATCTATTTTGTCATTTTTCATCCTTTCGATCAACTGAACAACATCGGGTTGACCCGTAAAATCTGTAGTTTTCATTGCTTTATTGATTTGAGATTAATAATTAAACTAATTGCCTTCATTTAGAAGATTGCCGACTCCTGACAGGCTCGATTTATACGGGGAATTCAGCAATATTGTTACTTTAAATCCGATTTAGGTTAAATTTGCAGCAAAACCATTCATATTACAATGCATAAACTGGTATTCGCTACAAACAATGATCATAAACTGAGGGAACTGAGGCAGATACTTTCCTCAGAATTCGAATTATTAAGTCTGAATGACATCGGTTGCTCTGACGATATTCCCGAAACGGGAAACTACCCTTGAAGGCCAATGCTGCTCAAAAGTCTTTCTATATCTGGGATAAATATGGTATTGACTGCTTTGCGGATGATACAGGACTTGAAATCGAAGCTCTTGGGAATGAGCCAGGTGTTTATTCAGCACGTTATGCCGGTGAAGGAAGGAATGCCAATGACAATATGTTGAAGGTTCTGGAGAAAATGAAAAATGAATCCAACAGGAACGCACGGTTCAGATGTGTAATCTCACTAATTCTTGATGGAGAAGAGCGACAATTTGAAGGAATTGTGGAAGGTAAGATCCTTACTGAAAAGCACGGAGACGCCGGTTTTGGATATGATCCTATTTTTATGCCTGATGGTTTTAAACAATCTTTTGCAGAAATGTCAGCCGATGACAAAAACCATATTAGCCACAGGGGACGAGCAGTAACGAAATTGGTTGATTATCTGAAAAATATCTAATTTCACGCCATCCCAATCTGTCAGTTTTTCATTAATTAAATTTCGAATCGTTTGATGAGGCCAAAACTGAGAACACTTATTTTTGTGATGATCGGTGTCTCCGTTTTCTGCGAGATTCCGGCAAATAACTGGCACTCATACCTGTCGTATTATCAAACAATCGCTATTACGCAAGGCGGTCAGAAAATTTTCGCAGCCAACCAAAGCGGACTTTTTTCTTACAGTCTTTCCGATAACAGTTTCGAAACAACTTCACGTGTCGAAGGGCTGTCAGATTTGGGAATTTCAGCCATTTGCTGGTCAGCTTCAAAAGACGCTTTATTAATTGGTTATTCAAGCGGGAACCTTGACCTTCTTTCGGGAAATACGATTCTTAATCTGCCGGATCTTAAACTTAAAACTTCAATCACCAACAAATCAATTAATAGCATTTTGTGCGAAGGCGATTTTGCATGGTTAAGCTGCGATTTTGGCATTGTGAAAATCAGCCTGAAAAAGTGGGAAGTTGCTGAAACATGGGTGATCGGACCTGATGCTTCCCCAATTGCTGTTAAAGAGCTTGCCACCGATGAACGATATTTTTGGGCAGCTACAGAAGCTGGTGTCTTCAGGGCCGAGAAAAACAACCCAAATCTTCAGGATTATCACAATTGGATTCTTCAGGATGGACTTCCTTTTCCAAATAGGCAGTTCAATTCAATAACTGTTTTTAATAACAAAGTCTATACCTGTGATAATGCAGAAAAGATCTATATATTTGACGGAACACTCTGGCAGTCTGCGTATCACGATATATCAGGAATACGGAAAATCAAGGCTTATCCTTCGGCATTGGCTTTTGTCAGCGAAAAAAGTATTTCCCTGATCAGCCCGAATAGTCGCGTTTCAGTTTCAAACTATGGAGCATTACTTCCGGTAAATACAATAATAAACCCCACAGATGTACTGATAAGCAATTCAGGCGATTTATGGATTGGTGATCGCACATTCGGTGTGATTCGAAAATCAGGCAGTGGTTCATATCTTTCAATTGTTCCCCCAAGTCCTTCAAGTAATAACGCCGTGAAATTGACCGCTTCCGGATCTGATCTTTACATTGCTACCGGCGAGGAAGATTCACAATCCGCAACAGTTCCTGCTGAAATTTATCGGTTAAAAGATCAGAAATGGATTTCTGTTAATGAATTTACTGACAATAAGTTATTTGGGATAAAAAACATCACCAAAGTCGTTCCGTCACCCAAAAATACGGAGCATTATTGGGGCGCGACACGAGGTGACGGACTCATTGAATTTGATGGACAGAAAACGGTTAAAATCCACAATTCTACGAATTCGCCACTTGCGTCGCAAAATGGAATTTGCAAAACAGGTGGATTGGCATATGACACTGAAGGAAATTTGTGGGTGACTAATCCCAATGGAAGTAGCCAATTACATGCGATGAAACCGGACGGGACCTGGAAATCATTTAGCTATCCTGGAATTGATAACCAGTTTTCCGTTGCCGGTGATATGATTATTNCAAAAACCGATACCAAATGGGTCATTGTCAGTAATTCAGACCTTTTTGCACTCCGGACAAATAATACGTTAGACAATTCGGGGGATGACCTTTATCGGAAGACTTCTGTCCGGAGCCGTTTTTCGAATAGTGAAACAACTGTTATAAAAGGGTTTAACGAGATAAATATCTTAGCTGAGGACCTGGATGGTTACCTCTGGATTGGTACAGAAAAAGGAGTTGTCCTTTACACAAATCCGGAGGCACTGTTTGGAAATTCTGAATTTTATGGTGTCCAACCTTCTGTTGATCTTGGCGACGAACTGTTTCATCCGCTTCTTGAAAATGAAATTGTGAATGCAATTGCGGTGGATGGCGGTAACCGCAAGTGGTTTGGAACGGAGAATTCAGGTGTATTCCTCTTTTCGGCCGACGGGTCTAAACTGATTCATCACTTCAATACCGATAATTCACCTCTTTTTGCAAACAATATTTCGGGTATTGCCATTAATGGCCAGAATGGTGAAGTTTTTTTTGCTACCGGACGAGGCCTCATCTCATGGATGGGTGACGCTACTGAAGGAGAGAATTCATTTAAACACCTATATGCNTGGCCAAATCCTGTAAGGGAAACGTATCAAGGTGATATTACGATTGATGGGCTCACTGCTGAATCGTCGGTTAAAATTACCGATGTTGCTGGCAACCTGGTTTTTAAAACTTCGTCAAATGGCGGTCGCGCTACCTGGAGTGGAAAGAACAGGAATGGTGATCGGGTAGGTACAGGTGTCTACCTGATTTTTTGCGCTGATCGTGGAGGGAATCAATCCCGCGTTATTAAACTGCTTTTTATTCATTGAAAAATGCTACAAAAAACCCGGGGAATAGTACTTCGAAGTCTTAAATATGGTGAAACTGGGCTGATTACGACTATTTACACCGAGGCATTTGGACGGATGGCATTTATCATGCAAGGGATCCATGGCAAAAAAACATCGGTGAAAGGAAATCTTCTTAAGCAACTTTTCCTGCTTGAGATGGACGTCGACTATAAACCGGGAAGGGAATTGCAAAGGGTAAAGGAGATCAAAAATATCTCTCCATTCGGGTCAATACCTTTCGGGATTGTCAAGTCGTCGCAGGCTCTCTTTCTTGCCGAAGTCCTGGAAAAGGTGCTTCGGGAGGAGGAGTCACGACCTGATTTATTCGGATTTCTTTTTCGGTCAATTCAGGTACTTGATTTATTGGAAGATGGAATTAATAATTTTCATCTGATCTTTCTTATTCAACTTACCCGCTATCTTGGATTTGGTCCTTCCAATAATTATTCAGAATCGAATCAATTTTTCGACATGATTGCCGGAAAATTTGTTTTGTCACCACCTGCTCACCCTTGGTTTTTACAAAATCGCGAAAGTTTGGTACTTGTCCAATTAATTGGAATGAGCTATCAAAATTCAACAGAATTCAAACCAGATCAGGTATTACGAAACTTTTTGCTCGATTTTGCACTCGAATATTTTGGACTCCATCTTGGGAATAAGCTAAATTTAAAATCACTTGAAATATTTCGAGATATACTTCATTAGTAATAATATAGAAATGGCGAATCAAGAATTAAGCTGTAGTTGCATTCTGAATTGCCAAATCTGATTTGTTCGATAAAAAATATTGTTACTTTTGCAGTTAGCAACTGATTACAATAAAAATGGTTTCATCAAAAATTCCAACATCGAAGAAAAATGCCTTTACGACGATTCTAGCAATTGCCGAAGAGGTTCATGCTATCGACTTGGCTGTTCCCATGTCCAATCTTGTTTGTCCGGAAAAATTAATTGATCTGGTTAGTAAGAATATGAGACTTGGGAACAATGATTATTCCCCTGCCGAAGGTGTGGAACAATTACGAGAGCAAATTATCAATCTTGTTAACCGGCAAAACAATACTTCTTTTAACCCCGAAACAGATATTACGATTACTGCTGGGCCGGCGCAAGCGATGACAACAGCGATCAGTACTTTTGTAAAGGAGGGCGATGAAGCGATTATTTTTGAACCGATTCAGGAGTCATATGCTCCGTTTATTGAACTGAACGGTGGACGTCCAATTTTCGTTAACCTGAAAATGCCTGATTTCCATATCGATTGGGAAGAGGTGAAGAAGTTGGTAACTTCCAAAACCAAAATGATCATTATCAACAATCCTCAAAATCCGATCGGTAGAATATTTACAGAAGAAGACATCGACCAACTTAAAAGGCTTACAAACGGCACAAAGCTCGTAATTCTGAGCAATGAGGTTTTTGATCATATCGTTTTTGATGACCTGAAATTCCGTAGTCTTGCATCTATACCAGAACTGGCAGCCAAAAGCTTAATCGTATCGAGTTTTGGACCTGTATTCAATATTACGGGTTGGGGAATAGGGTTTATCTATGGACCTGAAAAATTAATGAGTGAATTCCGAAAAATCCAGCAATTTCAGGGTTTTAGTGTGAATACTCCGGCGCAGTTTGCGTTAGCCGAGTTTTTACAGGATGGTCCGGATTTTGAGGCAATTTGTGAAACATACCATAGTAAACGCGATCTGTTTATTTCGTTATTGGAAGGGAGCAATTTTGAATTCGTTCCGACTCATTCAACCTTTTATCAGATTTTGGATTACAGTAAGATATCTGACGAACCGGATGTTGATTTTGCGACAAGGCTCATTATGGAATTTGGTGTCGCGACAGTGCCATTTTCGGCTTTTCAGCACGAAAAGACTAAAAATCAACTTATTAGAATATGCTTTGCCAAACCTGACAAAGTACTCGAAGAGGCAGCCAGAAAACTGAAGAGCGTACCTGTCATCAATCATCATTAGCGGGTTGGTTCCTCACATAAAGGTTTTTGGTCAGATTCGGAAAAAGAGTAGTTTTGCACCACAAAATAATTCCGGCCTCATAGTTCAAGGGATAGAATGGAAGTTTCCTAAACTTTAGATTCGCGTTCGAGTCGCGGTGAGGCTACAAAGTGCCAGGGTTTTAGATCCTGGCACTTTGATTTTTAGATAGATGCATTTTTAAAAATCCCCCCTTTTATCGCTGCAAAATCGCAGTCAGAATGCCATTCTCAGACAAATATTGTTGGAAATTATTTACAAAAAAATCCCCCGACTTTCAGCGAGGGATTCTATAAAACGTTCATTTAAAATTAATAAGACAAACCAGAGACTTCTTTTAATTTCTATTCAACAATTCTTATTGTCCAAAAGTCACTTGCCAGTTTCCCATTTGTGAGGTAGGAATACGGCATTGTGAAATACCCAGACTTTCCCCAGCTGGTTCCCCAACTATTGCGAACAATAAAGCGCTGCGAAACATCATCATAGCCAACGCACATCACTGCATGTCCGCCAAGTAATTTTTCCGATTTCAAAGGCAAATTGACTATCCCCGATTTGGCTACAACTGCACTTTCAAAAGAATCATAAACGCTGAACCCAAAAACAAACGGATATCCGGCAGCAAGGCATGATTTCATCTGATTCAAATCCTGTGGAATGCTCAGATAAGATGTTACCAGGTGCTTCTTTGCATCGGTATAACATTTCTTGGTCGGTTTGGATTTGAACTTACTAATCGTATAAGGCCAGAGTGTTTCGTGGCATACACCTTGATTGTTGACGGTTTTGATGCCATCGCGAATTTGGGCACCTGAGTCGGTGTTAATGCTACCCTCAATAACTCTTTCATTGTAATAAATGAAAAGTCGTGAAGGAATAAAATCAGGAAGTTTTTGTTTAAGTAATTCAAACTCATATGCACCACCAATTGCATTGGCAGTACAACTGCCAAGTTGTCCCTGGTCATAAACTGCCGGACATTGTTTACTTAAGTCAATGGTTTTCGGCAAAGCAGTAAACTTTGCCGGTTCGTAAACCATATCTCTAAAGTCAGGTAAATCCCTTACCCAGCCATAATTGTGTTGTGTGTTCATAGTCATACGAATAAATTTTTAAATTTGAAACTTCTCCTTTTACGTAAAACTTGATTTTAGTTACAAATTTCTTTAAAAAAGTCAGCAGTTATATTTTGTGGTCTTGCTGTATTTATTTGAATATTTCCAAATTAGAAACATTATCCAACGTTTTCCGTTTCATTGGGTAGGTTCTCATACGTTCGTGATGTCACCTTTCCAGGAAATATTGTTAATTTCGTTATGTATTCGATTTTTAAGTATTTAAACTTCTGTTGGTTTTAAACGTTATTTCGCTTATCATGTTAAACGGTATTTTCATCGTGGCACCACAGGAATTTGTCTATAATAGACAAATTAGATGCATATTAACACTGTGTTAGTTTAACAGACTTTAGATTTGTCAATGTTATTAAATGCCATTCGGGCGACTTAATTATATCTATATATGGGACTGCGTTTTAGAATGATATTGTCAATAGGTTTACTGACATCGTTAATGGTGGCAGCCACATTGGTTTATACCAGCATGCGTCAGTTTACAACTCTCAAAGAGAATCTGATCGAACAAACCCGCATTAATCTGCAGATCATTGCTGAATATAGCAGCGTACCCGTAGTTTTTGAAGACAAACCCGGTGCGACAGAAGTACTGAAAAAACTTCGGAAAATTCCACATCTCGTTTCTGCGGTTATTTACGATACAAAATATGTTCCCTTTGCATCATTTGGCAATGACACAGTTCAAAAGATTTCGCAAGGCGATAAATTCTTTTTGGAGGATATTCTGTTTCGAAATAACTCGATGTTTATGAGTGTTCCGATAAGTTTTAACGGCAAAAGACTGGGTGCCCTGATTGCTGAAATTGATTTGAATTTCAGGGAGAAGCAAAATCTGGAAGAAATTATACTTTTTATAGTACTGTTTCTTACACTGGTTTTTATTTCTATGATCCTTGCTTATTTTGTTGGTGGTGCAATGGCTAAACCTCTGTTGCTTTTGTCAACCAAAATGCGAAACATATCGAAGGATAATAACTTTGAAGAGTACATTGACATTTTTAGAAAGGACGAAATAGGAGGATTGATTCACGGATACAATTACATGTTGAGTCAGCTGGCGAAATGGAAAAACAAACAGCTTGAAACCGAAGCTGAGCTCCGAAGATCAAACGAAGTACTTGAATTAAAGGTTGGTGATCGAACTAAGGATTTGAATTTTGCTCACGAAAAACTAAAAAGCCATCTTAAGAACGAGCAGACAATTCTAGAGAGTCTGCCTTATGGTATTGTGCTGATTGATAACAATTCGGAAATTATTGAGATCAATCAGTTTGCACTTGAGCTCTTGGGTTATTCATCCCGGAAACCCAAATTCATCACAGAAATAAGTCATGAAAGTATTATTACAGCAAGCCATTCGAAGTTTCCTGACGCTTACACTGAACCTTATCAATCGCGCCAATCTGAATTAATTAACCTGGATGGTACAACTGTACCGGTATTGAAATCGGCCATGCAGATTGAATACAATGGTCAAAAGGTTTTGCTTGAAGCTTTTGTTGACATTTCGGACTTGAAGAAAACCCAACGTGAACTCATTGAAGCCAAAGAGAAAGCACAGGAATCAGATCGTTTAAAATCAGCATTTTTGGCCACTGTGAACCACGAACTTAGGACTCCCTTGAATCATATCATCGGGTTCAGTGAATTAATTAAATCGGGAGTTGAATCCGGCGATGCCCGGAGTTTTGCAAATGATATTCAAACAAGTGGTAAAAATTTATTGAACATCATTGAAGATGTTTTTGATCTGGCATTAGCTGAGGAAGCTAAAATCAAAATCCGCAAACAGTCCTTCCGAATGATGGATCAGTTCCTGGAAAATAAATCCTCCTTCGAAAATATTCTGCAGTCATCAGGCAAAGAAGATCAGGTCACCTTGATTTTTAAACCGGAAAATAAGTCACTTCCAAAGTATTATATAGCAGACAAAAGCAAGATAAACCAGGTACTTGTTCACCTGTTCAAGAATGCGATAAAATTTACCAGCAGGGGGACGATTGAAGTGGGTTTTAAAATAGATGATAAAAGTCAATTAATCTATTATATAAAAGATACTGGAATCGGAATTCCAGAGGAGAAGCTTTCTGTCATTTTTGATTTTTTCCGTCAGGGAGATGATACATTAACACGTGCATATGGCGGGCTTGGAATAGGTTTGGCCATCTCCTTAAGAATCTCGAGATTACTTAATGGTTCATTGACAGTGGAATCAGAACAAGACAAAGGAAGTACATTTTATTTCTCAGTTCCAGTTGAGGTATCCGAAAATGCAGAAAATGGTTCAAACTAAAATAAAAGACGCCAATGCATAGCACCAGCGTCTTCATAGTATGATTGTTGACTTCAGTTAATTCAGTTTCAAGAGTTTCATCATTCTTTTTGCAATGTCGGTATTTTCCATAAATCCTGTAAATTGTTCGGCACCGGGACCAAAAGCATAAACAGGAACAGCAATACCGGTGTGTCCGCCAGAAGTAAATTTGCCAGTCACTGTCCCATTTTTATAATCACCACCATTGATGGTCATTCCTCCCGTTTCGTGGTCAGCAGTTACTATGATCAACGTTTCTCCGTTGGAGGCAGCGAATTTCAGGGCTGCTCCGATTGCTCTGTCAAAATCAAGCGTTTCGAGAACTACACCCGGTGTCTTATTTTCGTGTGCAAGAAAGTCAATCTCTGAACCTTCAACCATCAGGAAAAACCCTTTATTACCCTGTGAAAGTAGGTTGATGGCCGTCTCTGTTGCTGGAACAAGCACTTCACCACGTTCAGGCATTGGTGCGTCATGTTCCTGAGCAGTAAACCCCGCCAATTTTCCCGATTTTATTTTCTGAATATCTTCAATATTGTATAAAACCTGGTAGCCTTTATCTTTCAATTCATTACTCAAATTCTTTCCGTCTTTTCGCGCTTCGAAATTTTTAATTCCACCACCAATAAAAACGTCAATATTCGTTTTCAAAAAATCGGCAGCAATATCTTCATAACTACTTCTTGAAGATGCATGTGCAATAAATGAAGCCGGTGTAGCGTGGGTGATAGCGGAAGTTGAGACGAGGCCTGTTTTAAGTCCTTTTATTTCAGCCATTTCGCGGATGTTTGGTACAGGTTTTTTGTCAGGATCGACTCCAATCGCACCGTTGTACGTTTTAATTCCGGAAGCGAGTGCTGTTCCGCCTGCAGCTGAATCGGTGATGTAATTATCTGATGAGTAAGTTTTTGAAAACCCAATATTTTTAAAGTTTTCCAAAAATAAATGACCTCCGTTGGCAGTCATTGCGGAATAAACCTGTGCAAGACCCATCCCGTCACCAATCATTAGTATGATATTTTTAGGCTGTTTTTTACCGGTTGGTTGCACATAATTCTGTACGTCATAAAACGATCCTCCGGGATAAAGTTCGTTTAGTGCCTTATTTTTAGGATCCTTATATTCCTCCTGTCCGTAACCGGAGAAGGACATAAAACCCACCATTAAAATACTAAAGATCAAATAATTTAAGAGCCTGCTTGTTTTATTCATGGTTGCTATTTTAATTTTGGAATCTGTTAATTCAGGGCTATTTACTAAGATTTGGAATTATTTTTTTTATCTGGTTGATCAATTAGGCCTGCTTCAATCCCCGGGCGAAGAACAACTGGATGATGCTTCTTTTGTATTCGCATATTGACCATTTCGACAAGAAGTGAGAAAAATACTGCGAAGTAGATATATCCTTTGGGAACTTCTACATGAACACCTTCCA
>JGI24146J20443_1001829_pt1 | contig 12545 bp, 12 predicted proteins | sample BarGraIncub1131A_FD_20443 | JGI IMG/M metagenome (IMG submission 20443) | reverse complement strand
CCCGCCCTGTTCGGGCGGGTTTGGGCCAGGATTGAAACCGGCGGCAACCTCACCTAAGCACCTCACCTCATCTGGCACCAGCAATCCGAGCCAGCGTTTCCTCCAGCAGGCCCCGATCCGCCGCACGTTTGGCGTCGGTGCGCTGGGCCAGGTTGTGTAGCTTGCGCCGCACAGCCGGCAAATCGGCCGCATGTGGAAGCCCGATCAGATCGAAGTCCGGCCGCTGGTCCTCAATGGATCGTAGGAACGCACACGATGGCTCATCCAGCCAACCGGCCACACGCGCCAACAGGCGCTCATGAATGTTCAGTAAGACTTCGGCTTCAATAGGCTCAGCCGTCATGCCCTTGAAGTGCGCCTCGAAGGTTGCCGCGAAATCCGCGGGCACGTGAGGCGCCAGCATCTCCCAGGCAGGCTTGGGGCTACAGGTCAGGTAGACGAGAAAAGTTCGCCAGAGCACCTGATCCGCCCGTTCGTCTTCCAGCAATAAACCGACATCGAAAATATCGCGCGGATGCTGCCGCGAAAGTGCCGCAGCCAGCTTGCCGGCATAGAGATCAGCAAAATCCAGTACCTGCACCGAGGCGAAACCGAACGCGTCCTCCACCTTGGGGCGCACCACCATGTTGCGTACTGGATGCACCGCACCGCGCATGACCGGCGTTGTCTCGATCTGTACACGCGCACGACCGCGACTGGCTACCAAGCGCGTGACGCCTGCGCCCTCGCCGGCCGACAACTGTACCTGTAATTGCAGGGGCCGGGCACGCAGCATATCGGCCAGTCGCCCAAGCGCTTCGGCGATCAGCTTCGCATCCTCTGCATAGTCATGCACCGGCAACCAAGCCAGATCAATGTCCACCGACAACCGTGGCAGGTCGTGCTCGAACAGGTTGATTGCCGTACCGCCCTTGAGCGCGAAGCGCGGCTCCTGCGCCAGTACCGGCAGGATCTCGACCAACAGCCGAACCCGGTCGGTGTAGCGGCGATCCCAGTGATCAAGCCAGGTGTTCATCGAGGTCTCCCGGCAAGGTGATCTGGTAGGTCGAGTGCAGACGACCGCCAGGCACCAGCGCGCGCTTTCCCCGGCCCAGATCGACACCATCCAGTGACACGTGCGACAGCCACGCATGCCGATGGCGCTCGGCCAGCGCCAGGAACACCCGTTTGGCCTTGATGCTGCGGCAGTTGCGCAATAGCAGGCCAACCCGCTGCGGCCGCAGCGTAGTCATGGCTTGCATCAGCGCATCGGCTTCATAGACCAACGTTGCGCCTGCGATGCCATCGCACAGCTCCAGCATGGCCCGCTCGGGCGTAGAGCAGACCAAGGCATCGGTGCCCGGCGCAGCCTGATGCCAGGCCAGCCCTTGCTCGGACAGCGTCTTCTCGGACNCCTCCGATGCAAACGACAAGAGGGGCAGATCGAACGCCCCTTTGCCCAAGAACTCGAAACGCTGCTCCAACGGCAGCTTGCCGAGCCAACCCGGCGACCGCACGGGCCCATACAGCGTGATTGTTCCGGCGTCGCCCAGACGCAGGTAGTGCTCGTGCCCCTGCAGGCTTAGTGCGAAGCGACCGCCGACATGTAGCGATATCCCCTCCCCAACCTGCAAGCTGCGAACCACCCCCTCCCACTGAAGGTGGCCACCCTTGCGCATGTAGACGCCGCGTACCGGCGACACCAGCCAGCCGCTGCTCACATAGCGCGCGACGAGGCTGTTGGAGTAGCCGTGTGCCCGCAGCCAGCGACTCGATATCAGGCGTGTGTCGCCAAGTTCGGCTAGCAGCAGGTTCAGTTTTCCTGCGTTATGATCACTCATAGTGCGCAAAATACAACTTTTATAAACTCCTGCCAAGACCTGAAGGTTTGGTTGAGGGTAAAAACGATCACTCATAGTGATCTTTTTACGACAACAATAAACCATACGCCGCGCATCGGTGGCTCGTCCAGAGAGAACTATCATGCCGCTCTCCCTTCACAAGGACGCGCTAAGGACGGGAACCACCACGTTCTCAGAAAGCAGCTTTGGCACATGGGTGCGCCCGTCGATCCAGGCATCTACCATATCCGCCCACTCTTGCAGCATGTGGCGCCGCTGCTCAGCGTACTCGGCCTTGTTGTAGATCGAACGCGAGGAACGGCCGTCCTCATGAGCGAGGCACCTCTCGATCCAGTCGCCATTGAAACCGACCTCATTGAGCAGCGTCGAGCCTGTGCGACGCAGGTCGTGCACTGTGAAAGGCTCCAGCGGTAGCCCCGCGGCCTTGGCGCGCTCGGACACGATCTGGGTCACGCGGTTGAGCGTCGCCTTGGACATGCAGCGGTCGGCGTTGTAACGCGACGGCAGGACAAACTTCGACCCTGCCGCACAAGTGTGCAGCGCGACGAAGATGTCCACGGCCTGGCGTGAAAGATAGACGACGTGCGGGTTGCGACCTTTCATCCGTGCCTTCGGAATCGTCCAAGTAGCATTCTCGAAATCAACCTCGGCCCATGTTGCCTCAATCAACTCGCTCTTGCGTACCAGCGTCAGCAGAATCATGCGTAGCGCTAACAGGATGGTCGGATAGGTGGCCACCGATTCCATCTGTCGTGCCACCAGCCGGATCTCCAGCGGCGACAAGGCGCGGTCCTTCGGTACAAAGGTCGCAATCGAGGCGGCGCCCACACTTTCGGCTGGGTTGTCCACCTTCTCGCCGTGCAGGATGGCGAAGGCCTAGAGCTGCTTCACGATGTCGCGGATGTGCACCGCAGTAGCCGGAGCGCCGCGCCCTTTCACTTTGTTGCACAGGGCGCGCAAATCGTCGGCAGTGATTTCGTTGAGCTGCCGATTCTGGAAGGCCGGCAGGATGTCCCGATCTACGATGCTCTTGCGCATCGCCTTGGTACTGTCGGCCATCCGAGCATCCGCCAGCCACTTGCCTGCTACATCGCCAAAGGTCTTGGCAGCGGTCAGTCGGCGCTTCTTGCGCTGCTTCTCGTACGCCGGGGACCCGCCCTGGGCGACGGCCTTCTTGGCGTCGATCAGCTTTTCACGGGCCATCGCCAGCGAAATACCGGACGGCCCATACCGTCCAATGGTCAGCGTCTCGCGCCAGCCATTGAGACGGTAATCGTAGCGGAAGGTGACGGTACCGGTGGTCGATACCGTTACGTACATGCCATCGCGGTCGGAAGCCTTGTAGGGCTTGGACTTTGGCTTGAGATTGCGTAGTGCGGTGTCGGTAAGCATCGAGGTTTTTCCTCCTGTTCGTGACGGCTTTTACCGTCAGGGGTCAGGTGACCTGCTGATGCTCGGAAAGCCGCATGAAACAAGCTTTCCTTATGAGTGTTTTACCGTCAAAGACCGGTTTGGTCCGAATAGTAAACGGTAGGGTCTTAATCTGGCCCCTGGGATCTACCGTCACCTTTACCGCCAACTTGCTCCGCTTGCTGGCGATAGCTACCGATAGTCACCGTGACGTATTTATGTAAAAATCAACACGTTACGACAGATTTTCGATAGGTAACGATAGTCCCCGAAAGACCCGATTTCACTCCCACTCGATCGTCAATAGGATCGTGGAAACCGTTGTGCAGCAAGGCTTTCAGCCTGATGCGGGTGGCGTGATACCGACAGCGATACCGACCAATTGCCGCGCCTCGGCGAGGTCACCTGACTAGCTCCATCTAGTTCATGTTGTCCCATCCTACCGGCATCTCCCTCGGCTCGCTCAAAACTGCCCTACTGAGGGGTGATTGATCCCTTCCAAGGGGGAGCACCCTCGAATGCTGAGGCCAATGGTATCCGAGGCAGCGTTCGCCCTCCCCTGGTCTGACGGTATCAGCGACAGCGTATTCACAAGAGCTAACGGTATCAGAGCCGGAGCCGCCCTGTACTTTGACGGTATCAGCGGCTGAAGCGTCCCGGACACCCGTGTCTGATACCGTAAAGTCAGTGTCAAGGCGTGCCATAGAGCACCACGAAAGCCTACCGACGCGGTACGACAAGGACGCCAACCCGAACTCGCATCGCGAACCGAACAACTCGCCGCCCTCGACATCGACGTGCCCGCCGTATCGCGCTGCGCCAAGCTGGATTCCTTGCGAACGGCCCGAATGATCTTCCCCAGTTCGGCGACCGAGAAAATATCGCCTTCTCCAAGCATCATCGGCCCCAAGAGCATCAACGCTCATTGACTTTTTGCCGCCCGTTAGGCACGAAGGCATTAGAACTAAACGATCGTTGATCTTCTGCTTCCCGAACAGGTGTGCATGTGCTGCGGATTTCCGGCAAGTCGAATTCGACCTGATCAGCGATTCCGATTCATTCTGATCAGCCGGGCCCATGTTATGGCCCGCGAGGGGCCGGATACGACCCAATCCGGCCATCCAGCTTTCTCCAGAGCAGCCAGTCAGCCGATCCATGCTCCCGAAAATTGGGTTCTACGAAGAGGCCGCTGGCGACTTTATTCTCCCGGCCACACGCCGTCTGTGATGGCGCTAGAATACTGCGCCTTTGAATGACGGCTTGCGATTTAGAAACAGTCATTGTTTCATGTCGTTGAACTCGTCGTTGAATCGACCGTCAATCGGGAAAACCTCCATGAGGATTGCGGAAAATCGACACTCATGAACAATGCTGCCGTCAAGCCCGCAATGATTGGCAAAAGAATACTGCCAATGCTTACTTCACTGGGCGCTGGCGATCCCGGAAGCCCCGCAGTCATGGAGACCAATATCCCGGCGACAAACAGCATGATTGCCAGCCATTGATAGATAGCCAGACCATATTTTCTCGGTGTCTGAGCCTCTCCTCGAAAGTGTTCTTCAACGAATCTGATGAGTGACGAAAATATGAGATACAAGCCGCCGATAAAATTTGAATTGGCGCCGACATTCCATAGTCGCCATAACAATGCAAAAATCAATAGATTGCCAGCTATTGAATAGAGCTGCGTTGGATGAATCGCAATTCCTCGTAACTGGCTGAGTGCCGTCACACGGGAATTTGGGTGTGTAACACGGAGACCGAATGCAGCCACCACGGGTTTGCCATGGCAGCATCCTTGAACCAGACAACGCATCCTCCCGATGGCCTGCGCAAGAGGGGCAGCGATGGCAAGTGCGGCCGCCAGCAGTTGCGCCAAGCCAGGATCAGCAACACCAAGAATGAGCAACGCTGCGATTGAACCAAAGAGAAAACCGTAATAGCCAAAGGGCCGTGACAAACGATTGCCGCCTTCGAGCCAATATCCCCATGCACCTGCGGTCAGCAGACCAGCGAAGAAGACAGTCGTGATCTCGCGATTTAAACGAGGGCCAACCAGTATCTCGACCATTAGGATTCCAGTCGCGGCAGCAGCGGCAGACCAAATGGCGTGACTGATAATTCTGACCGGCCCGATTTGAACAGCGTTCCATGAGTTGCTTAGCACCTCGGCACGCTCAACCAACCAGAGCCAGACGTTCTCATGGTGCCAACACAGCATCCCGAAGCCGATGCCGGATATGACGTCGACGATTGCGTGTGATCCTGTCAGGACACAACTGACACATACCCATGCCGCGAGGAGTATCCAGAGCGGTCCCATTCGTGAGTATCGCGTGCTAAAACAATACGCGGCAAAGATAATCCACAGCGCATGAAATGACGGAAATGCAAGCCACTCCGCGTCTAATGCCCGATTGGTATTCAGTAGCCAGTCGATTTGGCTATCGTGCGACAAAGGCAGGAATACTGCCCGTCCGGGCATGATGAGCATCAGCGACAAGCCGAGGACCGTCGCCAGCCAGGCGCCGACAACGAAGCGACGGAGTTCTGCATTCGTTCGTAGTAACAAAGGGCTGGCGATGACCGCGGGGTAGGCGGCTGAATATACCCAGATCATCCAGCCCGCTGTCGGAATCGCATTTTCCCAATCCATGCGCAAGTCATGGGTACCCTGGGGTTCAGGCATGATCGAGAATACCGAGTAGGCGATGGCCCAAGGGGCAAGAGCGGTGGTGCCGGCGGCCAGGCGCCGACCCAACGAGGCGCGGACAGAGTTTGCCGGAGGAATACCAAAGAGCGGACTTAGCGACACGGCATCGCCGAATCGCTCGCGCAAACGCGGTCCTTCATAGCCGGCTACGAGTGCAACGGTTGCCAATGCCATGATCGGCGTAACGACCCAGAGACCCGCGAGCGAATTTGCGGCAATCGAGATGCCGCCCACCGTAAGAACGAAGCCAACGTAAATCGGATGCGCCAGGACGGCATAGGAGGAATCCTTGACGAGGCGAATCGGTGGATAGGCGTTCATCGGTAGCCCTTTGCCGATCTGCCATAACGCCTTCATCGACAAGGCCATCAGAGCGAGACCGATGCAGGACAGAAGCATCCCAACCCATGGCTTGAACTGAATGGCCCAAAAGGCCATCCCTGAATGATCCAATCGCAATGCCCATATCGTAAGCAGGAAGGGAAGCAGGATCGTGAAGAAGCTTCCATAAGCAATTTTTCCGAATCGTCGGCTCATGCCCATAACACCTCCTCATAGACCACAACGCCTTGATCCTCCTCGACACCAGGACAACTCAGCACGCCCTTGGCGATCCACTTGGTCTCGATGCCGGAAAGGAATTGGCGTGCGGCGAACAGTCGGAGCAAACCTAACGCCTTCAATGCTCCGGTTCCGATGGGCTCGCTGACGATCTCTTTGGGCTCATACATTGCAAGATGGACTTGCTGCGTTCGGATTGACATCCTGCTCGCCTCAAGCAGCGGTTCTGCCACCCCATCCAGGAGCGCTAGCTTATTTGGGATTCGGCCCTCCCACTCGATCCATACGAGACTGTGTTTGCTGCCACAAAACCGGCCCCATTTGAGCTTCTTCAAGCCAAGATCCCATGGTTTGAAGTTCATGGTGAGCCGCTCAACATAGCCGCGAGCGGAACGGCAGCATCCAGCCACGCTAACTCCACCGTTCAGGACAAGTGGATCCCAAGTGATCACATCATTCCCGCTTCGCCAAAGTTCTTTCGGCCTTGAAGCAACGCCACGCCATGCGATGGCTGGCTCATTTACTTCGGTCGGCCAACGGACAACAGTGTCAATGACTTCCGGCATTGTTGTCCCATAGATCCCCACGTTGGTTGTGCTCAGGCGACCTTGGGACAAGCGACTGCGGTATCCCATGGTCAGCGGCCCAAGGTGCAGATTAGCCCGATATATGATTTGTACTGCATCATCATCAACGATATCGGCATACCACTTTTCAATAAACATATCGATCTCGCGGTTGGCAATCAGGAACGTGAAGCGGTCGTCGCATTGCCGTCGAATACGCTATGCAGCCTGGTGCTGTTCAACACGCTGGCCGGCGTTACTGTTTCGCGTTGCCAGGGAATATTGCCGAAATACCAGATTCTCCAAAAGACCAGATCAACTTTGGGGTTGCGAGTCAGCAACGTCGAGAAATTTTCAACGTCACCTACCTGAGTATCTGTGGCTTCGCCGAGCACTTCGCGCACGTAGCGGGAACAGAATTGGCGCTTAGAATTCAGATTGAAGCCCGTGTCGTAAAAAACCCCCATCCGTTTCTGCGCAGAGAGAAATACCGCAGCTTGTTGCTGTGCAGTGAGCGGGGTGTTGAGCCGGCTCACTTCAATCCGCCCCCCTTCCGAGCGTTCGACAAAGCGCGAAAGTGGCGTCGCTTTCGAGATCGGAAATGTGCTTTCGCCGATCAAGGGTTCCGACCCAGAGACATCGATTACGATACCGACATGGTTGGTCCAGCTTTCCGTGGCGCTTGCGACCTTTTTGAAAGGTAATGCCGAGACACGGATGAAGACAACATCGCCTACTGCCAAACGGCTGCTTAAGTCACGGGTATTGGTCTGAGCAAGTTGCCCCGGCGTATTTGCTCCCTGAGCCGTGGCCGTGCAGGATAGATAGAGTGCGACGAAAGAAAATAGGCACAGTCGTTTCCACGTGAAAATGAACCCGCGGATTGCCCGTGTCACCGAGTTTGGCGAAGCTTTGCAAGAGGGCTGGATGGATTTAGATGACATGATCGCCTCGGTTGATTGAACACGTAGCCACTATGATCCATGGGATTAATTAATAAAACCTTGTCAGCGTAAAACTCACAATATAAGCTGCCCGGTATCGGATAACACTACCTTTTCTTATGTCCCAGACTCTTCAGTTGATTACCACTCTCAAACGCCAGCTCAAAGCGCGTGGGGTGACGTATGCGCAGGTCGCCATCCATCTCAAGAAAAGTGAAGCAAGTATCAAGCGACAGTTTTCCCAACAAAACTTCAGTTTGCGCACGCTAGAGTCGATCTGCGATTTGATTGACCTAGATGTGGTTGAACTGGTGCAAGCGGCTGAAGATGCACAGGCGGGTTTGCGCCAGTTAAGCGAAGCGCAGGAAGCCGATCTGGTCGCCGACCCAGGCCGCATGCTAGTTGCGGTATGCGTCCTCAACCATTGGACGCTAGCCCAGATGGTCACCATCTATCGCATCCGCGAAACCGAGTGCATCAAGCATTTGTTGCAACTTGATCAATTGGGCTTGATTCGGCTGATGCCCGAGAACCGAGTGAAGTTGCGGATCGCTCGAGACTTCACCTGGCTGCCGGATGGCCCCATTCACAGGTTTTTCAAGAGCCACGCGCAAACAGATTTCCTCAACGCGCACTTCAACAGGCCAGGAGAGGTGTTCCGTTTTCAGCAGGCCATGCTGACGCCTTCGGCCAATGTGCGTTTTCAGCAGCGGCTTCACAGGTTGTTGCAGGAATTTTCCGAGTTGCATGAGGACTGTCTTGCCTCGCCCGCCGACGCACGTTTCGGAACCGGCCTCCTGATGGCCATGCGGCCATGGGAGCCATCAGAGTTTGAATCCCTGAGACGGGAACCTGACAGTCGCGTCTTTCCGGGTACTTAGATGTGACCGCCGGCACATAGGCGGTCAAATTTCACATCTGCCGAGGTCAAGCAGGTAACTTTGCAGTTCTATAGGGCGCAACTCAAATCCCTTGGCTTCGTTCACCAATGAGGTAACGGCTCCCCGTTCGGTGGCGTTGGAACGGCAACAGTTTGGCTAGGCGAGCGCTATACGGTGAAGAATGAAAGTCTCCTGCAATTGCGTTAGCGGTCAGTCGTTATGCCTTGGTCCTATGGCATGTCTGGGTCGCGAAGCGACCGTCCTCTCTTTGAATTCATCGCCGGAAAGCGGTTGGTGAAATTCGGATTCCAGGAAGCGGCCGGTCGTCACCGAGTGCATCGTGCCCATAGCGGAAGGGCGTTGTTGAATAAATCACAAAATGTCGAAGCCATCTCCGTTTCTGGCCATTTTAGATTTTCACGGAGACTGGCATGCCCAGATGGGTCATTCTGTTCAGAGCAGACGCAGTGATCCCGGCCTCGGTTTTTTGCTGCGGTAGCGCGCGGGCTTTCATGAGGTTGCCGAAAACGCGCTTGTAGAGCTGCATCGCCAACTCGACATGGCTGCGCAGGTTATAGCCCGTTTTACGCTGCCACGCGATGCGCCCTTCCTGGGCAATGGTTTGAATATGCCGATCTCGTTGTGAGTCGCCCCTCTCTGAACAGACCGCCGACTTGTGTGGTGGAATGACGGCGTGGGCATCGGGTTGCTTATCCAGAACCGCTTGAGAAACCGGATCGCCATCGTAGGCCCCGTCGGCCATGAAAGTTTCGAACGGAGTGGTGATTTGGTCAAGCAGATCTGGAACGGCCGTGGGGTCACCGACGTCCGGCTTGGTAAGTTCGCAGGCCAGAACCTGATGGTTTTCATCCGTCGCAAGATGCAGCTTACGCCAGGTACGCCGAGCCGGAACATCATGTTTCTCTTGGTGCCACTCGTCTTTGCCGTAAACCTTGAGTCCGGTCGAATCAACCATCACGACGCTACCCGGCTCCATCGCTTTGTTCAACACATGCCGGGGCAACTCGATACTGCGCTTGGAAATGCTGCTGAAGTCAGGAATGGTGATGGCAGCGCCCATGATGCGCGCGATTGAGTTCATGAACCCTTCAGTCTGACGAAGTGGCAGATGAAAGACTTGCCGAATCAAAAGGGCTGTTTCAATGGCGTGGTTGGCATATCCCATGGGACGCCCGCGCGATCCGGTTTTGATGGGGTGCCACTGGTCGATCGCTTCCTCGGTAAACCAGATCGTGATGTCGCCACGCCGACGCAATGCCTCGTTGTAGTCCGGCCAGTTGGTCACCTTGTATTTGGGCTTGGTGAACTTGTGGCGGCGACTTTCGAAAAATTTGTACGGCATGAGCTGTCTTCAAAGATCCAATTGACCCTCATCATGCCAGTTCGCCAGAATGACGCCCAATTTCCGATTTATTCAACAACGCCGGTCCGCGACACGAAGACCTCCTGCCGATAGCTAGCAAGGTGTGGAACATCGCGTCTCATTTCCATGAACATGCCATTGGTGTCAAGCGCACCATTGAGCACGTCGGAAAATAGCGTTTCGTAATGCTGGCTGGAATTTGTGGCGAGGATGCGCTGGCGCAGAACCGGGTGTTCATAGTTCCATAACCTGTTTTTTTGGGTTCGGTGTGAGTCGATGCAGAATCTAGCCCGGTGGCAAAGCTCGCTGTGGATAATGAGCATCGTGCGGCCATTGTCATCCAGAAAAGGATGACTGTAGGCAAACCATCCCATCAACTCGCCTGGCTGCTGCCGGAACGTGGCCTTGTCCTGATTTGTCCTATCCTAATCCTGAAACGCTTGGGCGACAGCTTCGACGATTTCCGCCCACACACCTGGCTGCCGCAACACAGGCATTTCTTTGGCAAGCACATTGCTGAGTTCGCCACGGCTCTGCTCAAGCGAGCGCAGCACCCTGTCAGCCTGTTGGTCCGGCATCTCGACCACTTCCTTGAGTGCAGCGCGCGCCCGTGCATGGCTGCGCAGGTAACGAGACTCTTCGCGCATCTGTTCGGTCAGGGTCCGCCCGATGACGTTGGACAGGAACACCACGTGAGGCCCCAGATCGGGATAACGCCACAGCGGCCTGGCCTGTTCGGCTCCGTGGAAGGCGAAATTCGACACCACGCCATCCTGGTAGGTGGTCTGCACCGGCTCAAACACGATCTGCTCCCGCACGGCCTGTATCAGGGGCTTGGACACCTCGTCCAGCACCCGGTCATAGCCACGCCGCTCCCCGGCGTCGTCCGTGATGACGGCGGATACGGGCAGAATCACAGGCTCCGGAATCACGCCATCACGACGCAAGACGTCGTTGACCAGGAATCGATGCACACGGCCATTTCCGTCAGCCAGCGGGTGGATGTAGACAAAGCCGAAAGCAGCGACTGCGCTACGCATCGTGGGCGACTGACCTTGCGTTCTTTCCAGGAATGTCTGCAGACCGTCCAGCATCGCAGCGATCTCGTCAGCCGGTGGCGCCACGTAGTGCACGACCTCCTGGTAGTGCACCGTCTCGCCGACGAACACGGGAGACTGGCGCATCCCGAAATGGGTAATCGTTGTCCGATCGCCCAGGATTTCCCGCTGCAACTCAGCCAGCGCGGCATCGCTGAACGGTAAATCTCCCTGACCGGTGCGCCGTGCCATCACATCCGCAAAACGCTGCACCCGCCCTGCCCGATCGCCTTCCCCCTCGATGGCGAAGCTTGCTTTGCTCTCCCGCAGCGTCATCCAGACTGCTGCCCGCATCAGCAGGTCTTCGCCAAACTCGGCGGTCAGTTCCCCGAACAGGCGTGGCACGTCCAGACTGGCAGCCCGATTCACCGCATCGGTCTTGACCACCATGGGGCAAAAACTCCGAGCCCCCGGCAGGTTGTCATTCACCCGCCAGCGCTGCACTTTGACGACCCGGTCGGGTGATGCTGCCACCAGCTTGGTATCGTCAATGGCATTGATGTAATTACCCCCCAGGCGCTCCGGCACCGCCAGTGTCTCTCCCGTCAGCCATTCGTACAGGAAGGCAGTCCGACGGGCATACTGCCCGGTCGGTTCGGCCATGACCCAGGCTTGAACGAAATCCGGACCGCTTCGCTCGAAGAGGCGAGCGAGGAATTCCAGATGGGGTACCTCGTGACGAAGGTGAAACTGCAGGTGTGCCGCCGGCTCCACAACTGGCCGCATGGCCTCCGTGTAGACCTCCGAACGGAAACCGTTGTCGACCTGAGTCGAGCGCCGCCCACCGATCTGACTGACCACAGGCGACCTCCCCAGCGGCATCACTCCGTAAGTCTGCGCCAGCCAGGCAGCACCAATCAGTTCTGTCGGAAATCCGGTCATGCGGCGTCTCCAGGGAATACGGTTTTCGTTTGCTCAAAAACGATGATGCAAGCAAGGAGTCGGCATCCCCTAGGTTAAGGCTGCGTCAAATCAATTACATTCAATGCCCGTTGCTCAAAAACAATTATGCAGCAAATTAACCCGCTCTCCAACCCTCTTCAAAGGGGCGTTGTTGAATAAATCGGAAATTGGGCGTCATTCTGGCGAACTGGCATGATGAGGGTCAATTGGATCTTTGAAGACAGCTCATGCCGTACAAATTTTTC
>JGI24146J20443_1001826_pt1 | contig 12558 bp, 14 predicted proteins | sample BarGraIncub1131A_FD_20443 | JGI IMG/M metagenome (IMG submission 20443) | reverse complement strand
CTGAGACCATCAACGGCTATCTTGAGGCGCTGAACCACACCATGCCTGGTGCGGCCATTGTCCAAGAACACATGGTGGAGACTCACCCGGCGCTTGTAGAGGACTGTTTTGTAAAGGTCTTCACCGGCGACGATGACCTCGCTGCCGAAATAGACAAGGCGTTCCTTGTCGACATCAACAAGTTGTTCCCTGCAAAGCAAGCTGAGCAACTTAAGAAGGCAATCGGCAAGACGCTCTGGCAGGGTGTGCACATCCCGACGATCGTTTCGCGCACGTGCGACGGCGGTAACACGAGCAGATGGTCTGCTATGCAGATCGGTATGTCGTTCATCGCTGCATACAACATGTGTGCCGGTGAGGCAGCCGTGGCAGACCTCGCGTTTGCGGCCAAGCACGCAAGCCTCATTGAGATGGCGAACATGCTTCCAGCACGCCGTGCCCGTGGTCCTAACGAACCCGGCGGTCTCTCGTTCGGTTTCCTAGCAGACATGGTGCAGACAGACAGAGTCTTCCCCGAAGACCCAGTTAAGTCGTCATTAGAGGTTGTCGCTGCTGGCTGTATGCTCTACGACCAGATATGGCTTGGATCGTACATGTCAGGCGGTGTCGGTTTCACGCAGTACGCAACTGCAGCATACACCGATAACATCCTCGACGACTACAGCTACTACGGCAACGACTACGCCAAGAAGTACGGAGCGGACGGAGCGGCGCCAGCGACGATGGACGTCGTTAACGACCTCGGTACTGAGGTTACGCTCTACGGTATCGAGCAATACGAGAAGTACCCGACCACCCTTGAGGACCACTTCGGCGGTTCACAGAGGGCAACGGTGCTCGCAGCTGCTTCAGGTGTAACAGCCGCTATCGCAACAGGCAACTCAAATGCAGGACTAAGCGCCTGGTATCTCTCTATGCTCCTCCACAAGGATGCTTGGGGCAGACTCGGCTTCTACGGCTACGACCTGCAAGACCAGTGCGGATCAACGAACACGTTCTCCGTCAGGTCTGACGAGGGTGCGCCAGACGAGCTCCGTGGTGCGAACTATCCGAACTACGCCATGAACGTTGGTCACCAGGGCGGTTACGCTGGTATAGCCAAGGCAGCGCACGTCGGTCGCCGCGACGCTTTTGCGGTGAGCCCACTTGTTAAAGTGTGCTTCGCTGACCCCAACCTGTGGTTCGACTTTAGCAAGCCACGGGCCGAGTTTGCGCGCGGTGCTCTCCGAGAGTTCCAGCCAGCTGGTGAGAGAGGAATCGTCTCACCTGGGCGAAAGTTCTAAAATACGAAGGAGTGACGCTCGTCACTCCACCTTTCTTTTTTTTAACGCGATTTTTGCATTGTAGCTAACGGCTTTGTTAGTTTTGTTTCTTCAAGGCGTTTTTGCAGTTTAATAAGTCATATTTTTAAACCTTGGCAACAAACGAACGTATCATTAGAATATGGGCATAATTGAATTTTACAAGAATAAAACCGTGCTAGTGACCGGTGGGGCAGGTTCAATAGGAGAAGCACTCGTAAGGACTCTACTGAAATTCAACCCTCAACATGTCGTATTGATCGACAATAACGAGGCCGCTACATATGATCTGGAGCAAGATCTTCGATCGAGCAGACTTTCAACCTTCATTGCGGATATACGAGATAAAGAAAGGATTGAACCCCTCTTCGAAGGCGCTGATTTCGTTTTTCATCTCGCAGCGCTTAAGAATCTCCCAATGTGTGAGTCCAATCCTTATGAAGCTGTCAAAACGAACATCTTAGGAACAGAGAATGTTATTGATATCTGCTTACGCGAGAATGTTAAAAAGGTAGTATTTGCTAGTACGGGCAAAGCGGTTCAACCGACTACTGTGTACGGAGCAAGTAAACTACTCGCAGAGCGCTTCATTACGATCGCTAACGTTCACCGTCGGGACTACGGAACTAGATTTGCAAGTGTCAGATTTGGAAACGTTCTGGGTTCTCGTGGTTCTGTGATTCCTTTGTTTAGAAGACAAATAGAGAGGGGTGGCCCTGTTACAATAACCCATGAGGATATGGTCAGGCCTGGAATTGTGCTGTCTCAAGCTCTTAAACTCATTACAAGTGTTGGAGAACTAGCAAGGGGGGGTGAGGTCTTTATATTGAAGATGCGATTGTTCCGAATTGCGGAAATCGCAAAAGTCATGATAGAAGAGTTAGGGCCGAAGTACGGACATAAATACGGAGCTGTCAAAACCGAGATGATAGGCATCAAAGAGGGTGAAAAATTGGCAGAACAGTTGATAACCGAAAGAGAACAGCAGCGCACGTATGAAACTGACGAGATGTTTGTTATAACCCCAGACTTAAAAGAATTGGCAGATGTCAGAAGATTCTATCGTGATCTTGCGGCTAAGGGCGAAATCAAGCCATATGTCTTGAGAGATCCCGTATTTGCGAATAGTGTAGACATAAAGCGCGTGCTTAAAAGTTTGGGTTACCTTTAGTTCGGCTAAGTGAAGACTCTCCGTTTTTGTGACGTGGAGTACTCAATGCAGAAAAACCCCGTGACGCTCTATTCGGTAAGGATATTTATCGCCCTTCCTAGGGTTTCATAATCCACAAAAATATTTAAAAGGACTTTTGGCACACAGTCACGCTCCTTCAGTTTTAAGTTCAATGGCTAAACGCAACTTGTTCTATATGTTTTCCCCCTTGTTGTATTCGGAAGGAATACCATAATATCATTTGACAGTCCTACAAACTAGTCATTTCAAGAGGGATAGGCTTGAGCATAACGCCTTTCCACTTAACCACACGCTTTCTGTCGCTTACCGGCTCAAAACCAGCTTTTTTACAGTTTTGATAAAAACTCTGTGGACATAGGGTATGGCGCATACGCTTTATGTGCGTCCATTCGCAGTATCTTTGCCAGAGCTCTTTGTGTGGGGCTTCTGCATCTGTCTCAATAATGCAGTTATCACGAAGAAAGCGCGCCACATGTGGATTGATTTTTCTCGACATAGTCTCACATAAGGACTATTTGCAGGTTTCGTCAGAACTTCCAAGTTATACTAGGGCTTACTTGTGCACCTCGATACTTATGTAGCTCAAAACCTGACTTGCCAGTGCTTTTGAGATGTTAATTATTAACTTCGCCAAACTAGTCTGTCTTTTACTCAAATGATTTAAGTCTTATCCTGCAAAAAATAATTTGCGACTAAGTCGGGTTAAGAAGACGTATAAACATGAAAAGTTAACAAATACTGTACAAACGCTGAGGCAAACAAAACACTAAACCACGGCGCATTCTTGAATAAATTTACGGTTCGTCAATTGGAGCGAATGTTTTGAAGAAAGATGCTGAACTTCCCTATCTATTAAAGAAGCTTCTCGATGAGTGCTAGTAATCATTGATCACATCGGTTTTTAAAAAGCGAACTAGCTCAGCTACAAACCGCTGTGTGGTTAGCTGCGACGGATTTTAATTCGCTACGGACCCAAATATGTCTGTTAAGGAGTGAACGCCGTCTGCAACTAAACCCGCATTGCCAAATAGGATGCCTGCTGCCATTTTGCTTGCCATTAGCAAGATATTGACAACAATAGCGACGACGCTGACGGGTAATACCGCTGGAGCTCGCGAAAGAAAATCGATGCATTATTCAAATGAGATTTATGCTACAGCAGCGTTACTCTCTCAGCTAGTCGACCCCAAAGCTTTGTGATTTGTTGTGACGCGACTGACTCTGTGTAACAAACTACCGGCTTTCCCCGTACGAGAGCTCGTACGACGTTCAGATCGTACGGAATCATCCCCAAAATTTCCACGCCCTCCTGCTGGCAAAATTCCGTAATTCGCCTCACATTTTCTTGGTATAAATCACAACGATTTACACACACAAATGCAGGAACTTTGAAGTGATTGCATACTGATAACACCCTTTTTAAGTCACTTATTGCTGAGAGGGTTGGCTCTGTTACTATGAGGCTAGCTGTTGCACCTGTAAGAGATGCAATTACAGGACACCCGATGCCAGGAGGGCCGTCGACGATAATGTACTCGAAACCTTGATCACGTGCGATCTGCTCTGCCGTTTGCCGAACGAGCGTAACAAGCTTGCCTGAATTCTCCTCACCCGGTTCAAGCCTTGCATGAACGAGAGGCCCGTAAGGCGTGTCTGAGACAAATAGCTGGCCAGAACACACGTCCTCCATGCTTATTGCCCCTTGTGGACAAACCAGCGAACAAACCCTGCACCCTTCACACAAAAAATGATCTACCTTGCAATTTTGTATAGCGTTGAAACGGCAAGCGTCCTCACAATCACCGCATTGAATACATTTCGCAACGTCAATGCGAGCCTTCTGGGAAGCTTTAAATTCTTGTACCGTTTTGATCCGTGCATCCGTAATAAGGCTCAAGTCAGCTGCATCGACGTCACAATCAGCAAAAACCGCATTCTTTGCTAGTGACGCAAATGATCCTACAATAGATGTTTTTCCTGTGCCACCTTTCCCGCTTATAATAGTCAGTGTCTTCACGTCGCCTCTATTTTTTCACTTATCTGCTCACAACTAGTTGAGCATCATCGCGCTAGCTCATTGATGTCTTGGTAGAGCTGAAAAAATTTCTGTTGATATTCAGGGAGCACGCCGACCGCCGACACACCTTGCGCGTACTTTATTGCAAGCTCTTTGTCATAAGGAAGTCTCATCAACACCGGCAGTCCTTTTTTTGCACAATAAGCATCCACTTTATCATCACCAATATCCGCCCTATTGACCACAACGCCAGCTCGAATCTCGAGCTTCTGCACTAGTTCAACAGCAAGGGACAGATCATGTAACCCATAAGGAGTAGGCTCCGTCACGAGCAGACAAAAATCACTTCCCTCGAGCGTTGTAACAACGGGACACGAAGTGCCTGGCGGTGCATCTAAAATAACGATTGCATCGTTTGATACCATGCGCTTGAGCGCCCGGATAACAGGCGGCGAAAAAGGCTCTCCAGGAGTTAAGCGTCCTTGAAAAAACGCGATATTGCCCGCGAAACCTGTCTCGATAATTCCAATTTTGCGCTCTTTTTTGCCAATTGCATTCTGCGGGCAAAAGAGTTTGCATCCACCACAGTCGTGACAGAGCTCAGGATACAGTAATACGCGCTCCTTTAAAACAACAAGCGCGTGGAACGCACATACTTCAGCGCACTTTCCACAAAACGTGCATCGGGTCCCGTCGATAGTCGGGCACCCCGTCGTAACTGGTTCAGAATGTGTGATCTGGGGCTTTAAAAACAAATAAGCGTTAGGTGCTTCCACATCACAATCGAAGAATTTAACGTTGTTCTCACGTTGCAACGCAAGTGCCAAGTTGACTGCAATAGTAGTTTTGCCTGTGCCACCCTTGCCACTCGCGACTGATACGATCATAGATCGAGTTTATCCCATCAGTTAGAAAATCAGTTGTCAGTGCACAGGTCATGAAGGATATTGCCGTGCTCACATGTGCTCGCACCGCCTTCCAGAGTTCCTTCGAGGTATTGCTCCGCTGCCTGCTCTGTCGACCCTGCTACGCCAAGTATGGCCTCTATGCCTGCCTCTTCAAAGAGCTTCTGCGCTTTCGGTCCCATACCGCCAGCTATAATCACATCAACTCCTAGTTCATGTAAGTATCCTGGCAGAAAATTTGGTCTATGACCGGGGTTTGGGATGACCTCAGTTTTTTGTATCGCNTTGTCCTCAACCGTGTATATCGTATATTCGGGACAATGTCCAAAGTGTTGGCANACTGCCCTGTTTTCTGTAGCAATGGCGATTCTCATTCTTTGCCTCCTTTGCTAAACGACTCTATTGCTTGTTGAACTGTTGTAGCCGTTGTCATATGTACCTCAACACCAGCGCTCTGTAGTACTTGTGCGGCCTTAGGGCCGATTTCGCGAGTTATAAGCACTTCAGCGCCTTTATCGATAACGAATTGTGCGCTGCCAATACCTGCTCCCGAACCCATCGCTGCTTCGTTTATATACGCTGTGTGCTGCTGAGTTTCTGAGTCCCACAAAATAAAAAAAGCGCAGCGCCCGAAGCGGGGATCTACGGGCGATGTCAACTCTTTTCCTTGCGCAGTGATTATTATTTTCATTACTCACTGCGCTCCAAAGTCGTGTCTAAATTGACCTCTTCGCTTTCATCACGCGTCTCGAGTTTTAGCGATTCGAGGTAGGCTTTCACATCGTTCAACTGTTCCTCCAACGCTTTTACTTCCAGTTCGAGCGCTGTTTTAAGTGCAGCCTTATCTTCTGTTTGCAAGGGCGGATCCATTGCAGGCGTACTGACCCATCGTGGCAGTCCCGTCTCTATGTACTGCCACCGAAAACCCCTTCCAAATCCTCCCATTCCAGATCCTCTTCGAATAGGTCCATCCCCATAAAAGGCTCTTCTCAATGGAATACCGCTCCCGCAGTTCCCACCTCTCCGACCACTTAGAGCACCGTTCCCAAGAGGTCCTGTTCTATCTAAACCAGGCATTTTTTTCACCTCATTACTTCTTCGTTTTCAGTTTTGACTTTTTCTTTAGCATCATAAAAACGTAAGACGCTTTGTGTGATTAGGTTCGAACTTTCTGACGCACATGGTGCTGTCGCACCATTTTCGCTAATTGGTTTGCCACTATCGCCCGATTCGCAGATTGTAGAATCAAGCGGAATACGAACGATAAACGGGACGTCTAGTTCCTTCGCGGATCGCTCCCCACCACCGCTCTTAAAGATAGCGACTTGTGTCCCACAAGTTGGACACGTGTATCCACTCATATTTTCTACAATCCCTATTATCGGAACCTCAACCTTGCGGGCAAAGTCAATAGACTTGCGCGAACTAACAAGGGCAACTTCTTGCGGCGTAGTCACTATTAGAGCGCCATCAGGCTGCAGCTCCTGTACGATCGAAAGAGGCTCATCGCCAGTCCCTGGGGGCAAATCTACGACAAGAAAGTCAAGGGCACCCCATTTAGTCTCGTTGATGAACTGTCTAATTGCCCCCATTTTCATGCCACCTCGCCAAATGATTGCATGATCCGGTGATGGTACAAGAAAACCTGTCGATAACACTTTGAGTTTGTCTGAATAAGATACTGGAACCAACTGGTTCTCTTCAACCTCTATGTTTCCAGTAAGCCCCAACAATCTCGGCACGCTCGGGCTGGTCAAATCTGCATCTAAAATCCCAACGTTATAGCCATTTAACGAAAGCGACACCGCAAGATTCGCTGAAATTGTTGACTTGCCAACGCCACCCTTCCCACTCATTACAATTATGCTGTGTGTTGGTCGCGTTGCACTGCGGACTACGTCCGGGCGCACTTGCAACTGTTTAATCGTCTCGACGTGATTACGCGTTTCCATGACCTTTCACGTAAATTACATTGACTTGGCAGCTTATATATCTTACTCAGATAAAAGATGTTATCAAGATAAATGAGATAAGAAACTCAGCTTTGATGTCAACTGACGGGAATGCTGAACCTAACCGACGTAAAATCGTCTCACAAAAACAGCTTTTTTGCGTTATGCAAGCTGCAGCGTTCAACATCCAACTTTATCTTAAGGAATCCTAATCTTACTCCGATATCTTAGTTAACAAAATATTACTTAAGAATGAATATATACACAAAAACGCAGGCACTAAAACAACATATAGAAAGAACAGTGAATTAGAACACATGCGAGGACCATTCTGCGCAAGCATTAATGATGCACGAAGAATGCTTAAAAAAAGCGCCCAACGGAGGGCTTTTCGACGACCACTAAATCACTCGTTTTAACGTCTTCCAAGCTGCCTCAACGCTTGTACCTGTTCAAGAGTTGTGTTGCAGGGACGTTCTATCCAGGCATAGAACGGTCATTTAGGTTCATACTAAATTCTTTGCACGTCGACTACTTTGATGATCCGAACCAGTCGTCGTGCGCCGGGTTTGGAGTGCACTGCGGCGTGGTGCCTCCCGAGGCCAATCTCAGTCTCAACGCCAGAAATCTTGCGCTTGCCTACAATTCAGGGTACACCAATATCGTGTGTACGTGTCCCACTTCATATGCAAATCTAAAGGAGTGTACAGGGGCGCTTAACGACGAAAAAACCCGAGCAGTGATAAATAATGTGTTGAAAGCGGTGAACTATGAGTACAAAGGAGGCGTAACGGTCTATCACGCTGCTGAGGTGCTTTATGCAATGAAAGAGAGCCTCATTGAGCGAGCTACGCTGTCTCTTACAGGTTTAAAGATTGCAACGCATCACGGTTGTCACTATTCAAAAGTGTTTTATGACGAAGTCACTGGAGGATCATGGGAGTATCCTACGTTATTGGATGAGATCTGTGCGGAGTTTTCTGGCACGCTACTGGACTATTCTGAACGATCGCTATGCTGTGGAATGGGTTTTTCGAACTTCGTTACCTCGAGCGACTACACAGAATCGATAGCCTTACTGAAATTAAAAAGCATTCTCGCGGAAGAACCTGACGTCATTATTACTATGTGTGGCGCTTGTCAAGCAGTCCTTGACCATCTTCAAAAGCGTTTTGAAAAAAAATTTGAACGTGTCGCTCCGGTGCTTAATGTGTCGCAACTGGTGGCGATTTTGCTCGGCGCTGACACACAAAGAGACGTTGCCATTCAGTTTTCCGCGGTAGATGTTCTCCCCCTTTTAAAAAAGATAAAGACCGTTAGATGCTGAAGTTTTGAATCGGACTGGCTTAAACGGGCACTGGGGTAGCATGATCAATCAAATCCAGAGCGATCTTAGCTGACTTCAAGTTCCTATCGATCGCGGCAGGTTTTGCGCTTAAGTATCAAAAACGCCTTTAAAGAGGTTAAGCCGAGGCCTTCGCACGACTTTTCGTTTATAATGCCCATTTATATTCTTAGCGAAGTATTGAAGGTCCGTTTTTTCAAGATTTAAGCCTAAAGAATCCATAAGGCCCTTGTAGATCTCCTCAGGCACTTCTGAATACTGAAAGACACTCGAATCACAGAATTCAATTTCGAGCGTTGATGCATCCCTGTCATACCCGACTGCTCTGACGCTTACGGAAACAACGATTTCACGATCCACGATCTTACTCCGATTTACACAATATTAAACTTTTTGGTGCATAAGAACATCGGCTAAATTGCAGTAACTGATCGGAGGCCCTCTTAAGACTAGGTTTTATCACCATGTTGATTATTCAGTCGCAGGGATAAGCCCTGTCATTTCACGTCTTATCTCTTTTAGGCGCGCCAAGACATCCTTTATCTCGGCATCAATTTTTTTCTGTTTTTTCCAGTCTGCAACTCCCTGTTCAATTTTTGTTATATCCTCTTCGGTTATGTATTGCCATTTTCCTCGGCATTTTGAGGGCACAAAATAATTGTAAGGGCCGTGCAGTTGTCCTTTCCTGCACCTGCAGTTCTTTTTGCCGCACCTGATCATTCTACGGCGAAGTGAGCCACAGAGTGGCTTTAGCTGTGTTCTTTCGGCTTTAAGAGCCTTAATCCGGTCAACGATCTCGTGGCTTTCGTCCAGTAGCTTCTTTACCTTGTATAGGTTATCATCAGCGTCTTTCAGCACTTTTTCCATGTTAATTTCGCCTAAACTAGTTCTTGCTGCAGCATTCTGGCAGCGCCTCTTCTTGTCTCTAAATTCTTTTACGTTAATATGTTTCTTTGTGGATGTACTTCTTCTTAACCTGATAGCTATATTGAGATGCCTAATCGGGGTAAGAGTTATATTTGTTCATGTGACAGTGGTGTATACAACAGGTTAATCGCAATGAGATTTGCCTTAACAAAGTAATCTTTCATCCGACGTTTATTAATATCAAGTTCCGAACATAGATTCTGTCTCGAGATAACACACCATGCGCAAAATTTTGGCTCCTCTTTTAGGCATTTTAGTAACGTGTTTGATCGTAAGCACACTCGCTGTCTCAGTTAATGGCGCCGCACTAAATGTGGGCTCAGGAGGTCAATACACATCAATTACTGCAGCGGTCAATGCTGCCCAATCCGGCGATACAATCACCATTAGTGCCGGCACCTACTCTGAGAATGTAGTTGTGACGAAGTCAGTCACCATTAAAGCCGCCAGTCCCGGATCTACTGTCGTCACCGCTTCAGATCCGAGCAAAGATGTGTTTGTCGTGCAAGCCACGAACGTTCGCATAGAAGGATTGACAATCACAGGAGCGACAGGCGCCTCAGGTATTCACGTCGATCACAATTCAGCATGTGTTATGTCTGACATCAGCGCTCACGGAAACGATCGCGCCATCTATCTTGATGGAGCTACAAATTGCGAAGTGAGCTCAAGTAACCTTGCCGATAACGGATATGGCGTTTACTGTGATAACGCTTCAAACAACACTATATCGAGTATCGTTGCAACGGGCGAGCAAGGAAATGGAAAGGCGCTCGGTGATGGCATCTATATGTACTACTCCGACGCCAACACGATCAACCACTCCAACCTCAGTGCCAACCACGTCTATGGCATCTCACTCTATCACTCGTCCGGCAATACGATAACCAACAACTCAATACTCAACAACCAGGACATCGGCGTCCGGCTACGCGAGTCAAACAATAATACGCTCACCTTTAACACCATCAGCGGGAATGTTAACCTTGGGGTTCTCTCTATTACGGAGACCGGGGACAAGATCTACCTTAATAACTTCATTAGCCAGCCAAACACCGTAAGTGAAGCGGTAGAGAATAGCTTGAGCTCGCCACAGCAGCTTTTTTACACCTTCGGCGGTGCTGCACATCACGGATATATGGGCAACTACTACTCAGATTACAAGGGTAGTGACGTTAACGGGACAGGGGTTGGGAGCCCAGCTTCCTCGAATGGCGATAAGAACCCGTTAGTTCAGCAATTTGAGAATTATACGAACATAAACGTAACCAATACAGCTTTATCATCTACTACACCTTCTACGGCATCCACACAGACAACTAACGTTACGAATATAGCCGCACAAACATCAACGCCTGGATTTGGTGTAGAAGGTGTATTTCTTGCGATCGCGTTAGTAACCTCTATCTTGGCGTACTCGCGGATAAGACGTCGCTAGAATAGATATTTTTGCATGTCGCAAAGCGAGAAAAATCCGTCATTCTGGGATAGTGGAGACGATTGATTGTTTATGTTCTTTTACGCGGATGATGCAAGAATCTTTAAGCACGCTTGCGACCTTATTTTCATATAGCATTAATCAAAACCAAGCTAATGCGTAAAAGTCCTCCAACGAAGGATAGGTCCTAAACCAACGGCGATGGAAGCTGGAAAGATCCTGGGCAGGTCAAGCTCCTGCTCAATGAAGGACATAAGCCTTGATAAGATTAACATGCTTAGGGGTTAGCGCATAGATGGACGTCGAAATAACGCTGCTTTCAGATAACGTCGTCAATAAAAAAGGATTGCTTGCTGAACATGGGCTGTCTATCCTGCTTGAGAGGGATGCGCAACAACTTCTCTTTGACGTTGGTCAAGGCATATCTGCTATTCATAATGCACACGTTCTTGACATCACGTTTCATTCTCCCCCCATAGTCTTAAGCCATGGTCATTACGACCATACCGGCGGCCTTATGCCGTTTGTACGCGTTTTCCCAAGCACAGCTATTTTCGCGCACAGTGATGTTTTTACGCAGCACTTCTCGCTAACGGGAACAAATAATGTTCGTAACGTCAGTGCGCCCTTTACCAAAGAGGAATTGAAGCGCGAAGGTGTCGAGCTTCACTTCGATAATGATCCACGTGAGGTATTAGAAGGGATATGGACAACTGGGCAGATCGCTCGACCTTTCGCTGCTGATCAACGTGTAACAGGGCTATCGCTCGACGTTGCCGGGAGAGTGATCGACAACGTTCTCGATGAGATTGCAATAGTTGTTGAAGGACCTAAAAAAGCATTGTTACTGCTTGGTTGTGCACACGCCGGCGTGCGAAACACAATTCAGCAGGTCGAAGCAATGACTGAGAAACCGCTTTACGGTATAGTCGGTGGCTTGCACCTCTTAGATGTATCTCCACGTGATGTTCGGGCACTTGCATTATTTCTGCGCGAACGAGGTGTTGAGTTCGTCGCAGCTTCACACTGTACAGGATGCAAAGCTGCCGAAGTGATAAGCAAGTACGTAGAATGCACGCTGACTGCTGTAGGAACCCATCTGAGTTTTCAGCTTTGACTGCCGATCTAGGCAGGGGCCGGCTCGATCACAGGCCTTTCATAAGATTGCGCCGGAGAAATGTTCGAGCTAACAGCACAAAGACAACGCTAAAGCCGATAAGGGCGGTCCAACTTAGCAGCGCGGGATCGTGCGCTCCCCAGCAAACCCAGATCAAAACTGTTAACGAGGTAATGATTGGCGAACAATACACAGCCATCCTTGCAATCCCTTGGAGGCTTGCAATCGGCACAAATATGCCGCCGATAAATTCCTCAAGCAATTTAAACACAGCAACGCCTCAATAGAATGCACTGGACTGCTCAGATTTAACCTGCCAGACCCGCAACAGTTGCTGAGGCAAAAAAGAACAAAGCTGTCATGG
>JGI24146J20443_1001822_pt1 | contig 12571 bp, 12 predicted proteins | sample BarGraIncub1131A_FD_20443 | JGI IMG/M metagenome (IMG submission 20443) | reverse complement strand
TTACTATTTCTCCATTTTCTACAACTAGGTACATTTGACATCCACTTCCACAATACGGACATACAGTTAACACTCTCTCTTGCATTATTATTACCCTCCCTTTACTTTAAAAACATATGTAAAACAAAAAACCAGCACAAAGCGCCTAAACGCAAAGTACTGGCTTATTAAAAAGCTAAGATATCTCTTTCTTTTATAATCAAACCATAGTTCTATTAATTTTTAATGTAACTGATTTATCAAAGTTTTCTAAGTTAGTTACTTCCATATCGTAGTCGTAAGAACCTCCAACTGTCTCATAAGCTTTTTCTAAAAATTCCTTTTCCAGATGCGGTTTTACTATTTTCCAATAATCATTTACTATATGGGCAGCTCCCTCTTTCATAAGGATTTTTGATAAATCCGAAAAAACTCCTCTAATTTCTACAGTTATTATTTGATCTTCTATTTTAACCTTAACATTATCCGGTCCTTTTCCTCTATAGTGCTTAACAATCTTTACGGCCAGCTTTCTAATCTTCTCTTGTAATTCCAAATCTTTATTAGTCAAGATTGCACCTCAATTACAATTTATTATTGTAGGCTACAGTAATCTTAACTCTATAATTTTATCTAGTCAACTGTTTTTTTAGCTGAATTTTTATTTTATTAGTCGTTTACATTATCGTTTCAACGTTTTCCAACATATTATACTTGTTTTTCATTTAATAAAACCTCCATCATAATAAATTGAGTTCCACGAGTATTGAATAGTATATTAATGAAGAAAACTTACATCTTTAGTATTATGCCCATTTAAATTGTAATAATCAATCCATTATTCCTTTGTTTTTCAAATTTGTATGTGGCAAATGATTCAATATTGTTTTATACTTACTTAATAGTAGGATTAATATAAGGATTTGAAATTTAGATATGAAGAAGGAGTTTTACTTATGAATGAATTACTTAAAGAGATTGAGTATAATAATGGGGAATTACCAGAAACGCAATTAAGGGAAATAATAAATCGTAAAGAAGAGTTTATACCTGAATTACTAGAGATATTAAAAAGTGCTAAAGAAAATTATGGAGAGATTTTGGAAAAACCTAATTATTTTGCACATATATATGCAATATTCCTGTTAGCACAGTTTAAAGAAAAGCAAAGTTTTAAGTTGATTATAGATTTAGTTAGTTTACCAAAAGAAATTCCGGACGATATTTTTGGAGATTTTCTTACGGAGGATTTACATAAAATTTTAGCATCAGTTTGTGGTGGAGATATGGAGCCAATAAAAAAATTAGTTGAAGATAGCAATGTTAATGAATATGTTAGAGGAGCTGCTATTAAATCATTTATTGTACTTTTGGGCGAAGGTGTTATGTCTCAGAGTGAAGTTATTGAATATTATAAAAGTTTATTTCAAGGGAAAATTGAACGGGAGTTTTCACAAGTTTGGAATGAACTTATATACGATTCTTGTGAAGCTGGTCCTAGTGAATTATATGAATATATAAAAAAAGCTTATGAGGATGAATTAGTAGATATATATTGTATAACTTTAGAAGAAGTAGATGAAGCTACTAAAATTCATAATAAAGAAAAATTACCTGATTTAGTAAAGGAAGGATATGCATTTCTTAAGGATACTATAGAAGAGTTGGCTTGCTGGGAATGCTTCAATAGAAATAAAGTTGAAACGAAGTCACAGTATATGCAAGGAATTAGTAAGCTAAATAAAAGTAAAAATAAAAGCAAAAATAAGAATAAAAAAAACCAAGTAAAAGCTAGTAAAAAGAAGCAAAGAAAAAAGTAACATTAAGATAACTAGATAATTACAATTACTAGTTATCTTTTTTTTGTAAATGATTTAGTCTCTTCTTAAAAAATAAAGTGAATCTTGGTGAAAATCATATAAAGTTTTGTAAAAAAAGAACGATATAAAAAGATACTTGTAAAAAAATGGGCGAAAAACTATTGTATATGCCTAGTCAATATGCTAAAATATCTATGTTTAATGATCGGAGTTGTTAAAAGATGTATACATATAGAATAGTTGAAAACGCCGAAGAAATGAAGCTTATTTACAAGCTCAGATATGATATTTATTGTGAAGAAAAAAGATGGTTAGCTTCTTCTAGATATTTAAAATGTTTAGAAAGCGATAAGTACGACAAAATTTCACTTCATTTTGGCGCCTTTGATGTTAACAATATATTGGTAGGAAGTGTAAGACTTATTTTGCCCATTGATAACATGCTGATTCCATTAGAAGAAACCTTTGAAATTTTTCCCGATATTGATCAAAAAAGAGTAGAGGTTTCTAGATTAGTAATACCAAAAGATAGAAGAGGTTATTATATCTCCATGGGATTAATTCGCACAATCTATGACTGGGCAATTAAAAATGGTATTACACATGCTTATGCAATAATAGAGAATGATTTTATGATTTATATAAATAGAAAGGGTTATCCTTTTATACCTATAAAAGAGGGCAAGGATTATTTTGGAGGATATACAATTCCCACTTGTTTAATATTAAGTGATGTGGATGATTATTTTGTGAAAAATAGAATAGCAAGTATGATGGAAATATAAAAATCAGTACAAGGGAGGAATAAAATTGTTGTATGAACAATTCACATTAAGAAATATAGATTATGTACCGGCTGAATTACAAAATAAAATTCGTAACACAACTGTACTTATAGCTGGTTGTGGAATTGGAAGTTGCTTTGCAGAAGTAGCAGTTAGATTAGGATTTGAAAATTTCATTTTAGCAGATGGTGATATAATTAGTGATCATAATTTAAATCGCCAATGTTTCACCGCTAATGATATTGGAAAGCTTAAAGTAAAAGCATTAGCAGAAAGGCTTAAAGCAATTAATCCCTCAGCTGAAGTTAAAGAAATTACTGAATATATATCTAAAAAAAATGTTGTTCAAATTGTTAAGGATGCTGATATAGTCTTTGATACAATTGATTTTTTGGATTTGACTGCGATTATAGAGTTACATGACGAATGTGGTAAACAAAGAAAACATTTAATAACGGCATTGGCTATCGGTTGGGGGGCGGGATGTATTTATTTTCCACCAGATTCAAAGTGCTCATTTAGACAAATCCTTTCATTACCTCTTGAAGGCTCAATTGATGGATTTGGATATTCAGAAACTTTTTCAAAATTTATCTATCGTTTACAGAAGCAATTAGACCCTACTGTATTAAATGCAGTAAGTAAGGCTCTCTTATTTATGGATGATGGTACACCATGTCCAGCTTCACAAGTATCTCCGGGTGCTTATGCTGTTGGTTCATTCGTTGGAACACTTGTTGTTCGTATCCTTTCTGGGTTACCAGTCTTGCCTGCACCTAATTTGTTAATAGTTGATATGCAAAAATCTTTAACAAATAATGCACTGAATATGCTTGAATAAACAGGGATTTGTATGTTCTTATCTCTATAGTTATAGCTTAAAATAAACTTTAAATTTAGTGAATTAGATTCTGGAGGAGAAAAGGTTATGGTTATTTTAACCACTTTATATTTTATATGTGGAATTATATATGTGATTTTAGGCATAATTACACTTTTGAATGATTCAAAAAATAATTTAAACAAATTATTTTTTGTAATTTGTATGAGTTTAGCCTTTTGGGCATTTATGTTTTCTTTAATGAATTGGTCAATTGATGCCCAATCCGTAAGCAATTTTTATCTATATTCTACATTTTCGTGGGCGACTTTTTATTGCTTATTCTTACATTTTATTGTCATTTTAACAGACAGAGGAGATCTTTTAAAAAAGAAATTTAGATATTTAATTTTTTATCTCCCTGCTTTACTATCAATTTATTTGTATGTTTTTAATCCAGAAACTGCACACAATTTTGTCAGAACGAACTTAGGATGGGTTTACGTTGAATCAACGAACAAGGGATTTGTTTGGACAAATTTTTACAATGTATATTATTTTTTATATTTGATGGCAGTTATATTTTTTCTTTTTAAATGGTGGAAAAATTCGGAAATAGTCAGGGAGAGGAAACAGGCAAAACTTATACTAATTACAACTTTTATAGCAATGATAACAGGTGGTGTTTCAGATATTGTGATTCCAATGTTTACAAGGCCATTTATGCCTTCTATAGGTATAATTTTAACTATGGTACCCATAATTGGAATATGGTATTCTATCAAAAAGTACAAATTAATGGATCTTAATCCTGAAAACTTCGCTTTAGAGGTTTTAAAAATAATGAGTGAAGGATTAATTATTTCTAATCACGAGGGTATGATAAAAGATATTAATAGTGGAGCGCTTAAACTATTAGGTTATGAAAAAAGGAAGATAATTAATAAGCCGATAAGCTCTCTATTTTCAGAAACAATAGAGATATCAAAATTAACAAATTGTAGTAGTTTGGAAATTCAAATTATGCAAAGTGATAATAACAAATTACCAGTTCTTTTATCTTCATCAATTTTAAAAGATGAGTGGGGAGATTCTTTAGGAATTGTTTGTATATTTCAGGATATTTCACAAATTAAACTTGTTCAACAAGAATTAATGAAATCATATGATGAGCTCGAAATAAAAGTTCAGGAAAGAACCAGTGAGTTAAGCAATTCTAATAAAGATTTAGAGTTTGAGATAAATGCACGTATAGATATGGAGGAGGAGATAAAGAAACTGGCCTATCATGATTATTTAACTGGTTTACCAAATAGAAGGCTATTTATTGATATATTAAATCAGGGTATTGTTGATGTTCAAAAGGGAAAAGCAATAGGGGTATTATTTTTAGATTTAGATTCCTTTAAAAGGATAAATGATACAATGGGACATGATAAAGGTGATGAACTTTTAAAAATAGTTTCAAAGAGGCTAACAAATATAATGAAGCAAAGTGATACTGTTTGTAGAGTTGGTGGGGATGAATTTCTTATTTTAATCCAAAATGTAGAAAACGAGCAGTACATTAGAGATATATCAAAAGGGATTCTTGATATTTTTCAAGAACCTTTTAAAATAAATGGTAATGATTTGTATATTACTACTAGTATTGGAGGAGCTATTTATCCAATTGATGGTGAAGATGAAGAAACACTAATAAAAAATGCGGATATTGCAATGTATAAAGCGAAAGAAAAGGGTAGAAACAAATTTGAGCTTTGTACTACAGTTATAAAAGATAGTTTGATTGAGGAAGTGAAGTTAACTAACAGTTTATATAGAGCAATAGATCGAGATGAACTAGAATTATATTATCAACCTCAAGTTGGGTTAATAACAGAAGAAATCATTGGTCTAGAAGCTTTAGTAAGGTGGAATAATCCAGAACTTGGAATGGTAAATCCAGCAGATTTTATATATATAGCTGAAAAGACTGGTCTGATTTTGCCAATCGGTGAATGGGTAATGAGAAAGGCTTGCGGTCAAAATAAGAAATGGCAAGATGCCGGTATACTGAATGTACCTATTGCAGTTAATCTTTCAGTAAATCAATTTCAAAACGCAGAAATAATTGAGGATATTGTTAAAATTTTAAAGGAAACAGGTCTAGATCCAAAAGATTTGGAGGTGGAGATAACAGAAAATATAATTATGAAAGAAACAGAATATATCATTGAATGTTTATTACAACTAAAACAAGTTGGAGTAAAAATTGCAATAGATGATTTTGGTACAGAATATTCATCTTTAAATTATATTAAACAATTACCAGTGGATAAAATAAAAATAGATATGTCATTTGTTAGGGGAATAAACGTAAACCGTAAGGATGAAGCGGTTATTAAAGTTATAATAGTACTCGCTAAAAATTTAGGATTAAAGGTAATTGCTGAGGGCGTGGAAACAAAGGAGCAATTAGACTTTTTAAGAGATCTAATGTGTGATGAAATACAAGGCTATTACTATTATAAACCGATGCCAGCGCTTGCAATAGAAGAACTAATGAAAAATAGATTACACTTGAAATAAGATAACTTAAAATTTTAAATTTTTTATAAGCTCCATAAAAAACAGGCAAATGCTAAGCAGTTTGCCTGTTTTAGTTTTAATATTTATTCAAACTAATGAACTGGAGCGTGTATGATTAGAAAAAAAGTTTGTATAATATTTAATTCTTATATACATCGTTACCGTACCATTCTATAGATAATTTAGATAATGTACCATCTTGTTTTAATTCTATAAGTGCTTTATCTATTTTTGTCTTTAATTCGGTATCCTTTTTATTTAAAACAAAATAAGTGGGTACCTTAGCTACACTTGCAGCTAATTTTATATCCAAATTTAATTCCTTTTGAACCGCAGGAAAAGCAGGAGCTGGATATATAGCTGCGTCATATTGTCCTGAAGCAACCATCTTGAAAGTGTCTGCAGAGCTTAATGTATCTATTGGTTCAAGTTTTATTTGTTTATTTGGATTTTTATTATTATAATCTTGAACTATGTTATAACGAGCATCATTAGAGGGAATTGGAACTAATTTTTTCCCTGCTAAATCTGCAAAAGAGTTAATATCATTACGATTTTTTTTAGTAACAAGTCTAAGATCACTTAGGCCAGAAGGTTGAGAAGGAAAAAGAAATTTTTGCTCGCGTTCTGCACTCTTATAAAGATGGCATGTACCAATATCGTATTTACCTGATTGGACTCCTAAAAGCATTGCGCTTTGATCCATTCCACTATATTCAAATTTATATTCAGGAAGCTTTTTGTTTATTGCCTTAAGCACATCTCCATCATATCCAGAAAGTTGTCCATTCTCATCTATAAAAGTGAATGGCTTTGCATCATTTACTCCTGCTATTTTTATAATTTTAACACCATTATTTGAAGTTGAGCTGTTTGTTTTTGAGCAGCCTACTGCTGAAATAATTATACCTGTTATTAATATTAATGAAATTATTGTTCTTTTCATTAAAATCTACCCCCTAATTTATGTGTTGATTTTTTTATATATACTTAACTTATTTTCAAGGAGCACGAAGAGTTTTGCAAATAAGAAGCATATAATAAAATATATAATAGATGCATCTACATATGTTTCTAGATATTTATAACCACTAGATGCCTCAATCGTTGCTGTCGCCATAATTTCTACAACCATAACTGAGAAAGCTAAGGATGTATCTTTTGTAATTTCCAGAAATACGTTGCTGAAATTAGGTAATGCAACAACTAATGCTTGTGGTATAATAATTCTTTTTAAACTTTGAAAATTTGTCATACCTACTGAGTAAGCGGCCTCAAATTGTCCTTTATCTACAGAACCTAATGCTGATCTTATATTTTCCGACAGATATGCGGATGCATTTAAAGTAAATGCTATTAATACAATGGTTATATGAGGTATATTATTTGAAGATAAATTCCATCCTCTGGTTTGATGTAAATAAGTGAGTAATTCCGGAAGACCATAAAATACAACATAAAGTTGTACTAATATAGGTGTACCTCTTATAAAAGAAACATAAATCGCAGCTATGTTTTTCAATACTGGGACTTTATTTATTCTACAAATTGCAATGAATAAACCAATAATTAGACCAATCATTACAGAAAATATGGTGATAAATAGTGTAATGGGGACAGCAGCCAATATTCTAGGGAATGTCTTTATTGCAAATTGGATATCAAAAGCCATCTCTATTCGCCCCCTTTTAATATTAGCATTTATTATATTCTATTTCTTTGTTAGACTTAATACTGTGCCTATATTCATATAGGGCTATGCTTTTTTCAATTATTATACACATAAACCAATAAATTAGTGCAAGCCCAATGTATGATTCCAACTGCCTTACTCCATATCCATTAGATCCAATCAGTTTAGCTTTACCCATTATATCTATAATTCCTATTGTAAATACATATGAAGTTTCTTTTAAAAGACTTATCACTAGATTACCTAAATTAGGTATAGCTACATCAAAAGCTTGTGGAATTATAATTCTTCTAAGCATCTGTATATTAGTCATCCCAACACTTAAAGCGGCTTCCTTTTGACCTATATCAACAGCTAAGTAAGAGGACCTCATAATTTCAGAAAGGAATGCACCACTATTTAATGAAAATGTGATTATTGCAAAAACAACCTTATCCCAATCATTAATATCGATACCTATAGAACCTAATACTTGGGGTAATCCATAAAACACCAAGAATAATTGTAATAATGGCGGGGTACCCCTTATAAAAGCTACATAACCATTTGCTATTGAATTAATTACAATATTTTTATTTAGCTTCATTACAGTAACAATAAAACCTATAATTAAACCACAGAATAATGATCCAATCATAATGATTAGTGTTAAAGGGAGTGCACTTGCAATTGATGGAATGGATTGAAAAATATAATTTACATCAAAAATCTTCTTCATACTTTTTCCTCCATTAATTTGCTATTCTCTTTAGAAATTTTTATTTTTTTGTTAGTACCACATGGCAGTACTCATCACCTTTTGACATCATTTTTGGAAAATCCATTTTAAGTCCTTCTGTGCAACTTAATATTCCATAGTCACCATAGTTAGCCATTTTACATAAGTCTTCTAATTCTTGATCTGAACAACCTAATTTTTTCCAAGATTCTAACAATGGACAATATCTAAATATTAATTCTCCTCTATTATCATTGGCAATTACTTTTTCCATATCAAAAGCAAGAGTGTTATTTCCACCCGAAAGTTTTGTAACAAAATCACCTGGTGTTTTTACATCATTAAAATTTTCACCCTTTAATTTACCATATTTAGTTATAGCATTCTTTGCTATCTTATCTTCATCGATGCCTTCTTCTTCAGCAGCCTTAAGTAATAAGTAAAACCAGGTTGCTCTGTCCTCAATAGCTAATCTTATAGATTCAGTAAATTTCTTTTCAGTGTAAGTTTTCTCTGTCATTAGTCCCCCCCATTTCATTAATAATTTTATAGGTAACCAAACTAGGTTTAATCACCTAGTATTCCGAGATGTTTAACCTATGAGACGAATTATAATTTGAATTTAATTTTTTGTCAAGCTTTTTTATATGAATTACTTAAAATTACTTGAAATTTAGACACTAAAATTGCAACAAAAAACAGCCTAAAAATTAGGCTGAAATATTATATAAAGTCCTATGTTCATTGAAGTATAATGTATCAATGGAATTATTAAAGTAGAGACAATTATTCCAATTCATTTGTCCGGTCAAGTGCACTTTTTACACTTGACATAACAGTCCCATGAAAACTAGACTCGCTTAATACATGTAGTCCTGCAATTCCTATACCAGCTGGTGAAGTCATTGTATCTGTAATTTGGTAAGGATGTTTTCCTGTTTTTTGAATGATTAGTGCAGAAGCAATCAAATTCTCCAAAGCTATAGATACTGCATCCTTACGGGAAAATCCAGATTCTACACCAGAATCTATAAGTGCTGCAAGAAAATACATTATGTATGCAGGACCGGCGCAACCATAGGCAGTAAATGCATTAAAGAGATCTTCATCTATGAACATTGTCTGTCCTAATGCACTTAACAGTGTTTCAACTATTTTTTTGTCTTCAGGTTGAACCTGTCCATTTACATTTGCCGCACTATAACCATGTTGTACATCAATCATGGTATTTGGCATAATACGAACAAATTTGTGATGGTTACCAAATATATTTTCTAGCTTTTCCATTTTGATTCCTGCACATATAGAAATAATGATAGTAGATTCAGATAAATAATTTTTAATATTTTGTGCAACTTTTATGATGTTTTGTGGAAGCACTGCAATTAGAATAACATCAGCACCTTTCACAGCGGTGGGGGCATCTTCTGCCTCTACAATTCCATAGGTACTATTAAGATATTTTCTTCTTTCACTCAATATATCAAAAGCTGTAACATTTTTTGGAGAAAATATTTCATTTGAAATAACTCCTCGGATAATCCCCTCGGCCATATTTCCACCACCGATAAATGTGATTTTTTTATTTAACATATATAATTCCTCCTTTTTCTATTTATAAATTCTTTTTAAAACATCTAAATACTCTTTGCCAAATAGTTCTATATATTTTTCTAATACTTGACTGATGATTGATATCCCATCTTTGCCTAGTTTATTTTTTAATGTTTCACTCATTGAATATAAAAGATGAGCAGTATGAAAGTTGAAATCTCTAATGCAACTAGTACCGAGTTCAGCTCTCTTTTGGGTGAGTTTTATCATATCCTCTTCATGCATAGGATTTTCCCAATGAAATTCACAGTGATCTGCTCCAAAGCTTAGATTACTACTCGCTTCCATATGAAATTTTTTATTGAAACCATTAAAAACAGCAGCATCTATATTAATGCAGTAATACTTTCCATAATTTAAAAGATTATATCTCTTCCATGACGAACACCATTCACATTTAGTAACAGTACTGACAAGTTCCGGTTCTGTTTTAAGGATAGCAAATTCCATTTCATCTTTTTCTGGAACCCATTCACCGTAAGCTTGGCTATTTATAAAATCTAGAGCGTCTCCATTAGCAATTGCTCTTTCTGCCATTCTATTCCCACGTTCATGTCCATAATTTTCAATGCCAATAAAGATTGTATCCTTACCTTTTTCACCAAAGCTGTCTATAGTGTATTTTGCAAAAAGTGCAAATAATACTGCATGATGTTCAATTGTGCAATGAACCATTTCAACTTTAACCATTTTATTATCTCACATCCTTTCAATAATTTATCAATTTGCGTAATAGCCATTAAAATTATTTTATTATCTAGTATACATTTAAAATTTGCAATATTCAACCAACTTAATGCTACAAATTAAAGGTACAGTAAAATTTTGCTATACCTTTTCTGATAAAAACTGTTTAACACATCGTGTTAATATATTACAAAAATAAAGCTTGTTTTATCGTTTTAAATTCGTACCATGAAAATAGATTGGGGATATATAATAAATTTTAGTATAATATAATTATATGCTACTGCAATAGGGTGCAATTTAACATTGTTTGGAGGAAATATGAGGTTTTAGTTGGAAAAGATACAGGAAAGTTTTTTTCATGGTGCTAAATATCTTGGATTTAAACGAGATATAGTATAATCTTAAAATAAATAATAGTAAATTCTGATTTAGTAAAGGAGTGATTAATTTGATAAAGCTTGTATTAATAAGACATGGTGAAAGTGTTTGGAACAAGGAAAATAGATTTACAGGTTGGACAGATGTAGATTTATCAGAAGATGGATTAATTGAAGCAAGAAAAGCCGGACAAATACTTAAGAAAAATGGTTATATATTTGATGTAGCATACACTTCTGTATTAAAAAGGGCAATTAGAACACTTTGGATTGCTTTGCATGAAATGGATCTAATGTGGATTCCTGTGTATAAGTCATGGAGGCTCAATGAGAGACATTATGGTGCCCTGCAAGGGCTAAACAAGACGGAAACTGCGCAAAAATATGGAGATGAACAAGTCCATAAATGGAGAAGATATGTTGATGTAAGACCACCAGAACTTTTGATCACTGATGATAGATATCCTGGCAAGGAGCTAAAATATAAAGATTTAAGCGAAGAAGAAATCCCTAGAACTGAAAATTTAGAGGATACTGTAAAGAGGGTTATGGTTGAATGGTTTCAAGAAATAGTACCTCAAATTAAACAAGGCAAGAAGGTTATAATTTCTGCTCATGGAAATACCTTAAGAGCTTTAGTGAAACACCTCGATAATATATCAAGTGATAATATTGTAAGCTTGAATATACCTACAGGAGTTCCACTTGTATATGAACTAAATGACAATTTGGAGCCAATTCGGCACTATTATCTAGGGATAGATGGCGAACTACCTGAAGAAGAAATTTCAAAAACTTTTTAAGAAATGAAATATTCTTATGTAAAGTGAGCTAATAGTAAGTTTTAAAGTTTAAAATTCTGTATCTCATATATTAAGCTTAATATATGAGATACAGAATTATGTTTTTCTACTAATTTATTAGTTAACTCTAATGTTTCTTTATTATCATTTAGGACTTGATTTATCCACTTTATCAGTTAATAATATAATTAGCAGTGAAAAAAATTGATTTCATTTACTATAAAAAACATTTGGAGGAATAAATATGGAAGTAAAAAATTGGCATAAAGAAACTGTTGGACAAAAGGTAGTGAATGCTTTAATAAAAAACGATTTTGATGCTATATATTTATCAGATACGCAGGAAGCTTCAGATTTTATTATGAAACATGTAAAATCAGGAATTAAAGTAGGATTTGGTGGGTCAATGACAATAAATAATATGGGAATTCAAGATAAGGTTAAAGCTTTCGGTGGTAAGGTAATAGATCACGGAGCAGTTGGTCTTACCCGGGAAGAAATTCTTTCTGCCGCAAGAGAGGAATTACTATGTGACTTATTTTTATGCAGCAGTAATGCTATTACTCTGGATGGCGTGCTTGTAAATATAGATAATACGGGAAATAGAGTAGGTGCTATGAGCTTTGGACCTAAAAAGGTGATAATTGTGGTAAGTGTAGATAAAATATGCAAGGATGAGGCGGCTGCATTTGAAAGATTGG
>JGI24146J20443_1001797_pt1 | contig 12701 bp, 11 predicted proteins | sample BarGraIncub1131A_FD_20443 | JGI IMG/M metagenome (IMG submission 20443) | reverse complement strand
ATCTCTAACAGGCTCAACAAAGACTAAAAGATTACCTCGGCAATAACTTCTTTATATGACAATAGCACGTCGTTTCGTTGCGCGCTCGAATGAAATAACAGGTTTTACGTGTTAAAGGTGCGTTGAAAGGCGTGCGTCTGTGTTGGCGAGCTTGACATCCGAGTAGATTTAATACTGCGTGAGACTTTGAGGTTTGCCAGACAGCATTAACAGATCGAACGCGACGCCGGTGAACTTGCGAGAAGCGCGCGCGAAAGAGCCTCCTGCCGCGAATTAGGATGACCCTGAAAACGAAAACCGTACGCAGCATTGGCTGGTCTGCGACCTCTCAAGTAGCTCGACTGCTGACGCAAATACTGATTTCTGCGATCTTGGCGAGATTACTGACCCCTAACGATTTTGGACTGATGGCCATGATAGTCGTGTTCTCGAGTTTTGTGGCTATATTTTCAGATTTTGGATTGTCATCCGCCATAGTACAAAGAAAAGAGGTTACTGATGGGGCGTTATCTTCCATTTTTTGGATAGGTCTCGGCCTAGGCGCGTTGCTGACGACAGCATTTGCAGTTTCTGCGCCTTTGATAGCTGCGTTCTATTCTGAGCCGAGACTAACGCCCCTTATCGTGTTTATTTCCACGACCTTTTTCATCTCTTCATTTGGCTACGTGCCGAGCGCGCTGCTTACAAAGAGCATGAATTTCAAAGCTATCGCGATCATCGGCATCTGCAGCATTGGAATAGCTGGCCCTATATCAGTTTTTTTGGCTCTCTCCGGATACGGAGTTTGGAGTTTGGCTTGGAACACGGTGCTCTCTGCTACTATTACAGTCGTTTTTACTTGGATTTACTCTCGATGGGTTCCGCATTTTTCGCTTCGCTTCGGACAGGTGAAAGGGTTGTTAAGGTTTGGAATGAACCTCACAGGAAACAGTTTCCTTGGCTATTTTCAGCGCAACCTAGACAATCTCCTCATTGGGAGGTTTCTTGGCGCGACTCCGCTCGGCTTCTACAACTTGGCTTATACCTTGCTCCTCCTTCCGTTGGGCAACGTCTCCGATGTCGTCGGGCGCGTCATGTTTCCCGCACTTTCAGTAATCCAGCACGACAAACAGAAGGTGCGCGAAGCTTATGTTGACGCTAACCGGTACATTGCAGCCGTGTCCTTCCCTACGATGACATGGCTGCTTGTCACGGCACCTGAGCTTATCCGAGTGGTTTACGGTTCAAAATGGATTAGCGCGATTGTGCTGGTTCAGATTCTGTCTCTAGCAGCAATAGAACAGTCAATCGGGGCAAACGTAGGTTGGATATTCCTATCGCAGGGCAGGACCGACGTTTTGTTCAAGTTGAGCATCTTCACGACCATTGTAGTCGCTATTGCCTTTGCCGTCGGACTTCGTGGCGGTGTCGAGGGGGTTGCAATCGCGTACACGATAGCATCATACTTGTTGGCTTACCCTGTTTTTGCAGTTGCATTTCGATTGGTAGACCTGAAAGTGCGGCACTTCTTGGCAAAGCTACGGCCGATTATATTGGCAACGATTGCGTTCGGGATAATCGCGTTTCTCCTTCGGGCCTCTCTCGAGAGACTCGGTAACATGCAGGACGTGACTATCATAGTCATCGTGACCGCTGCAAGCCTGTTGAGCTACTCATTCTTCGTTTTTGTATTGGATAGGAGGCTCTTCACCGAGACGATGACACTTCTACGCGAGTTGAGACCAAGTCACAGTGATTAGACGTAAACGAAACAGAATGAATACAAATAGGCAACAACAAACGGCTCGGTCTGTCGGAAGAGGGGTTTGCTGGATGCTGGTCAGTGCAGGGTCTTCCAAACTTTGGCATCCTTATCGTCTAAATAGATTTTGAGTTCTTTAGAGCTTATTGGTGTTCTTTTTCTTGTTATTGGGTTCGCTTAGTTTGAAATGAAACCTAATCGCCCTCTTTTTTCGATTGATAGACGTGCGGGCAAAACAGTCGCAGCGAAGCTTGCTGAGCTATTCACTGGCACTCAAAAGTCAGCTATGACGATTTATGGATTCAATTAAACGCCGCGTGCTTTCCTCCCACGTGAACTCTGCGATTCGGTCTCTTCCTGCACGCGCAATTTTGACTCTCAGTTCTTCGTCCGACAGCAGCCGAAGAACATTGTTCGCCAAGGATGCAAAATCATCGGGCGCTGATACCAACGCAGTTTTTGCGTGCTCAGCATAGTCGCGGTTTCCTCCACAATCGGTTGTTGCAACGGCACATCCGCATGCCATCGCTTCGGCTGGTGGTAGGGCAAAGCCTTCCGCGGCGCTGCTGCAAAGGTAGATCGACGCTGAGTTGTATAATTTGATGAGCTCGCCGTCACTTACAGAGCCATAGTATTCGATCCACGGAGGCGGCGGCGCAGGTTTCTGTTCGAGGGGGCCAAACAGACTTGCTTTGAGGTTGGGGACGGCTTCTTTACACTTTGATAATACGGATAAGCCCAATTGAGATCGCTTATACGGCACCGCAGAATACAACATGATAACCCTTTTCGCTCGTCCGCGTATACNGTTTGTGATGCGAAAACGGTCGTGATCGACGGCGATCGGTATCGCTTCAACTTCTTCTTCAGGTGCGCCCGATTGTAAAACGAGTTCGGCTAGCCAGTCAGAAATAGCAATTTTTTTGAGGGGCAAGCGCCAAGTTTGTTCTAACTCATATTTGTCGCCCAGCCACGGCGCAAAATCCATCACAAGATAAAACTTCGCTCCTTTCTCCCTAGGACATTCACTTACGTTCAAAGCGGTTTGCCAAGCTGTTGCAAAAATAGCATCTGCATTAGGAACGCGACATGCTTCTAGATCAGTTGCCCTCACCAGCTTTATGTCCCTGTGTAGACCGTACCAGGTGATCTTGGGTGTTCTAAGCTTGTAACCGAGTTGCGCTCGGTGACGGTCTAGCCACGAACGAAGCGCGAGTGGGGGGCGGTGAGAATAGGGCCTTAGGGGCTCCTGCAGATAAACGATTGTCGCCGCATGCCCATTGCGAACGAGGTGGTTGGCGTATTCGTAGACCACTTTATGTCCCCCTGTCGGATAGTCACCATAGGGAGGAAGCACAAATGTGATCTTCACGTTAGTACCTTTGTTGCGCTGCGCATTGCAGCGGTCTGCGCAAAACTATGTAGTCAAGCGACGTAAAAAGCGTCTCACGGAGCTCATCCTTGCCAATTGTTGTTTGGCGGAGTCGTCCTTGTTGCCTTGCTGCATCGTCCACGATCCAGACATTGGCGTCTCTCCGACGATTGCTATAGCCACTTTCGGTTGTCACGAGTCCCTCTCCGCATTTAAAGCCGTTTTAGCAAACCTAAAGTCNGCCTGCATGTTAACTACAGGCAGCCCTTACTACTGAAGTCATAAGTCACGATAACGTTGAGGTCTCCNTTCAAGCGAACATCCATCTTTATACTAGGGTGTGGGATATTAACGTGTCGAACCAGGCTCATGAGCGATAGGAGCTATTTGGCACCTAATTTTGATGCCGATTGCCAATGATAGCACGACTAGAGAAACTATGCCAAAAATGATGCTGTTACACATTCCTTACAGCATACGGCTGGCGTGAGTGCTAAGTTCGAATGCACTTTCCGAGCTGCAAATTAGGCGATTTCACGTTGAGCGAGTCCATCAAATACCGCTTTGCAGGATGTTTTTATTGAGTCAAAATCCTTCTGTCGCAAGAAATCTCGGCATTGGAAAACAAACTCATACAAGAAAAACCGGAGTAAGAACGTGAAGTATTGCCTCTTTAAAGCATTCCTCCTCATAAACCAAAATCTATTTCTAATGAGGTAGTATATGTTGGGAGCTCCCCCGCTTGACGCACCATATTTGTGCCAAATCTTAGCTTGTGGAATATAAACCGAGGTATATCCCGCGTTGCAGCCCCGATAGCACCAATCTACGTCTTCCCAGTAGGTGAAGAACTTTGAATCTAACAGTCCGATTTCAGTCACTACTCGTGTCTTCACTAATAGACAGGCTCCAATGACGTAATCTACTAGCCGCACCTGATCATATTGCCCGCTGTCAATTTCATTCTCCCCGACATGCCAGACTCTCCCTGTCCACATAGAAAGCTTGGTGCCTGCACCGTTGATTCGATCTCTTCTTCCTCGGCCATCATTGTCATAGAAATAGATTTTTGGTCCAGCAAAGCCGACACGGGGATCCAGCTCTGCCACGTTTGTCAGCTCGTCCAGGAACCGTGGGTCCACAATCGTGTCATTGTTAAGGAGCAGAACATACTCCGTGTTCTCTTGCAGCGCTGTACGAATCCCGACGTTATACCCTTCACCAAATCCGAGGTTCTCCTGATTTTCAATGACTTTGATTTCCGGATAGCGAGCCTTTAACTGCTCGACTGAATCGTCAGTCGAACCGTTATCTACAACAATGACCTCGTAGTTGGGGTAAGAGATGTGATTCAAGGATTCTAAGCATTCAACCGTATCTTCCTTGCCGTTCCAATTCAAAACAATAATTAAAACCGTTGGCAGGTCGTTGTGGCCCAATACAGATGCCAATTTTAGTTCACCCCGAACCTCTCCAGCCGGCTGTTCTCTTTGTTTGATGATTGTCACATTCGATCACTCATCAACATTCACTGTTGCATTGAGAAGCGTAAGACCATAGGGATTGTTAAATTTGCTGTTATGAAAACGGTGATGAGTCGTACATCTTGAGGAGATTCTGCTTCTCAACTGAGTTCCTTTATTCCTCAAGCGGACTGACACCTGCAATCTAGTTTTCGCTTTTTGACGTGTGGAAAGCGCTCAGGATACTTCTATAAAGTGGCCTCTCTGGAGCTTCTCACCCTCGCAGCAAGTCTGCCACAGCGTTGCGATGCATTGTTTAAGTATTTTGTTCTAGTGTCGGCGATGTTCTTGATCTTCACGTTCGCCAACCTCAACTGTTGCTATCTCACGCTGCCCGCTAATACGATGTTACGAGGAGAGCCTCTCGTCTGAATGCATCCGCTGTGACAAAGACGAGATCGCTTTTTCCTTTTAGGCCTTTGTGTTGTTGTCTCAGATTCGAGCGAGACAGCGGCGAACTGCTCACAATAAGGTCGACCTCATTAAAACAATCGTAGGCAGAGCACTTCGAACGCATCTTGGATATGACGGCTGAATCGAAGGACTATCTAGTATAAACTAACAAAACTACGGCTTTAACGGTAGAAGCAAAGCTTTAATAATCAAATCGTTACTCTTACGACGTCAACCGACTTTGAGAACCGGTAACGCGATGAAGATTTCCGTATTGGCACCTTTTCCAAAATACAAAGATGGGATTCCGAGAGCCATAGAAGAGCTGATTTCAAAGCTCTGTGAGGCAGACGACGTAGAATCAGTTTCAGTCATAGCAGCAAAAAAAGAGAAAGACTTTGTTAGCCCTTCTCTTTTGAGGAACAAAAAAGTTTCTCTGTTCGTTGTGCGCTCATTCCTCGTTCCGTGGACATTGCTACGGACTATCAAGTTATACAAGACAAGTGATGTTTTAATCCTCTTCGGGTTCCCGTGTTATACCTTCGATCCGTCTTCGCTTCTATTTTTTTTCCAGCTTCTCGTCAAGTTCGGTATTTTGCCTACGGCAAAATGGGTCCAAATGCTGTACGACTTCGTTTTCTATACGTGTCCTGAGGACCAAGATGTCGCACTCAAAGAAACTACGCTTTATAAGGTTTGGAAGAAGTACTTTGTCTATATTCCTGTGCGATACGTCGCTATATCTGAATCGACCAAGAAGGAAGCGATGCGCTATTGGGGTCCAGGAACGGCCGAAATCACAGTGATCCATCTGGGCTCCTTCGTAACCCCGAAAAGTCCCCGCACTCACTTCGGGAGTAAGAAAATACTAACAGTGTCTGATATCTCCCCTCGCAAAAACCAACTGCGATTGATACAAGCGTTTGAACTCGTTCATAGAGCAAATCCAAGCAGTAACGCAGAGTTGACGATCGTAGGTTATTTAAGAAAAGATATCCCCGAGTTCGAATCAACCCTGCACGACATTCGAAGGCGCAATAAGGGAATAAACATAAAACTAGCCGGCTACCTGGCCGACTCGGAGGTGCTGTCGCTCTACGAAGAGGCCGACGTCTTCGTTTATCCCTCGCTCTACGAAGGGTTTGGACTCCCGGTACTTGAAGCGATGGCGTGTGGATGTCCGGTAATAGCCTCCAACGTCTCCTCATTACCCGAAGTGGTCGGAGAGGCAGGCCTTCTCGTCGATCCCTACGACGTTAAAGCGCTCGCGCAGGCGATGCTCACTGTACTCGAGGACGACGAATTGAAAAGAGAGATGTGCCGAAAAGGCATAGCACAAGCCCAGAAGTTCTCATGGGAGAAGGCCGGCGCGGAGTTGCTGGCCGTTTGCCGAGAAGTAGCGGAGGGGGGTGAGCCAACCTAAGGGATCCAATTAACAGTTCTTCTGTTTCTCGTGCACCAAAACGATTTATGGCTTATTGTTCGGACATCTGCGCGGCCAATCATCTGAATTGTCTTCATATGCGCCTAGTCGGGCTTGTCCCTTCCCCTGGTTACATATAATCCCTTTTCACTCTTTTTCCTTTGCTAGGATCTTATCGTACTGGAGATCTCCAGCAGGAATCGGCCTCTTCACCTCATCAGGATAGCCGAATGAGATAATGGATTGCACCAAGAAATCCTCAGGTAGACCAAGCACCTGCTTAACATAATCCTCAGAGGTCAGATTGCTGCTATGCCCTCTCTTTCTAATTTGGATCCAGCAGGAGCCGAGGCCCAGGCTGGAGCCGACAAGCTGGAGGATTATGGAGGCAATGGAGCAGTCCTCCACCCAGACATCCGACTCTTCCCTGACGGCAGTGACAACTACGCCCAGAGCTGCCCCTTTCAGGAAGCTGCTGCCGCTCTCTTTAGCTCGGGAAAGCCCCTCCAGCAATGCTTTATCGGTGATGAAGATAAACCGCCAGGGATTGATGCCGCGAGAGGAAGGAGAGCGAAGAGCAGCCTCCTTGAGCAGTTCGATCTTTTCCTTTTCTATCTCCCGATCCTTGTATCTTCTGATGCTGCGTCTACTTCTCAATATGTCGAGCATAGTGATCATCCTGTTAGCCGCTAACTCTGTCAAAATCGCTCTTGATGCTCCTGGCAGCCAGCATTCCCGTAGAAAATGCCGCTTGCAGATTATAGCCCCCCGTATCGCCATCCACATCCAAAACCTCGCCCACCAGATATAGTCCTTTGACCAGTCTGGACTGCATGGTTTTGGGATCGACCTCAGCGGTTTCCACTCCACCTCTGGTGCACATGGCCAGGTTAAAGCCACAAACATCGGATACGACCAGAGGTAGACCTGTCAGATTATCAATCAATCGATTTCGCATCTTTCGGGTCATTTGAGCCATTTGCAGGTCAGAGGCAATCCCTGAGAGCTCCAGCAATCTCTTTGTCAAACGGGGAGAGAGCGGCACACCAGGAGGCACAAAGTTAGGCAGACTTGCCAACACAGACCGTAAGCTCCTTCCACCATCACGCCGTGCCCTTTCCACGAGCCATTCCTCCAGTGCCTCTCGTCTGTCCTCCGGCACAAAAGAGAGCTTAATTACGTCTTCTGCTCTGATATATCTGGATAGGTCCAAAATTCCTGGGCCCGAGAGTCCATCATGGGTGAATAGAATATCGCCCCGATGTTCTTTGATTTTTGCATGGCGATAGAGCGAGATCTTCATATCCGAAAACGAGAGACCGGCCAGCTCAGTGAAAGGATATTCCTTTATGAAAATAGGGGTTAGAGCCGGACCGATCTCAGATATGCTGTGGCCAAGGATGCCGGCAAACCTGTAGCCGTCTCCGCTCGATCCGGTGGCTGGATAGGAGCATCCCCCTGTGGCTATCACCAACAGCTTGGAGTGATAGCTGCCACCAACACAGCCCACAAAAAAACCATCCTCCCTTCTGGTTATGGACTTGACAGCCTGACTGCACTTGATGACTACCCCCAATTCCTGGCATTGCAGGGAGTCAAGATATCCAGCACATCCCTCGCCTGCATAGTGTCCGGGAATATCTTACCTTCCCTTTCTTGGACCATGCCCAGCCCCAGGTCTTCGAAGAAGGAAATGAGATCGCGGTTCGTAAAGCCGAGAAGAGCCGGGCGCAGGAACCTGCCATGATTTCCATAGTGGTCAAGAAAGTCCTGAATATCTCCATCGTGAGTTATATTGCAGCGGCCACAGCCTGATATCAGGAGCTTATGCCCTGGTGAACTCTTTCTTTCCATAATCAATATCTTTTTACCATTCTGCATGGAGTTTATAGCGCAAAAAAGCCCAGAAGGCCCGGCTCCGACAATAATCAGATCGTAGTCTTCGGGTCCAGGCAAAAGCTCATCCTTCTCGCCGGTTTCAAGTACATCCTCCGAGTTAGCCCGGATTTTTTTATGAAATTTTGCCAAAGGAACCACTCTACATCTATTATTGCCAAACTAATCGGTAAAAGGCTTTAGGAGTCGCTTATATAGCTCTGTGAGTTCTATGGAAATATCAGATCTGAGGTGCAATATGCTAAAGATCCCCCCTTATCTTGGAATCACAGTTCCTTAAAAAAAATACACCATATCTGGACTCCTATAGATAATAAAGTCCCGTGCGGATCACTGAACGCGGCGTGGCGCGTTTTTTACAGTTCGGGGTTACTGCCCCCCTTTTGATATTTCGAGCCGGGTTTCAAACGGGATGCCAACGTATTTACAGTACTGCGAGTCTAAACTCTGCTGACAGGACTACAAGCTTGTGCGCTTTCGGCCTGTTTTGATGAGGGCATTTGTCCAGCTCTGCAGCGGACTGCCAAACGATGTCTATTAACGAAGCGACTTTATAAAAATCACAAGCGGTCACCGCTCGACGGTAGGAGATGGGAACTCCAAATAGCAATGAACTCAGATTTGCAGCTACTAATCTTTCACGACTCACTCGACGTGTTAGGCGGCGGAGAAAAAGTCGTTGCGACAGTAGCTAAGGCATTTGACGCGCGAATCGCTGCAGCGAATGTGGATCCAGAAGTCATTGGAGAATTAGGCATCGACCAAGACGTCATCTATGACTTAGGTAAAATAGGTGACCGTGCCCCGATAGGTCCAATTAAATCAAGCTTGCTGTTCCGAAAGGTACGTTTTCCAGGATTTGACAAGTATCTTTTAAGCGGATTCTGGTCACTTTACGCGGCTTACAATCACAAGCCTAACGTAACTTACTGTTATTCCCCTCGAAGGGATTTCTATGACCTGAAACACTTCAATATCGCCCGTCAGTCAAACTTGGCGAAGAAAGCAGTTGCGTGGAGTTGGACAACGACGCATAGTTATTTTGACAGAAACGCTATCAAACAGGTTGACAAGATATTGACGTTGAGCCGCACGGTTCAAAAACGGATAACACAATATTACAATAGGGATTCTACAGTCATTTACCCGCCGGTCCCAACAGAACGTTACTATACGAAAGAGTTTGGCGATTTCTGGTTATCAGTAAACAGATTATATCCTGAGAAACGAGTCGATTTACAGATAAAAGCTTTCGAAAACTTGCCCGACGAAAATCTGCTAATCGTGGGCGGATACTCTCATCGCGACAAGGGGCTAGTCGCATATCATAAAATGTTTGAAGATCTGCCTCCAAACGTGAAGATCCTCGGGATAATTCCAGAAAAGCGCTTATTGGATCTGTATGCAACATGCAAAGGAGTGGTATATACTCCCATTGACGAGGATTTCGGCTTGGTTCCTGTTGAGGCACAAGCCAGCGGAAAAGCCGTGGTCGGTGTAAATGAAGGTGCGCTGAGAGAGACCATTATCAACGGCCAAACAGGCTTCTTAGTGGACGCACATCCGGAATCATTGAAAAAAGCAATACTGCTAGTTTCAGAAGCCCCAGAACAATATAAAAAAGCATGTAAGAAGAATGCGAGCAGATTCGATGAGCATATATTCATTGAAAGCATGCGCCAGATTCTTTGTGCTGAAGAATAAAAAGTGTGCGGTGCTCTTTGGACGTAAAAAACGTACGCGCTCAAATTCTCTCGCCAGTTTGAAGCTTAAGTTAATGGCAATGTGTGCCAAAGTACGAGTCCCGAGAATGGGTCCATTTTCAAGTGCTGATTCAGCGGCGGTTGGTATGCCAGCCAAGCACGGCTTGATGTCATAGTTGATGGATTGCTCGCGTGTCGACGCGTTCTGCTAACTGAATTAGATTCCGCTTTGCTTCACTCGATTTGAGCGGCCGCAAGCTGTCCACGGCTTCGCGGACGAATTCTTTCGCCGTCTCGAAAAGGTATTCTTTTTGGGAGTGATGTATATCCGTCTGGTCAAGCGTAATCGTTTGGCTCTGCTCCCAATCGGTGATGTCATCGTGGATTTGATATGCAACGCCAAGGGCTCGTGCATAGGCAGCTAGCGCGCTGAGATCTACAGCCGTCGCTCCACCGATGAGCGCACCCATGGTCGCCGCGGCCTCAAAGAGTGAGGCCGTTTTTTTCAACACAATCCGCTGGTATACCTCTGGAGGCACCGTTTCATTCGTCTCGCCGACAAGTCGTTCCATAAGTTCACCCTCGCACATCTGAGCAGTCGCTGTGGCTAGCGCGCTCATTATACGGAGATCTGAATATCGAGCTGCTATGCTCAAGATCATTGATAGGATAAAATCAGCACTTAAAAGCGCCATCTCTTGGCCATACCTCGCGTGAAACGCCGTGGCGTCGCGTCGTGCTTCATCTCCATCGATAATGTCGTCGTGGATGAGCGACTCCATATGCGCAAGCTCGACAGCAACGGCGGCAGGAAGAGGGTCGTCATCTTGCCCACGTACGCTGTCATAAGCAATGAGGAGGAGGACCGGCCGCAGGCGCTTACCCCCAGTGAATGCGTCCGTAAACGGAACAAAGAAAGGAGACTCTCGTCGTTGAGATAACTCTTTTTGCAGCGCGACGTCTACTTGGGCCCGGTAAGAAGCAATTGTTGTTGAAAAGCTATCCGAAGGAGGATTCCGCGTAATTCGTTGCATCTGTTCGCCGTTTTAAGATAAGTCCGATCGTAAATAAACCTAGCTTCATCAATCCACTCTAATGCGAACTGCTTGTTAAAACAGCAATGCGAAACGAGCATTCCTGACGAGAAGTTACGAGTTTACTGGCTCAATCAGCCCCCTTGTCTACATCACTGGCGTGAATGAAACAGGATGGGTCTTCGTTGAGATAATCACCGGTGATTATCCACGTCCTTCCTCGACACCCCCCACACAAACGCCTGTAAAAACAGTCACCGCAGCGTCCTTTGAGACGCGTCTCACGCTCCCTCAAGTGCTCAAAGACCTGAGATTCTGTCCAGATACGCCAAAAAGGCGTCTCGCGCACATTCCCGCACGATACCTCTATGAAGGGATACGGCCAGACGTCTCCGTTTGGTTTAACATAGACAAAGCCGCGTCCTGCTGAACAGCCATGAAAGACAGTCTCCGCCAAACGCAGCAAGGGTCCGCTGCTGATGCCGGCGCGCTGAAGAAGAAACGGCCAATACTGCGGGCCGGCGACGGGTTCCATAATGGCTCGTGTGCTGCGCTGTGCGTCAACCATGAAGCGGATTAATCGCTCATTCGCCCCTAAGTCGAGCGCGGCCTCGCTTATACTACGCCCCCGCCCAACAGGCACGAGCTGGTACATAAGGAGGATGCCCGTACCGAGGGCGTCGGCGAGGCTCATCAACTCCTCTAGTTGTTCTACGTATTACTCCATCGCCGTGATGTTGACGTGCAAGACGATTCCAGCGCGCCGCAGTGCTCGCATTCCTCTGATAGCAGCCTCAAAAGAGCCGGATATGCGGCGCACCATATCGTGCTGCTCTGCTGTGAAACCATCGAGACTCCCCGCAGCGATCGCAAGTCCGAAGCGACGCAGCTTCCGTGTCACGTCATCGTCAATGAGCGTGGCATTGGTCGCCATTGTGTTGGTAAAGCCTAATGCCTGACTATACGCGAGCAGCTCAAAAAACAAGCAGACGTTGTAGGCAGGCCATTTGAGAGAGTTACAGAATTCATATTCCGATTCGTGAATTGACCTTAAATGCAAATGATGCTGTCAGCAGAGCGAATTAGGGAGCCATCTTTTGTCAATTCATAACTTCTTGAGTGACAAAAATTATGAAAAAAGCAGTCTACGGCTTTCTTATTACAATGAATATACGATGCCTCTTTCGAACCTCACCCCCATATTGTTTTTCTATAACTTTTTCATCGACGTTAAGCATAGAAAAGCCTGCTAAATGAAAAATATCGCGAAGCTTAGAAAGAGAGAAGTGATAAGTTGGGATTTCACCTCGGACAAAAGTATCCGCAGCAATCCGCTTGCCGCAGTTATAGCGCATATCAAGCTGCCCAATGACTTCGACAAACGTCACGCCTCGATGCTTCAAAACTCGAAATAGCTCAGCGACGGCCTTCTTCCGCCCAGCCCGATCAAGATGTTGAAGCACTCCGTAGCACGTGATCGCATCGAAACTACGATCTGGGAATGGAAGCTGCTGGATATCTGCAACAACCCGTGAATAATTAGAATCGAGCAACGTCAAAGCTTGCCGCGAAAGGTCGGCCCCAACTACCCTAAACCCGTTCCTGACAAGCGGCAC
>JGI24146J20443_1001784_pt1 | contig 12742 bp, 14 predicted proteins | sample BarGraIncub1131A_FD_20443 | JGI IMG/M metagenome (IMG submission 20443) | reverse complement strand
CCGGTGCGAAGACCGGAAGTCTCCTCGTAAACCTGAATAGACGCCCTGTCTTCATGCATTTCAATAATTTCGCCGATCAGGCGGTGTGTACTGACGCGGACAACATCATAAAGGTTTGCATCGCGCATTCCTTCGGCAATGACCAGCGGCCCGGATACTTTTAGAATTGATCCCTTACTCATGTTTACTCTACTCCTTTATGTATCTGCCAGAATATCGGATCCGACGGCTTTTTCAACTGATTTTTTAATTGCCTTCATACCCATACCCCTGTTTCCCGTGATGCCCGGAATAGGTACGATAACCGGCAGCTGTTTATCCCTGTACTGTTCCAGTTCGGGCTCGAGCTTCTCTGCAAGTGCCTCTGTTATATAAATCACGGCGTAACCACTGTCCACAAGCCGGTGCAGAGTCAGAACAGGGCTGTCCATCCTGTCTTCGGGGAAGATATCCAGCCCGATGGATGCGAAACCGTAAATACTGTCACGGTCCCCCATGGCGGCAATCTTATACATACAGCCTCCTCAGTCTCTGCCGGACCTTGTCTGCGGGCAGTTGATTTTCCTTGGCCGCCAGCAAAATGCGTACATTTTTAATTTCGGCTTCCTTCGAAAAGTAGTAGGCAATTAAAGGTTCAGGTCCGAAAAACTCATATTTTGTGCGTTCCAAAAGTGCAATTCCCTCATCGTCACACCACTTCTCAAAAGCGGCGGGTGATTCTGAAACAAGGGCTGCACCGGCAGAATAAACGGTACCTGCAAGATATGCCATCAGAGGCTCAAATCCGCGCGCCGCTTCCGTGACAAGAACTTTTTTCTCGAGTGTACCGCATTCCGAAAGTGCCCGCTGAAGGAATTCTTCGTTCTTTCCTGTTCGCGCTGCACGTATGGCTGTCTTCATGTTGGCGGCAGCGCAGTATAGCTCGGAAAGATCTGTTACCAGTTTGTTCCGGGTTGCTTTGGCACGTGAAAGAATATCATTTAATGCAGCACAGTCAATCAGAATGTCAGCGAGCTGTCCGTCGGATGTCCTTACGAGCGCATCATATGCTTCTTCTCCGACTGCGGCAAACGGCTCGGGAAGGATATCAAACTGCCGGCGTGTAATGGCATCCACCATGAGTTCGTGGGAGATGGTCGAAGGGGACATAAAATACATATTTACATCAAATCCGCTCAGGCTGCTTTTGATTCCTGCTTTGAGGTTGTGATAATCCTTTCGGAGAATCAACGGATATAAAACAGAGATATCAGGGGCGATTTCACAAAGAAAGTCCCATGTCCGCAAAAGTTCCCTGCGCAGGATTGTATTGGTTTCGGTACGTTCTGCCGGAATTTCCCATCCGTGCTCCGAAAGAAATGAGAGAGCAGCGGTATATGTCGGAACCGCAAGAAGCTGTTCCATTTCCGTTTGACCGAAAAGGGAGGATTCCTTAACACGTATGCTGGCTACTGAAAAAGCATATTGGGTATTCTCCATTTTACTCTCGGGCTCCTAACTTTATTCTGCAAAAAGTTGTTTGTTGAGAAGATCGCGAAGTTCATCTTTCTTCTCGCTGATAAGCGCATCCAGTGTCCCGTTGTATTCGATTTCACCGAATATAAGGATACACCCGGCATCGAACTCGCCCGGTGTTCCGGATATGGTCAGCGGCACAGGCATTTTGGCAGTCAGGGAGGATTTGAAACCGTCAGGAAGCCGTGCCAGGTCCCGCTTGTTTAGAATCAGTGTTCCGGGTTCTTTCTGGGCGTGGGAGAGGACAAAGTGCTTCAGCATCAAAAAATAATCAATGTCGGGCATTGTACAGACATATGATTTCACATCGGAAAGCACTTCGTCTATGATGCGGTTGCGTTCCTTCAGAAGAAGACGCTTTGACTGCAGACTTGCGGCAGAAAGGCTTCTGCTGATAAACGACCGGGCTTCTGCTTCTGCTTCTGCAATTCGATTTTCCGACTGTAAGGCGGCCTCGGCCGCATCCCCGGAAAGAAAGGCATCAGCCTTTCTTTGGGCTTCTGCAATTTCGAGTTCGCCTTTGGCCTGCGCGTCGGCAAGAATTTTTGCAAGAATTTTATCAAGACCTGACATGTTCACACTCCCTCTGCGTTCTCATTATTGATTAGGATTAGAGGCCGAGCTTCTCGATGTTCATAACCATAAGGAAAGAGGAAATGAAAGAAAGAAGCGCGTAGAACTCAACAAGTGTTGCCGAAATGATTGCCTTGGAGGATTCAGAAGGCTTCTTTGCAACAATAGTAACACCGGTGACAGCAACACGCGCCTGTGCAATGGCAGAGATCAGTCCGCCGATACCGGCAGGAAGCCCTGCTGCCAGATAAAGAAGACCAGCCAGCAGGGAAATATTAGGAGACCCTCCCAGGACACCGATTTTCAGAAGAATCATTACCGCCACAACCAATCCGTAAAGACCCTGCGTACCGGGCAGGAGCTGCAGAATCAGCAGTTTAGCAAATTTGGAAGGATCATCAATAATTACTGCAGCAGCAGCTTCGCTTGCGATGCCGACGCCCTTTGCGGATCCGATACAAGCCAGTGTGACAGCCAGGACGGCACCCATAAGTGCAAAAAACATACCCAAAAATTCCATTTACTTGTCCTCCTTAAATTTGTAACTCTTTGTTTTGATTCCGAAAGGCTTGAAGGCTTTTCCTCCGCCTTCATAGAATTTGCTGAAAAACTCGACATACTGGAGACGATTGACATGTACATATGCGCCCAATGCGTTAATACCGATATTAATAGAATGACCTGCGATAAATATGATAATAAATATGACAGCCCCGCCTATACCGCCTCCGCCGATGCTTCCGATGGTATTGACTACCGTTCCGATGATCCCGGTCACGAGACCTAAAGCCATGAGGCGTGAATAAGATAAAATATCACTGAAATATCCTGTGATGCTGTACAGGCTTGCGATGCCGCCAAAAAGCTTGGCAATGATACTCTTGTTTGACCGGCCTTGTGTAAGCACCAGACCCAGCCCACCTGCAGCAGCAATCCAAAGTCCAATAGTCTGAAGCGGGAAGGTGACGGTTAATGCCATACTTCCGACCACGACACCGAGGCCTGCGAACACGACCCACCACAAACCGATATCAAATAAAGCGTCCAGCCATTCCCCGTGACGGCACATATTATAGAACCTGAGCGCAAGTCCAACCATGATATGGATAAATCCGAGAATCAGACTAAGGATCAGCAGTTTCAGCGGATCCGTGACAGGATCGAACCAAAGGGGTGCCAGGGAGATATTTTTGCCAAGGAATGTCGTGGAAACGACGTATACTATATTGCCGAACCAGCTTCCGAACAAAGCGCCCCAAAACACAGTGGACAAGCCGCAGAGAAAAAATTTCTGAATATTACGCTTCATGTTTCCTTCCGGTTTGAGAAAACGGAGGATGGCAAGGGTTGCGGCAACTATTATCACGCCGTATCCGGCGTCGGACAGCATCATTCCGAAAAATAAATAGTAGAAAAACGCCATAGCCGGATTCGGATCCAGATCTGTTCGGGAGGGAAGACTATATGACTCGACAATGTCCTCTACTGGAGATACCAATGGATTATTCTGCAGAAGGACAGGAATATTTTCATCCTCTGACGGGTCCTCAAAAGTAACGGAAACATTAAAATGTCTGTTCATTACCTCTTCGAGATGTTTGGTATTCTTCTGAGGTATGAAACCTTCAAGGACAAAGGTCTTCCTGGAAAAACGAAGCTGCCCGAGCGCTTCGTACTTGTCTCTTCGCATGAGATAATAGTCTGAAAGAAATTCCAGACTATCCCGTTCATGCTTATGTCCGGCCAGCTGTGCTGAAGCATCGGCGATTTCTGCCTGTGCCTCTGCAATTCTGGCACGGAAACGTGCAATTCTTACAGCAGGAGGATGCTTGGTCGGGTCGGAGTGAATAGACAGGCCTACTCTGCGCAGTGTTCTTCTGACAAGCGGTTCGTCATCTTTGTGACAGATGACTACGACACACGTGATTTCCCGCGAGGAAGATATAACAGAAATGAAAACAGGCGGAAATTCATCCGCCCGTTCTTCCGAAAATATCAAAGGATGTGCGAGTTGGCCGACTCCGGCCATATCGTCAACTTCGCGCAGCAGAGCATCGGTACCACCGCTTTCGATTCCAAAAGATTCCATAAGTGCGGCAAGCAGGGATTCTTCCGTATATAAGGCAGGCAGGGATCCGACAATTGCCGAGGTGTGATCTGTTCCCGAAAACTGCATGGGAATGTCTAGATCCTGCCAGGGCAGCATAGCTTCAAGTTGGGAACGTGTATGGGTAATTACAACATGCGCCGCCTCAATCCTGCGGGAAAGGGCTATTATCTCATTCGCTTTGCGAAGTGTTTCTTCCGCTTTATGGGATCGGGCGGAAAACTCGGTGAGTGACAGCTCACGCCGGCCGGTAAAGCTTGCAAATAGCGATTTTTTGGCAGGGACATATTCGTGGAGAACAGCAAGAGCTGAGTTGACCATATGAAGTGTTTTATCAAATTGTGTGATATTTACATGTGTATGAAGCTGTACCAGCGACGAATCTTCAGCTGTTCCGGCGTATGCCGGGCGGGTGCTGCCGGGGCGCTGCGAAATTTCGACGGTACCGGAGCGCTGCAGAAATTCAACGATTGATTTTGCATCGCTTTGAAGAGCAATTACCTCGATACGCTTCATCTTTAGTATTGCCATAGTTATGTCCTTCCTGAAAGGACATGTACGGCAGAAAGTATGGCTTTCTGCTTGTTTTGTTCCGCAGTCAGCTGAAGGGCCGACAGTAAGCCGGCAGTGTGCAGGTCTGACTTGTTTTGCAGTTCCCCTGCCTTTGTCCGGGCATCCATATTTATTTTCTCAATTGCAGCAACGGAAGCTGTATCGATGCCCATGCGATTAGCTTCTGCTGACAATTTTGCAAAATCCATTATTTCCTGAGCTTTTGCTTGTGCATCCGATTCTATTCGAGAAGCAATTTTTTCAGTCTCGATTACCAGAGATACTTGTGCTGACGGCATACTTACCTCCTTGAAAAGTTGTTGTAAATAAAATTCGGAGAAATGTTCATTGACATTTTCACATGAATTCTTCTTTTTGACAACTTCATTTAGGCTATTTGCATAATAAGTGCTGATATTTTAACTTTTTCCGGCGAAACAGTTCATATGGTAAGACCAATACACTGTAAATGTGCACACAGGCATGAACGGGTTTATAATATGAATGTGCACACTCAAGTGAAAATCATTTTAAAAAATCTTTCCATGATTGTATTGACAACAAATTGAGTGAGGAGTAGCATTACACGGTTGCAAATGTTAATAAGGACAATGGTATAAGATATGGAGATTATTACTTTTCTGATTGCTTTCCCATTTTTGGCCGCACTCATTCTTGCTTTTATGAGAAAACAGGGAAAATTGCGCAGTGTATTTGTGTTTTTCAGCTGCGTAGTCCTGATTGCTGCTGTGCTCTATTTTTCCGTTAACGGTCTGATTACAAATAAGTCACAGTCGTTCCTGCCGGAGACACATAATCTGGATCTTGCTATGATGTCGGCTGAATTTGGCCTGATGATTCTGATCGTTGTGTATGCAGTCCGGTACCGCAAGTATTATGTGGCGCTTCTTTCCATCGTTCAGACAGGAATGATGACCTGGCTTGATTTTTCAGGTAAAAACGAAGTAACACAAGCCCCCCACATATTTTCTGACAAGCTGACAATCATGATGTGCCTGATGATTGGAATCATCGGAACACTTATCTGCGTATATGCGGTCGGTTATATGAAAGAGTATCACGAACATCATAAGGAATATAAAGACAGGTCCGCATTCTTCTTTGCCATCCTTTTTGTATTCCTCGGGGCGATGTTCGGTCTGGTATTTTCGAACAACCTTACATGGATGTATTTTTTCTGGGAGATCACAAGCCTTTGCTCGTTTCTTCTGATCGGATATACGAAGACCGGGGAATCAATCAATAACGCTTTCCGTGCGCTTTGGATGAACCTCCTGGGCGGCCTCGGATTTGCCGGCGCTATTCTTTTTTGTGTTTTGAAGCTTGGCGTAGGGGACCTTCACGGGTTTGTCGCGCTCGGGAATACATCAAAGGTCGCTTTGATCCCGCTGGCTCTACTGGCATTCGCCGGGCTTACCAAAAGTGCGCAGCTGCCTTTCTCCAACTGGCTGCTGGGCGCAATGGTTGCGCCGACCCCGACTTCCGCACTCCTGCATTCGGCAACGATGGTTAAAGCGGGCGTTTTCCTGCTGATTCGCCTCTCCCCGATGTTCCAGGGAAATCTTGTTGGAACGATGGTGACTACGATCGGCGGATTCACTTTCCTGATGACATCCATGCTGGCCATTTCGCAGAGTGACGGCAAAAAAGTCCTTGCCTATTCCACAATTTCAAACTTGGGCCTGATAACGGCATGTGCCGGAGTCGGCATGCACGAAGCCGTTTGGGCCGGGGTCCTGCTGATGCTCTTCCATGCTGTCTCTAAATCGCTGATGTTCCTTTCTGTCGGAGCTGTGGAAAACAGTATCGGGAGCCGCAACATCGAAGACATGCATGGCCTGATTGTAAAGCTGCCCGGACTTGCCTTTGTCATGATAACCGGAATTGCGGGAATGTTCCTTGCACCTTTCGGCATGCTGATATCCAAGTGGGCCGCACTGAAAGCATTCGTCGATTCAAACAGTATGATTCTGGTCGTTTTCCTGGTTTTTGGAAGTGCGACGACTCTTTTCTATTGGACAAAATGGCTCGGCAAACTGGTCGCGGTTATTCATAATTCAGCCAGGCTTAACAGCAAAGTCGGCAAAAGCCAGTGGGTTTCGCTTCTTTCACAGGCATTCCTTATGATTGCCCTTTGTATTTTGTTCCCGCTTGTCTCTACATATATGGTGGAACCTTTCCTTGCGGAAATGTTCCATTCCACGCTTCCTGCCATTATCAGTGCGGGCAATATGAAAATCATGCTTATGATGCTCTTTGCGATTGTGATTCTTCCGATAGCCGTTCGTTTCCTTACTTTCGGCAAAAAGCAGAAAATTGTCATGTCCTATATGGGCGGTGCCAATACCGGCGATGACAGGCACTTTGTCGACTCATTCGGCAACGATAAGGAGATCTATTTAGCCAACTGGTACATGGAAGATTATTTTGGCGAAAAGAAACTGCTCCTGCCTTCCATTCTGATTGCAACCGCAGCTATTCTTATCCTGATGGCAATCGTGATCGGGGGTGCCTTATAATGATGGAGATAATACCGATTTTATTGTTTTTGATTTTGGGACCCGTTCTCGGAGGCCTTCTGGCCGGTGTCGACAGGAAGCTGTCAGCCCGCATGCAGGGAAGAAAAGGTCCGCCGCTGTTACAGCCGTTCTATGATTTATTCAAATTGTTTTCCAAACAGGTCGTTGTTGTCAACCATGTCCAGGATTTCCTGGTCGGCGGGTTTCTCATCTTCATAATCTTTACGGGATGCCTCTTCTTTTCGGGCGGGGATCTCCTTCTTGTATTCTTTGCCCTGACACTCGCAGGAATTTTCTTTATGATGTCTGCATGCTCTGCCAATTCACCATACAGCAGTATGGGTGCGCAAAGGGAGCTTCTGCAGATGATGGCATATGAACCGATGGTTCTTCTTGTCGGTATCGGGTTCTATATGTCGACGGGTAGTTTTGCCGTATCCGACATTATCAAAAGCGGTATGTCCAACATTCTCTACCTGCCCGGGTTTTTTATAGGCTTCGTATTTATCCTTGCGATTAAGCTTCGTAAATCCCCGTTCGACTTAAGTACTTCGCACCATGCGCATCAGGAAATGGTCAAAGGCCTTACTACGGAGATATCAGGAAATATCCTGGCGCTTGTGGAACTTTCGCACTGGTACGAAAATATATTCCTCCTCGGAGTGGTTGGTCTTTTTATAATCAATTCCACCTGGTGGAGTGCAGTTATAGCTGTTGTCGTCTGTATGGCGGTGTACTTTCTGGAAATTTTCGCCGATATGGTTTTCCCGAGAGTGAAGTGGGAGTTTATGCTGAAATCAACATGGCTGGTTACATTAGGAGCCGGTGTGCTGAATATGATCATTTTGAGCGCGATTCATTAAGACATCGGAAAGGCATGGTTAACATATGACATACATCTCAAAATCCCCCTGGCTCCTGCATTATGACGGTTCAAGCTGCAATGGCTGCGATATTGAAGTCCTGGCCTGCCTGACACCTGTGTATGATGTGGAGCGTTTTGGAATATTTAATACGGGAAATCCAAAGCACGCGGATATTTTTCTGATCACAGGCGGTATTAATGAACAAAATGCCCGGTGGTTAAACAGATCTATAAACAGATGCCGCATCCGAAGGTCGTTGTGGCTGTAGGTATCTGCGCCTGCGACGGAGGTATATTCAAGGAATGCTACAACATTCTGGGCGGTGTTGACACGGTTCTTCCTGTCGATATTTTTGTACCCGGATGTGCTGCCCGCCCGGAAGCCATTATCGACGGCGTAGTAAAAGCAATCGCACTTCTTCAGGAGAAGCGCAATACAGCCAAAAAAGATATGGCATCCGCCAAAAAAAGTGCTTCAGAGAAGCGGATCGCAGATAAAAAGGAGGCAAAGAAATGACGGAAAATTTATTTATGGACAATAAACTGACAGCCATTCCCACAGCGGATCTGCTTGCTGAGTGCCAGAGACTCAAAAATGACGGCTACCATATCATGCAGATCTGTTCTGTCAGGACACCCGACGGATATGAACTTACTTATTCATTTGCACTTGAATATGAAATGGTCAATCTTCGCCTCACGATTACCACCGATGAAGAAGTTATGTCGATCAGCAACATCTTTTCCCCGGCTTTCCTTTATGAGAATGAAATCAGTGAGCTTTTCGGAGTCCGGATTAAGATGATTAACGTTGACTACAAGGGTAATTTGTATCGTATTGCTGCAAAGACGCCGTTTAAGGACTGATAAGTCCCAAAAGACCAGTAAGGGAGAACATCTATGTCGACAAGAAGTATTGTACCTTTCGGACCGCAGCACCCGGTGCTTCCGGAACCGATTCATTTGGACCTTGTTCTCGAGGATGAACGCGTAGTTGAGGCGATACCATCCATCGGGTTTATACACCGCGGCCTTGAAAAGCTTGTGGAAAAGAAGGATTTCGTGGAATTTGTATATGTTGCCGAGCGTATCTGCGGCATCTGCAGCTTCATGCACGGCATGGGGTATTGCGAGGCTGTTGAGCACACGATGGGAATTGAAGTTCCCGAGCGGGCCAAATACCTGCGCACGATCTGGAGCGAGATGTCCCGTATCCACAGTCATATGCTGTGGCTTGGCCTGCTTGCAGATGCTTTTGGTTTTGAGAGCCTGTTCATGGAGTCCTGGCGTATGCGCGAGAAGATTCTCGATATGTTCGAGTATTCTACCGGCGGACGCGTTATCTTCTCCGTAAACAAGATCGGCGGCCAGCGCAAGGATATGCCGGATGAGATGATAGCGGACTTTGTCCGGATACTTGACGGTATGGAAAAGGAACTCAAATCCTTAGCCAACACGTTTTTAAATGATTATGCAGTCAAATCCCGTCTCGAAGGAGTAGGATTCCTCACAAAGGAGCAGGCCCGCGACCTTGGCGCAGTCGGTCCGTTCATGCGCGCCAGCGGCATTGCACTGGACACAAGAAAAACCGGATACGCGGCCTATTCGCACCTTGATTTTGAACCGATCACAAGTACTGTCGGTGATTCCTATGCGCGAACGGATATCCGTATCCGCGAAATTTTCCAGTCCATCGACCTGATTCGCCAGGCAGCAGCGAAGATTCCGTCCGGTGATGTCGCGGTTCCTTTCAAGGGCAACCCGACCGGCGAGTATCTGATGCGTGTCGAACAGCCCAGGGGTGAAGCTATTTATTACGTGAAAGCAAACGGGACTAAGAATCTCGACCGTATGCGTGTACGCACGCCGACATTCGCCAACATTCCCGGCCTGGTTGAGACCCTGAAGGGATGCCAGCTTGCGGATGTACCGATTCTGGTTCTGACAATTGACCCATGCATCAGCTGCACAGAAAGGTAAGCCGGATTATGAGTGTAATTAATTTTTCAAAGACTATTCTTCATAACCTTTTTTCCAAGCCGGCAACACGCATGTATCCGCAGATCCCCAGGGAGTACCCGGAACGTACACGCGGCCAGATCGGCATTACAATTGAAGACTGCATTTTTTGCGGGATCTGTCAGAAGAAATGCCCCACCGGTGCAATCGAAGTGGTCCGTGAAACAAAAAATTGGTCAATCAATCGTTTCGGATGCATTCAATGCGGTGAGTGTGTTGGGGTGTGCCCCAAAAAATGCCTGACTATGCTGCAAACCTATGCGGAACCCAATGCGTTAAAAACGCGCGAGAATTTCGCACAGATTCTGAAATCTGCCCCAGGTGAACCGCCAAGGCCAATTGTACCGGAAACACAAATTGCACCCCCGGCAGCGAATCCAATAAAGGAGTAATTTATGCACGATTCCCATAAAGCCAAAGACATGATAGATTTTGCCGCTGCAAAAGCCAAAGAACTCGACAAAAGCAAAGTTACTAAAATTTTTATCACTGTAGGCGACAGCTCCGGTTATTCGGCTGAGAGTATTCTTCTGTATTTCAAGGACCTCTCCGAAGGAACGGTCTGTGCAAATGCCGAAGTTGTTATTACTACTGTCAAGGCATCACTCAAATGCCCGCAGTGCGGGGAAGTATTCCCGAGAAAGCTCATGGCTTATGCCTGTCCGGTATGCGGGACGGAAGGCCTTCCGGGCAAAATCGGCACAGAAATAACCATTGATGGTATTGAGGCAGAATGAATCTACTTGTCACTGTTCTGGGAGTTGTGCAGGGGGTGGGATACCGCCCTTTTGCTGCGCGCCTGGCGAAGGAATTTGGAGTTACCGGTACTGTCAGAAACAGCGGCGGCAATGTGCATATTCTGGCGCAGGGCGACAAGGAACGACTGGATCTTTTTGTCAGGGCTCTTTCTGAGCGCAGGCCGCCGGATGCTGATGTAATACAAATACTGACGGAACCTTACGCCGGTGATGAGGAATATATTGATTTTCAAATAGTTAAAAGCAGTGGAATTGTCGATTATACGCCTCTTCTTCCGATTGATTTGCCTGTATGCCGGACTTGTATGGATGAGCTTTGCGATTCGACGAACCGCCGTTTTGGCTATTCTTTCATCAGTTGTGTGGACTGCGGTCCCCGTTTCAGCATTATGGAAACGATCCCGTATGACCGCGAGACGATTACGATGAACGTATTCCCGATGTGTCCTTCCTGCAGCAAAGAATATGAGGGTGACGACAGACGCCGTCATGCGCAGACGATCTCCTGCCGCGAATGCGGTCCGCAGCTGATCTTTGAAACGCCCGGTCTGACTTTACATAAAGATAAGGCACTATCACACGGAATAGAAATTCTTATCGGCGGCGGGGTTCTTGCTGTAAAAGGAATTGGCGGCTATCAGCTGGCCTGCCGTCCTGACATTCCGGAGGCAGTCGACTCGCTTCGGAAGTTTAAAACCCGAGACCGCAAGCCTTTTGCCGTGATGTTCCCGAATCTCAAATGGATAAAAGATATCTGTATCGTATCATTGGAGGAGGAGAAACTTCTCCTTTCCACAGCGCGGCCAATCGTCCTTCTTTCAACAGAGCGTCCCAAACTGCCCCGATCATCTTCGCGGGAAGATTCTTTCTGTCCCGAAGTAATTGCAGAGAGCCGGTTTTTGGGAGCATTTCTGCCTTATACGGCACTCCATCATCAGCTTACGGAAGCGTGTGGCCCGCTGATCATGACCAGCGCCAATCTGTCTGGTGAACCGATTCTTTTCCGGGATGAAGACGCCCTTTTGATGTCATCGCCGTATCTTTCCGGGGTGCTCTACAATACCAGAAGAATAGTGACTCCGCTCGACGATTCCGTCGCCCGGGTGGTATCAGGTAAATCCCAGGTAATCAGAAGAAGCCGCGGATATGTGCCTTCACCGGTTATTCTATCCGAAAACACCCCCCATACGATTCTTGCAATGGGAGGCGACTTAAAAAGCAGCTTCTGCCTGTATCAGAATGACCGCGCTTACCTGAGCCAATATTTTGGAGATATGGAGAGTTATCAGGTTCAGAAAAACTATCAGGAGAGTATTCTCCGTATGCAGAATCTGTTTCATCTGGAACCGGATATACTTGCCTGCGACCTTCATCCACTGTACAGGACATCCGCCATGGCAGAAGAATGGAACGGTCAAAAATCTATCCGGAAAGTATTGGTTCAGCACCATCATGCACATGCAGCATCCGTACTGGCAGAACACGGGATTGATTCCTGTATCGGTGTCGTCTTTGACGGAACGGGATATGGAACAGACGGGGCGATATGGGGCGGAGAATTTCTTCTACTAAGCGGGGCTTTCTTCACAAGGGAGGCGCATCTTTCCTATGTGACGCTTTGCGGTGCTGATGAAGCGGCGCGGCAGTCGGACCTTACAGCAGCCTGTTATCTGTCGGCAGCCGGTGAAGAAATCCATCACAAAGATGCTTCCGTGATCCGGGCTGCCCTTCTTGAAAAAACCCTTACGCAGCAGACAAGCAGCATGGGCCGTCTTTTTGATGCTGTCAGTTCTTTGCTGGGGATCTGTCAATT
>JGI24146J20443_1001779_pt1 | contig 12781 bp, 9 predicted proteins | sample BarGraIncub1131A_FD_20443 | JGI IMG/M metagenome (IMG submission 20443) | reverse complement strand
CCCCTTTGCTTTATCACGCTGGCCTGAAAGGCCTTTGACTATTCTTTTCTTTGACGAACCCCCCACCAGGATCGCGGCGCGCAGCGACGCAATTCCTCACTCTTTTCCCCTTAAAACCACCGAGTCTGAGGCCCCCGAAACGAATAAATCAATTTCCGTCCTCAACTTAGTCACTGTGTAATATAAGTAAAAAGAAAAACTCAAAATCCACCACTGCATTCATTTTGTGTGTATATTTACACAAAATAACCTTATATTTAACAATACAATATCTTGTAGAAATTGGATAAACTAGACTTAAAAAATTGATGGCTCTGAGAAAGATTTCCTTTTTTGAATATTAATGGTTATAATATCCAGGTGAGGTAGAAGTGCCTATTTAAAGCTATTCGTTTGTCCGAATAAGTCTTATTTCGACAGGTAATCTGTTTTTATGCCACATATATGGATTATGACCCGAATAAACCTGACTCAGTGGAGTGCTTTAACATAGTGCAAAACAAACTGCACAATGCAGCTCATGGCTATATTGCTGCTGAAGTCATTTATTTGCGTGCCATCACCGAAATGCTTAAAAAATGCTACTTATAGTTGGTGCTGTAAATCACCAAAAAGCCCTGGAAAAAGCTAAAGCAGAGTTAAAAAAAGACCAAGCAATTATGCATTCTAGCTTCTAAAAAAGATTAAAAAAATGGAAAAACGCAAAACCATTATAATAAACGACTTCCAATTGTATATTTTATTGAATGAGGAAGAAAAAAAGGGTTTCCGAATCTTGCAGAACAATTGCTTTTGTACTACATGCAAGGAAGAAAGGCATTTAACTAGTATTCAATCAATTTTTTTAAATGACCTGAATGACATTCTGATTGATGGCACTTGCCCATTTTGTGGCGGTAAAATGGCCAGATATATGAAATTTGGTGAAGATCAAACATTCTCAAAAAGAGCGGATTTATTCAGAAAATCAATAGACCCCGAATTACTGTAAGATATAGATGTTATTACAATGCTTTATAGAATAAATAAAAAGAACTAACTGGATATGGAGATTTTACAGATTAGAAGAAAATGACAGATAGAAATAAAGTTGACATAAAAGAAAATGATGTATTGAGATATGATCGTCAACTATTGACTATTTTACTCAAAGACAATAGCACCAAACAAAATATAATTTGGGCAACGGATAATTATGCGTCCCTTGGACCAGAATATTCTGCTAATGAACAAATTACTATACCTCTTATTTCCGGAAAGAACGGCAATATCATTAAACCACGTGTTGAAAAAAACAAGAAAGAGCAAATTGCACGTGTACGAGACAAAGCCGAAGTTTTTACGCCTTCGTGGATATGCAATAAACAAAATAATCTTGTTGATAAGGCGTGGTTTGAGTCTGAAGACATTTTTAATATTGAACTAATTAATGGATGGACAACACAAACACGCCCCATTCCATTTCTATCAAAAACATGCAAAACATGGCAAGACTATGTTTTGGAAGTACGATTGGAAGTGTCATGTGGTGAAGCACCTTATTTAGTGAGCAGATACGACACCATAACAGGGGTTCCGATTCCGATTAAAGACAGAATAGGGTTGCTTGACCGTAAACTGAGGATTATTGCGGAAAATACAAATAGTGTGAGCGATTGGTACAAATGGGCAAAAACGGCAGTTCAGAGCATCTATGGTTATGAATGGCAAGGTGACAATCTGCTTCTCGCACGTGAAAATATCTTATTCTCATTTGCCGATTATTTTCAAGATAAATTTAGTCGTAAACCGTCCAAGGATTATATGCTGGAAATTGCCAACATTATCTCGTGGAATATTTGGCAAATGGATGGTTTAAAAGGAGTCGTACCCAACAGTTGTCGAGACTTAAAAGTTACCTCCTACAATTTGTTTGACACAGAAGAAAACATTGTCCCTTGTGAAGGTTGCTTGAAAAACAACATCTACAAACATAATGGAATATATTGCAAGATAAAAGACTGGAAAACCGGAGGAACATTGAAATATGTATCCTTGTTGAAAGGAGGAAACCATGGAAAATAAGTTTGTTTCGACTTTTGATTATAAGTTGATTTATATTTTCAGAATCAACGACGAAGCGCACAAAGGTCTGTTAAAAATTGGAGATGCCACTATTCATACAAAAAAAACCTATGAAGAATTATTGCCATCATGTCGTGAACTCAATCAGGCAGCCAAAGAGCGCATCAATCAATATACCGGAACTGCAGGAATATCCTATGAACTATTGCATGCCGAGATTGTAATTTATACGGACGAACAAGGAAAAGTCAAAGTGGCAAGAGATTTCAAAATCCACGAAGTACTGCGACGATCCGGCATCAAACACTATTATTTTGATACCGAACACAAACAGAACGAATGGTTTCGTACCGATTTAGAAACGACAAAGTATGCATTACGGGCTGTTAAAGACAGGCGCAAATCGTTGAATCAGATAGAAATATCGACTTACAAAAACCCGATAGTTTTTCGTCCCGAACAAAAAGAGGCTATTGAAAAAACGATAGCTCAATTTAAAAAGAGCAATCGAATGTTATGGAACGCCAAGATGCGTTTCGGCAAAACCTTAACAGCTTTGGAAGTTGCCAAACGATTTAATTTTAAAAAGACCATCATTTTCACCCACCGCCCGGTGGTAAGCGACGGATGGTATGATGATTTCGGTAAAATATTTTATGATACAGATCGTTACATTTTCGGTTCAAAAAAGAAAGATAAAGGCGTCCTGTTGGAAGATCTTGAAAAATCGGGCAAGAATTACGTCTATTTTGCTTCCATACAGGATTTAAGAGGATCTTCTTTGGTTGGAGGTAACTTTGATAAGAATGACGAAGTTTTTCAAAAGAATTGGGACTTTGTCATCATTGACGAAGCTCATGAAGGTACAAAAACAGATCTCGGTAGAAATGTTATTGAGGCTGTCAAAAAAGAGCATACCAAAGTTCTGGAACTATCCGGTACCCCTTTCAACTTATTATGTGATTATGATGAGAAAGAGATATATACATGGGATTATGTGATGGAGCAAAAAGCAAAGAATGATTGGATTACCAACCATTTTTGCGACACCAACCCTTATGAAGAGTTGCCGGCATTGAACATTTATACGTATGCATTAGGTAAGTTATTCTCAAAACCAGTGTTTCAAGATTTGGAGGATAAAGCCTTTAATTTCAAAGAATTCTTCCGCACGTGGACAGGCGATATTAAAGCCGACAGGAAACATTTACCGGAATACGCAAGTGTCGGTGATTTTGTACACAAAGACGATGTGCAAAGCTTCCTGAATCTAATGACTAAACAAGATTCCAACAGCCATTATCCTTATTCAACCGATGAATATCGGGATTTTTTCCGTCATTCGCTTTGGATGGTTCCTGGAGTAAAAGAAGCGAAAGCATTAAGTGCCTTGATGAAACAACACCCGGTTTTTGGTTCCGGAGTATTTCAGATTGTAAATGTAGCCGGTGACGGTGACGAGGAACAGAATTACAGCGATGCATTACAAGCTGTCCGAAAAGCTATAAACGAAACAGAATATACCATTACCTTATCGTGTGGTAGATTGACTACCGGCGTGTCAGTACCAGAATGGACAGCCGTATTTATGCTTGCCGGAACATATTCCACTTCTGCTTCCAATTATCTGCAGACCATTTTCCGTGTACAGACACCGGCTAACATTAGAGGTAAAATAAAAGAAAAATGCTACGTTTTCGATTTTGCTCCTGACCGTACCTTGAAAATTGTAGCTGAGGCTGGTAAGATTTCGGCAAAGTCGGGTAAGGCTACAAGTAATGACCGGCAGATTATGGGCGAGTTTTTGAATTACTGCCCTGTAATTGCTATCGATGGCTCTAAGATGCAGCACTACAATGTGGACAGTATGCTTCAACAACTGAAGCGAGCCTATACCGATAGGGTCGTACGCAACGGTTTTGATGACAATCATATTTACAACGATGAACTGCTCAAACTCGATGGCCTTGCGTTGGATGAGTTCGAACAATTAAAAGTAATCATCGGTGCTAGCAAACAAACAAAGAAATCCGGTGATGTTGATATAAATAATCAAGGTCTTACCAATGAGGAATATGAGCAACAGGAAAAGCTTTACAAAAAACCTAAAAAAGAATTGTCTGTAGAAGACCTGCAATTTTTAGAAGAAGTTAAGAATAAACGTAAAAGCAGAGATACGGCCATTTCGATTCTTCGAGGTATATCCATCCGTATTCCTTTATTGGTCTATGGTGCAGATACTCCTTTCGATCAAGAAATAACGGTTGAAAATTTTGCAAAACTTATAGATCCTCTGTCATGGGAAGAGTTTATGCCCCGTGGAGTAACAAAGGAACTATTCAAGAAATTCACTAAGTATTACGATCCCGATATTTTTGTTGCGGCAGGCAGGCAAATAAGGAATTTAGCAAAAAGTGCCGATGAGCTATCTCCAACCGAACGAGTAAAAAAGATTGCCGCATTGTTTGCTACGTTTAAGAATCCGGATAAAGAAACGGTTCTTACCCCGTGGCGAGTTGTAAATATGCATCTGAGCGATTGTCTGGGCGGTTATGACTTTTTCGACACGGAACATGAGAACGTATTAGAAGAGCCACGTTTTGTCGAATATGGAAAAGTGACCGCTGATACTTTGGCAAACCCTGATGCGCGCATTCTCGAAATCAATTCCAAAACAGGGCTTTATCCTTTGTATGTGACGTATAGTCTTTTCCGCAAGAAGTGTGAAGCATACAGCTTATCTGAACTTGATGGGACGCTCGAACAGAGGCTTTGGAATGAAGCTGTCGCTGAAAATGTCTATGTAATTTGTAAAACGCCAATGGCAAAGAGTATCACCAAACGTACTTTGGTAGGTTATTCTGATGCCAAAGTAAATACACACTTCTTTGAAGATTTAGTTAATCAGATAACAAACAAAGCCGATAATTTCTTAAAGAAGGTACCCGATGGAAAGAATTATTGGAAAGCAAATAATGATACAAATATGAAATTCAATGCAATAGTTGGTAATCCACCTTATCAGGTGATGGATGGAGGAAGTAAAGCAAGTGCCACACCTGTATATAATTTGTTTGTGGAAATAGCCAAAAAATTAAAACCTGATTATGTATCTATGATTATACCGGCAAAATGGTATAATGGAGGAAAAGGTCTTGATGAATTCCGATCAAAGATGCTGATTGATACAAAAATGCGCAAGTTGGTTGATTATGCCGATTCAAACGATTGTTTCAATGGTGTTGATATAGCTGGCGGAATCTGCTATTTTTTATGGGATCAGAATTATTCCGGATTGTGTTCGGTAATAAATAACAGTAATGGAAGTGTTGTAAAACTTGATAGAAATTTATCTGAACACAAAACATTTATAAGGGATTTTAACGCTTTGACAATTATTGAAAAGGTTGTGAATTCTGAAAAAGAATTCTTTAACAATATAGTAAGCTCTAGAAAGCCGTTTGGCTTAGCAACAAACGTTAAACCAACAGAAACTGGAGATATTGCACTAAGATATAGTGGAGGAAAAGGATTTTTTAATCGTGTAAATGTCTCGACTGGCCTAGATTGGATTGATAAATGGAAGGTTATAACATCATATTTGACATATGACCATGCAGGACGAGCAGATAAGGATGGTAAAAAAAGAATAATTTCTACTCTAGAGGTACTACCACCAAATGAAATATGTACTGAAACGTATATTGTGGTAGGGGCCTTCAATAAAAATATTGAGGCGCAAAACTTATGTAAATACCTTAAAACTAAGTTCGTTAGATTTCTAATATCCCAGTTAACATCTACACAACATATAACAAAGAATAATTACGCATTTGTCCCTATCCAAGACTTCACAAAGTCATGGACAGATGAAGAACTCCATGCAAAATATGGTTTGACAGATGACGAAATCGCATTTATTGACTCAACGATAAAACCAATGAAGTAAATGAATGATCATTTAAGAATGGTACTACGTATACCTGTAAAAAGTCCTATTGAATACTGGGATAAGTATTGGCATTATTTCACTGAAAAATTATGTGATAAAAACAATTATGAGGTAACACTTGACAGCCCCCGCTTTCTCATTGATAATATAATATCTGAGATAGAATACAATGACCTAAAGAGAAAAGAAATTAGCCAACTTTTTAGGGCTCAATTAAGTGAATGGGATAAAAAAGATGCTGTCTTTAACAGGCTATTCCATAATAATATTGAATTGCTTCAACAGAAGTGGGATGAATTATTTCAACAGAAAAGGGATAAAATGACCTATAGTAGATACATCTCATCTCTTTTATCTATTAGCAAACAAATAAACACTGAGATTAATAAAGGAACTTACTTTGATGGTTTACTAGAGCAATTAATCAGCACTATCACTAACGCCCAAACGTTAGACTATAATACAAAAAAGGAAATTAATAAATACACCGAATTAATTATCTCAGAGTTTATAGCAAATGGCTTTGACATTGATGATATTAAATCTATTCAGCATAATATACCGGATATTATTAGAATTGAGGGTGGAACTGTTTTAAGAGCTCCCAAGACTTATAAAGGATTAAACATTGAGGATTACGACAATGAAGAGTCTTATCACCAAGCCATAGAGGATTATATCGAGAATAGGACTATAGAAGAAAGGATATTAATTTTAAAAGGTTACTATTACATTGAACCTAAAGATTGCTTCGTCTTATTCCGTTTGAAAGGGATAAAAGAAGATATTGATTGCATGATAGATGACATTAACATATATTCTCCTCGATTAAAACAATATATTACTGAAAATCAATCTTTTTCGAAAATTGAACAAACTACTTCTGATCGAAAATACATAAACGTTGCGATACCTGTCAAACACAAAATGTTGAGTTCGTCCGTTGCTTATACAAGGCAGAGATTAGAGCACGTTATCGATTTATTATCATTATCATACAGTACTTCTACACCTATTGAGTATAGCGACAGAGATGTTTCGGTTGTTGAAAATGGTAGATTAATATGTGGAATTAATTTAAAAATTGAGGACGAAGCAATTTCATCAAAACATCAGGAATTTGTCGAATATATGAAATCGTTAGATGTTTCAGATAATGAGGATTATTTAGCCGAGATAGGTGAACGTTTCACTGCTATTAATAAAAAGCAGACAAGTGACACATTAAAACTTGCCATAGCTGCACATTGGTATCGAAAAGGAAAGTATTCCCCAAAACCAGAAGATAAATTATTATTTCATTGGGTAGCCATTGAAAGTTTACTAAAAACTGGCGATACTGTAAAAAATAGTATAACAGGTGAAAAAGACGCTAAAATACCACGAACTGAACAAAAAATAGCGGCCTCAATAATCGTCAAAAGATTTTTCCACAAATATTGTTTTAACACATATATTGATATTAACCACAAAACTCAATTCAATAATAATTTCTTAGATATACCGGATGACGTTATTGAAAAGGCTTCTCTAAATATGAAAGCGGGAGATAAAGTCCATAGTAATAAGTTTTTTCATCACATAAAAGATATTGAAGAAAATATAAATGATGAAATTCTAAAAACAGAACTATACGAACTTGACTCTTTCTACAAAAACAAAGACGGCATTATAAAAAAGGAACAGGAAATATTTAAAGATATTGTATTGATTTATAGATTAAGAAATTTGATAGCTCATAACGCTGTTTATCCAGAATATCTAATTGATTTATATGCAAACAAAGCTCAGTACATCAGTGGTAGTATTATTAAATTCGTTATAGAAGAATATAGAATAACTAATCTTGGGCTAGAGGAGATTCTTGTCAATATATCATCAAAATACGACGAATTTATATTGAATATTGATTCTGAAATTTTAAAGTTAAAAACTCAGATGTAGTATTTCAATTGTCCCAAGATTGTAAAGGTTTAAAACCGTCATAAAAATAATCCATACAAAAATTTGATAAAAATAGATAAAGTAAGCAGGCCAAAATTCAATGTGCTAAGGAACTGTTCAATGAGATATCAACCACTAAAGTGAAATATCTCGATGTGGATAGCTATCAGAATTTGTTGGATATAATGAAGAGTATTTGAAAACAAGTATTTCTATGATAGTTCAACAACAATATTTATTAAGGGTTAAACAAAAAAATAATATCGATGAAGAATTTTATTACAAATCCCAAAGGATTATATCCAGAAAAGAACCAAAAAAGAATTTCAGTTTTGAGAAAACGTGTTGATGTATGGATTGATTAAAATAGATATAGATATTATTAATTAAAAATTATTTTTTTTCAATATGATACGTTCTAGTTGTTTGAAAAAGTATGAATTAGATGTACGTATAGCCTTACATGAATTATTTTCACTCTGTGATTATAAAATGGTTCATAAAGGCGATCTTTTATTATGTTATCAAAATGGATTTATAAATTTTGGTAATGATCCATGCGTTGGAATTGGTAATGATGGTTATAACAACTTTCAAAAAAGCAATTCAATATCTTTTAATGGTATAGGTAATATTACGGATGATGACAACTACTTCAAGCAAGAAGGATCTGGATTTTTTAATGGTATTTCAACACTTGAAAAAGAAATAAATGAAGAAAAGATTACATATCTAGCAATATGGGAAAACGCTTATTTTCTACGAATATTTACTCAATTAGTTAACATAGGAAATGCAAATCATTATGATTGGAATTTGGAAATAGGTAAATTACCGCCAAACGGAAAAAGTAAGCATATTAGAGAAAAAATAATAAACCGATTAAATATTTCTCCAAAATTTCATGAGATTATAAACAATGCCTATGTTGGACAAATTAGAAATGCAATTGCGCATTCTCAATATACATTAGTACAAGGTGGAATTGTGTATAACAATTATAAGAGTGATAAATATTCAACTTTGCAGAGTTTGAGCTTTGAGGAATGGGAAAAGAAATATATCTATTCATATTTGATTTTTATTGGAATCTTTCAAGTTCTAAAACAAATAAATTATGAAGTGTATATTCCAAAGTCAAAAAGAACTTCAATAAAGGGAATTCCAGTTTTGATACCAAAAAATGAAAAGGAATGGACTGAAACTTATTTATATCCAAATATAAAAGGTGACGTTTGGCGATTTGTGAAAACTATTAATGACTAACAATGACCAAACTCGAAAAACTCTACAGCACCATCCAAAACCTAAAAGAATTAGGCCTGGAGTTAGGCGAAGACCTATTGAAACAGACAAATGAACTGGAACAGGAAATCATCAAAAAAGAAATTCTTCCGGTTATAAGCGAAAAGATTGAACCTATAATCAGCCAGATTCAGCGGGCACTAGTGTTAGTGGTAGATTATGTGCCGAACGAGCCGCTGAGTGTTCGCATATCACGCAAGCGCAACTTTTCGGCAGAAATGGAAACGATTGAGATTGTTCCCGATCCGCAAGTGGAGCACAACATCGGTACCATTAAGCGCAATGCGACCAAAAAGAGTTCCAAAACAAATCTGCGGGTCACCTTTCCCGATGGTAAAGTCATTGAAAACCGCTTTGCATACGAGACACTGTACGAGGTTGTCAAGTTGGCAGGTACTGAAAAGGTCAGGGCATTGGGCATCGTTCAGTGTGGTGTTCCGTTGGTTTCCAACACGCTCGATAATTTCTACAATCAAAAGGAAATTAGCAAAGGGCTGTACCTGATTACGCACAGCTCAACGGTACAGAAACGCCAACAGATAGAACGGATTTCCGAAGCGTTGAAATTGGGGCTAAAAGTGGAGATCGTATGATTTAGATATGAATTTAACGGTACAACCAATGGGCTTATTCGTATCAATCTACAACATTAGATGCTATTTTTAGAAAACAATTAGAGAATATATATGACCAAACAGCAAGCAATACAGCTTTTTGAACAAAAGCAAGTCCGTACCATTTGGGACGAGGAACAAGAGAAATGGTATTTTTCAATTGTTGATGTTGTTAGCATTTTGACTGAAAGTGCCGATGGCAGAAAGTATTGGAACAAACTGAAACAAAGGCTAAAAGAAGAGGGTAATGAAACGGTGACAAATTGTCACCAGTTGAAATTAAGTGCAACTGATGGTAAGATGCGATTAACCGATGTTGCCGACACCGAGCAACTTTTCCGTCTGATTCAGTCTGTCCCATCCCCAAAGGCTGAGCCGTTCAAACAATGGATGGCCAACGTGGCAAGCGAACGATTGAACCAGATGCAAGACCCTGAGCTCTCCATTGAGCAGGCGATGTTGGACTACAAGCGCTTGGGCTATTCCGATAATTGGATTAACCAACGTCTAAAATCTATCGAAATTCGTAAAGACTTGACCGATGAATGGAAAAAGCGAGGCTTGTTAGAGGGACAACAGTTTGCCACGCTTACCGATATTATTTACCAGACTTGGGCAGATAAGACCGCCAAAGAATACAAGCAATTCAAGGGACTGAAAAAAGAGAATCTTCGGGACAATATGACCAATAAGGAGTTGATATTGAATATGCTTGCAGAGCTATCAACCAAAGAAATCTCGGAAGCAACCGAACCGGATAGCTTCAACGAACATATCAACGTCGCAAAGCAAGGTGGCCAAATTGCCCGTAATGCCAGATTGGAATTGGAGGAGAAAACAGGCAAACAGGTCGTTTCTCCGCTAAATGCTAAAGATGGCATTATGCTAAAAGGAGATGAAGGAAAATAAGAACATAACAAGTTGGATAAACTGATAAATGGATACACGAATGATCCTTTTGTTTAATTTTATGCGGATTCAAGAGGCGAGGAGTTACGTTTCAATTATATCTGCCTATCTCGTTTATCCGACATTTTTTTTATGCGTCTTTCGGTCGGGTCGGTCGTTTTCGTTTCAGGGACTTTTCCGTTCGTCTTGAATTTTATTTCCCAATCACCACTCCCAAATTCAACATCAAATAATCAATATCAACCTTTCCTTTGTACTCCATTCTATTCTGATACCTTAAATCCAGAAAATATTCCCTACCATTAAAAACTTCTCCAATAATACCAACACCCAGATTGATACCATAATCCAGATTTGAGTAAGGGTACTTGTAAAAATCCTTATCACCGTAATAAGGGTCGCCATTTGGTAGTCGAATATCAAGATGGTGTTCAAAGTTTGAGTTAAAGGAGCAATTGGCAAAAATACCAGCATGGAGCGTAGGCTGAATTTTTTTCTTTGGAAACTCGTACCTGAAATTTAATGTATTGTTGAACACCTTTCGTGTGAGCTTTACATCGTTGATATACATCAGGTTGTATTTATTTAAATAGGTATCTTGATTGCTAAGCTTTTCATAGCTGTACGTGCCTTCGTATTGCAAATAGACTCGGTCATTGGTGGAAGAAACATTCTTTTTGATAAAGAAACCAATTGAAGGATAAAGCTTTGTGTCATATTGAGCATTCTGCAAATATTTGGCCAGATAATCCGTAAACATATCCAGGACAGTAAATGAATTCAGGTTGTAGCCCACTAATAGCCCATATTTGAGGGTTTCCGGTACAACTTTTGTTCCATAAATGGTGCATTCTTCATCCGGGTTTACTTCCTGGTTGTAGATTCTGGTGATGTTGATCAGCGATGCATGTGAAAGAGCAACTCCGTCAACTATTTCCATAGCATAATTGCTATCCAGGAACAAGAATTTTAAGGTTCCATGGTATCCTGAGTAATCCGTTCTATTTGAATTTTCGTTGATAGATCCCTCTTCTTGCGAATCAATCAGCTCTTCCAGTTCATTGTAATCTTTGTTGACCAGATAATGTGGTTTCTGACCATCAAAATAATAATAAACATTCACTTTGCCTTGTATGAGATATTCCAGGAAAAGTGTGTCTGTTGTTTGGCCATGAGTTAGTACCTGGGAGATGTAATATTTACTGTCGTTGATTCTATAAGCTTTAATTTCAGTTGGTGAAAAATTCTGTATAGCGGATTTTTCGTTTTTTTTGAATTGACAAAGATGGGCATTCGCTTTGGTTTCCTGATAATCGATCAGCCCATAAAGGACTTCATCCATATTGTTAATTATGTAACCGGGTCTGAAGTTCAATTCTGCTGAAATTTCGGCAAAACCCACTAATAAAATGAGAAAAGTGACAATTCGTTTTTTCATTGGACTTTTTATTATTGATAGAAATGTAAAAATACAACTTCTATTTTGTAAAAATATAGTAAAAAAAACGTGTTTACAAGGAATGATCCTTCTATCTTAAAGAAATTTGACCATTTATTTCTATCTTTCTAACTCCAAAAAGGACAAATTTTGAAGATTATAATAGAAGCTAAAATGAACAAGCACCTTTTATTCAAAACCTGTTCAGCCGGCGTGTTAGCCATTCTTGCTTTTCAAGCCAATGCAAAAAATGATTCACGCCCGAATGTCCTCATCATCATGGTCGATGATATGGGTTATTCAGACTTGGGCTGTTATGGCGGCGAGGTTCAGACACCCAACCTGGATAAGCTGGCCAGCCAGGGATTAAGATTTTCCAATTTTTACAATGCCGGTAGAAGCTGTCCCACCAGAGCATCCCTTATGACAGGCTTGTACCAACATCAAGCAGGGATAGGTCGTATGACCTTTGATGACAATCTCCCGGGCTATAAAGGAACCTTATCCCACAATGCCGTGACCATTGCTGAGGTTATGAAGGAAGCTGGTTACCGC
>JGI24146J20443_1001777_pt1 | contig 12794 bp, 11 predicted proteins | sample BarGraIncub1131A_FD_20443 | JGI IMG/M metagenome (IMG submission 20443) | reverse complement strand
CTCCAGAAACTATCAGGATTACCGGTCAGTTCGCAGGCTATATACCAGTTAATCAAAGAAGTTGTATCCACCCAGGCACGGTAACCTGTATCCGGATCTTTATAGTTGTTTGAGAAAACCACATTCTCAAACTGTTGGATATAATCAGAGATATATGCCTTTTGGTTCGCATTGATGAGTTCTTCGTCCGGACTTTTTATTGTCACTTGCAATCCTCTTGCTGTTTGAAACCAAACCGCTTCACCCCCTGCGAAACCATCAATTTCGAGTAGATAGCCACCAGAAATATTTGGAAGATCCACATCCGCGGAATCTTGTTTTGTTATAGCAACCCTTTGTTTATCTATTTCGATTTGATCTGTTACCATGTAATTACCAACATAATTGCCATTAATAGCAAGATCCACAAAACGAACCGAGGGAGTGAATGACATTCCCAGATATCTTCCTATCTCAAAGGCAAGCGCATTTCGAATGAGTGATTTGTCCCCATAATTAGCTAAAAGAACCCAGTCTTTGGCTTTTGCCTTCAGACCCAATAAGTTTACCTTATTGTCGAGTTTGATTTTATAAGGTTTCTTTGGCAGACCCCAGGTTGAATTACCACGACCCCGTATTTGCATCGGGATATCTGTCATTACCTCCGTATCTACAGGACTGACCACCGAGATTGTGCCGGTTACATAGTCTATTTTACTATTGATAGGGGCACTGTTGGTGGTATTGATGAGAATGGTCGGGAGATCTGTATAATGATTATAGGCGGAAAGACTCTTTTGTGTCAGGCTTTTCAGATTATTTTCTGTGGAAGCAAATGAAATCAAAGATAGAAAAAGACAACATAATGAGATTAAATAACACTTCATGGATTTACAATATTCTTAGGATGTGCGGCAAATATAGGCATTATTTTGACTTGAAAGTGTTAAATGATCACTTTATCAAAAGGATCGGGTAGATCTCTATGAAAGTATTTATTTTTGTGTTCTATATTTTCCATGATTTTCCCCCATTATTAAAATGCAATTGATATATTTGCATTTAGTATTGTCTGATACGATAATGTATTTTTCGTATTGATTTATTTATAGGATGTAGTACAGACACTTACGCGATATAGGCTTGGTTAGGAAAAACACGGTTGAACATATAAATAATTAGTATGAAAAAAATCTTAGTAACAGGAGGCGCTGGTTTTATCGGTTCTCACTTATGTACGCGCTTATTGAAAGAGGGGAATGACGTTATTTGTCTTGATAATTACTTTACGGGGTCAAAAGACAATGTACTTCATTTGATTGGTGATCCACATTTTGAATTAGTTCGGCACGATGTAATAAATTCTTATTATGCAGTTGTCGATGAAATCTATAACCTTGCTTGTCCGGCATCGCCCATACACTATCAGTTTGATCCTATCAAAACGGTCAAGACCTCTGTAATGGGAGCAATTAATATGTTGGGACTCGCACGAAGTTCGAAAGCAAAAATATTGCAGGCATCAACAAGTGAAGTATATGGTGATCCATTTGTACATCCACAGACGGAGGCATATTGGGGAAATGTAAATCCAATCGGATTCCGATCCTGTTATGATGAAGGGAAACGCTGTGCCGAGACTCTTTTTATGGATTATCACCGACAGCTTAACGTTCGCATAAAGATTATTCGTATTTTCAATACATACGGGCCAAATATGCACCCGAATGATGGTCGTGTGATCTCCAACTTTATTGTTCAAGCATTAAAAGGAGAAGACATTACGATCTACGGAGATGGAAGCCAAACCCGTAGTTTTCAATATGTGGATGATCTGGTTGAAGGAATGATTCGGATGATGGCAACAGAAGACGATTTCATCGGTCCTGTTAATATTGGTAACCCCGGAGAATATACCATTCGTCAGTTAGCTGAGAAAGTAATAGAATTGACAGGATCAAAGTCCAAACTGATATTCCAGGAACTTCCTCAGGATGATCCAAAACAACGTCAACCGAATATCACTTTGGCAAAAAGCAAGTTGAATTGGGAACCCAAGGTTCAGTTGAATGACGGTTTGATTCGCACGATTGACTATTTTAGATCCAAATTGGTATAATCTATGGTAATGGAAATAACACCCTCAGATTACAAGATACTTATCGTAGACGACGTAATGTCAAACATTTTGTTGCTGAAAGTCTTATTGAAAAATGAAAAGTTCAATATAGTGACAGCAATGAATGGCAACGGTGCTATCGAGACGACTTTGAAAGAGATCCCTGATTTGATTTTGTTAGACGTGATGATGCCTGATATAAGTGGTTATGAAGTGGCTCAACATTTAAGGACACTACCTGAATTCAGCGAAATTCCTATCATATTTCTTACAGCATTAAATACGACATCCGATGTAGTTAAGGGCTTTAAGATGGGAGGTAATGATTTTATCTCAAAGCCATTCAACAAAGAAGAACTGATCATTCGTGTCAAACATCAGATCTCACTCGTTGCTGCTAAACGGATTATAACAGAAAAGACTGAAGAGCTGAGACGTACGATTATGGGTCGCGATCGGTTATACTCTGTCATAGCTCATGATCTTCGTTCGCCGCTTGGCTCCATCAAGATGGTGTTGAATATGTTGATTTTTAATCTTCCCAAAGATATAATCGGGGAGGATATGTTTCAAATGCTGACCATGGCTAATCAGACAACGGAAGATACATTTTCTTTGTTAGATAATTTATTGAAGTGGACAAAGAGCCAGATCGGACGACTTAAGTATGTTTCTCAGGTGAATGATATAGTCAGTTTGACAGAAAGCGTCATAGAAATCTTTGCCATGATGGCACAGGTAAAGAATGTAAGAATCACTTTAGAAGCTCCCTCTCAACTGAATATCAGGATGGACGTTGACATGATTAAGACTGTGATTCGCAATCTGATCAGCAATGCCTTGAAGTTTAGTAATGAGAATACCGAGATCCATGTACTACTAAAAGAAGAAGCCGAACAGATATTGATAAGTGTTGAAGACCATGGATTGGGTATAAAAGAGGAAGACAAACAAAAGGTATTACATCCTGAAGTATATTTTACCACCTATGGCACCAAACAGGAAGAAGGTTCAGGCTTAGGTTTACAGCTATGTACCGATTTTGTGAAGCGCAATGGAGGTAGCCTGAATTTTACTTCTGAGTACAAAAAGGGATCGCGATTCTTCTTTTATATTCCTAAGAACTACACTCCGCCGGAAGGTGAAGATGTGGAAATCATCTATTGATTACTCTGTCGATAGCACACATAAAATAATTGTAAATAGGAAGTATTTTTTTGTAATTGTTCATTTTACAAGAAGCGTTTTTTGCATTATCTGTGTTGTTATGACTATTGATAAGCAATTAAATCCCACGCTTTTAATATAAAAATTCGCTTTAAAGGGGATTAAAGCGATGAAAATTATAGTTTTAACAAATGAAATCTTTCAAAGAACTCAAAAAGAATTTAAAGATAGATTTATCATCCTTACCAATTTTAAAGATCGCTTTATTAGGAGATACGGCTACCCAATTCTTAGCGACAGCAATTAGAGGAATAGGTGCTGACAGAGGGTATAATATTGATTTGTATGAAGCTGACTTTAATCAGGTGGAACGTCAATTTATGGATCCTACTTCTGAATTATACGCTTTCAATGCCGATTATATCGTTGTTTTTCAATCGACGCATAAATTGCTCTCTAAATATAGTGAGATGCCGGTAGAAAAACAGCACGAACTAGCAGATGAACGATTGCAGTTTATTCAGATGATAAGCAATTCGATTCAAAGTCGTATCATCTATTTCAACTTTCCAGAAATAGATGATGTAGTGTTTGGCAGTTATGCTAATAAAGTGAACAGCTCATTCACGTATCAGATTCGCAAATTGAATTACGAGCTGATGAATCTATCCATACAAAATGCCAACCTATTTATATGTGATATTGCCGCTCTGCAGAATAAGCTTGGAAGAGATGTAATGTTCGACTCTTCGGTTTATGTTAGCACTGAAATGATTTTGTCCATTGATTCTGTTCCTTATGTAGCATCACGAACTTTGGATATCATCTGTGCTGCATTAGGTAAATTTAAAAAGTGTTTAATACTGGATTTGGATAATACAGTCTGGGGAGGAGTTATTGGAGACGATGGTTTGGAAAATATCCAAATAGGACATGGTTTAGGTATTGGAAAGGCTTTTACAGAATTCCAACAATGGGTTAAAAAATTAAAGAATAGAGGAATTATTATAGCTGTTTGTTCGAAGAACAATGAAGAAACAGCAAAAGAACCTTTTGAGAAGCATCCTGATATGGTATTACGATTGGATGATATAGCAGTCTTTGTTGCGAACTGGGATAACAAAGCGGATAATATTCGACAAATTCAGTCAATATTGAATATTGGTTTCGATTCAATGGTATTCTTAGATGACAATCCATTTGAAAGAAATATAGTTCGAGAGAACGTGCCGGCTATAACTGTTCCTGAGCTTCCCGAAGATCCTGGAGAATATCTGGAATACCTCTATAGCTTGAATCTATTTGAAACAGTATCCTATTCTAATGCTGATTCAGAGCGTACCAAACAATATCAAGTAGAGTCACAAAGAGTATCTTTACAAAAGAGTTTCACTAACGAGGCTGAGTTCTTAAAAAGTTTGGATATGATATCAGAGGTTAGACCTTTTGATAAGTTTAATGCTCCACGTGTGGCGCAACTTTCACAGCGTAGTAATCAGTTTAATCTTCGTACAATGAGATATACAGAAGCTGATATTGAAAAAATCTCTAAAGAAAATCTTTACAAAAATTTCAGCTTCACTCTTTCCGACAAATTCGGTGAGAACGGATTAATCTGTGTGATCATTATGGAGAAAGAAAATCAAGAAATTCTTTTTGTGAATTCTTGGTTTATGAGTTGTCGAGTATTGAAACGAGGCATGGAAAACTTCACTTTAAATACGATGGTAAAGTATGCGAAAGAGAATGGTTTTAAAAAAATTGTTGGTGAATATATTTCTACTCAAAAAAATAAAATGGTAGAGGACCATTACCAACGTCTCGGATTCTCACCATTAAATGAGCAGGATAGAAACCTTTATATAATGGATGTAAGCAATTATGAAGAAAGAGAGTGTTATATAACAACGAAATAAATAAATATATGGATAAGAACGAAGTTTTGGCTCGAGTACAAGAAATTTTCCGAGACATATTAGATGAAGAGTCAATTATATTGACAAGTGAAACTACTGCCAATGATGTGGACGAATGGGATTCACTTTCACACATCCAGCTCATTGTAGCTATTGAGAAAAGCTTTAAAATCAAGTTCACTTCAAGGGAAATTCTTTCATGGAAGGATGTTGGCGAAATGGTAGATAATATTAATGCCAAACTAGCGTAATATGATATTTACAGAAGGCCAAGTTTATACACATACCTTTCATGTAACTCAAGAGGTGTATGATAGTTTTCAAGTTTGCTCGCAGGATAGGAATCCTCTTCACACAAATGAAGCCTTTGCTCGTGCAAAAGGTTTTCCGGATAGAGTCATGTATGGCAATATTCTGAATGCTTTTGTTTCCTTCTTCATCGGAGAATGCCTGGAGATTAAGAATGTAATGATTCAATCACAGAGTATTAACTTCAAAAAGCCTGTGTTTATGAATGATACTTTGGATCTAACAGCTAAGGTAGATGGAATTTATGACTCTGTCAATACTGTCGAATTTAAGTTTGCATTCGCAAACATAAAAAATGGGGTAATGGTAGCGAATGGTAAAGTTTCTATTAGTGTTATGCCATGAAGATATTAATAACAGGCGGATCATCAGGACTTGGAAAGGCTATAGTCAAATTGCTTTCATTAGACGAGAGTAATATTCTATTTTTTACATACAATCGAAATGAAGAAGAAGCTAGACAACTTGAATCTTCAAGAGTAAATATTAGTGCTATACATTGCGACTATTCAGATAAGGACAGCGTTACAAAACTTTGTGAAATGATTCCTTCCTGGAATTTGGATGTACTTGTTAATAATGCCTATGTAGGAAAAGTGCAGAATGATCATTTCCATAAGATTTCATCAGAAGACTTTCTTCGAAGTTTTGAATATAATCTGATTTCAACGATAAGGATTACGCAGGAAGTAGTAAAAGTTTTCAGGAAGAATAAATTTGGGAAGATTATTAATGTTATTTCAGCATGTGTAATTAATACACCACCTATTGGTTGGTCAATGTATGCCGCAAATAAAGCGTATTTGCTTGAGCTTTCAAATTCATGGAGTAAAGAATATGGCAAGTTCAATATTACGAGCAATTGCATTTCTCCTGAACTAATGGCAACAAATCTTTCTAAAGAATTTGATTACAGAATTGTTGAGCAAATGATTAGTGAACACCCTCTAAAGAAATTATTAACTCCGGAAGAAGTGGCAGAAACAGTACTCTTTTTAATTAAAACATCACAGCAAATGAATGGCGTAAATATTCCAATTAATGCTGCTCAAAACATCCTATAATAACAATGGTCGTAAATTCATTTGTATTCCTGTTGTTTTTTGTTGTTCTATTCTTCATCTATTATTTTCCACTAAAAGAAAAGACCAGAGCGCAAAATGTATTGCTTTTATTAGCAAGTTATTTCTTTTACGGCTACGCTGATATAAAAATGTTGCCTATTTTAATAGTTGCAACCTTAGTATTCTATTATCTGGGTATAGCTATAAATAAAACAACAAGTGAAAAGAAATCATCTGTCCTTACGTCCATTGGAGTCTTATTAGGCATTGGGACATTACTTTACTTCAAATACTTAAACTTCTTCATTACATCTTTTGCTGATTTGTTTGAATCCTTAGGCTTACATGCCAATATTCATACATTCAGTATTATTATGCCTATTGGCATTAGCTTCTTTACATTCAGATTGATTAGTTATGTTGTTGAGATTCAACGTAGAAAGATTGAACCGACCAAAGATTTAATATCATTCGGTACCTATATTGCGTTTTTCCCTTGTTTATTGTCTGGCCCTATTGATAGGCCAAATACTTTTATTCCTCAATTAGAGAAAAAGCGGCCATTTAATTATGATATGGCGGTTGAGGGTATGCGCCAAATACTATGGGGTATGTTTAAGAAAATTGTGGTTGCTGATAATATCTCTGCATTTACAGATAGTATTTGGACTGGATATACAGACATGAATGGAAGTGTTCTACTTATTGGAGCGGCTCTGTATTCTATTCAGTTGTATGCAGACTTTTCCGGATACTCTGATATGGCGATAGGAGTTAGTAAGATCTTGGGTTTTAAAGTTGCTATAAATTTTAAATATCCTTTCTTTACAAGAAATATAGCTGATTTCTGGCGTAATTGGCACATGTCATTAACAACTTGGCTAACCGATTATATTTTTATGCCTTTGAATCTGACCTTCAGAGATTACGGCAACCTGGGTATTATTATGGCTATTTTGATTAATTTTTTTGCAATTGGAATGTGGCATGGTGCAAATTACACCTTTGTTCTGTTTGGAATTTACCATGGGCTATTATATATACCACTTATACTATCAGGTTCATTCGCGAGTAAAAGTAAAATGAAATTAGGAGAACATGGAATACCTCGATTCAAAGACTTTCTCAAAATAATAGGTACATTTTTACTTGTAACATTGGGCTTTATATTATTCCGATCAGACAGTATTCAGCAAGCAGCAGATTTTGTAACTCGTATTATTCTTGATCCATCTTTAGATTTTCATTTCTTCTTCAAGACTAGAGAACAGGCTTTAGCTTTTGTAATCTCTCTTTTTTCTATTTTTCTACTTATCTCTTGTGAATGGTCAGCATTCAAAAAGAAAAATGAATTTTACATAATCAGGAACTGGAGAATTTATTTGTTCGTGCTGATTATTCTTTTATTAGGGGCATATAAAAATCAACTGAGTTTTATTTATTTTAATTTCTAAATTCATGAAAGTCTTTCTTGTAAAACTGTCAAAATACGCTCTTATTTGTCTAGTCATAACTAATATTATAGCTTTACTATCTATTGGCAGTATAAGGAACTCAGATATGTTCAAACCTTCCTTTATACTGCGTTATTTCTCCAAAGAAAACAGGAATTTCGATTATGTGCTTATGGGTCCAAGTACTGGTTTAAGAGGGACTGATACAAGCATCATTGATTCAGTTCTTCAAAAGAAAGGCTTCAATCTTTCTTTGGATGACTCATCGTATGGAGCACAGTATCTTATGTTGGAACACTTCCTTCATAATGGGTTTACAACTAAAACTCTTATTTTACTTCTCATACCTGAACGTATGAACACAAAAGATGAAATTATCTATAACAACGAATTTTATTTTTTACCATACATATGGGAACGCCCTGTTTACAACTATTTTGCCAATAAAGAATCTGGAATTATGAAAATCCGTGCTTATACGAAGTACTTGCCAATTCTTGGTGTTTCTTATTATAATCAACAATTATTCTTTTCGTCTCTTATTTCATCAGTAAAACCTCATTATATGCATCATTTTGATAAGAATGGCAATGAAACTTATGCAATTCCGAATGTTCCTTTTGAAAAGAAATTAAAAATAGACACATTACTATTCTGTAATAAGGATGCCAAAAGGATTGAAGCTCTTTGTAAGGAAAAAGGGATTAAGCTTATTTACTACTACTCACCTCAATATCATGAAATGATCGAGAGGCCCAAAGCACTGAGTGATAGAATTATTATTGACAACGGCCTAACAGATGAAAAAAGGCTCTTTCAAGATAAATATCATCTCAACGTGGAAGGTAGAAGAATCGCAACACTTGCTTTATGTGATTCGTTGAGAACCAGGAACTTACTTCCTTAATTTACGACAATCCTTGAAGAAATTCTGCTATACAAACAACGCTAAGCCATAGAGACATTTAGAGAGATAGTTCCATAACGGTAGGGTAGTGATCACTGTAATCAAGTTTATTTACCCGATAGCTGATCCCTTTCAACTCTTTAGAGTGAAAGATATAATCTATCTTATACAGGGCTTTCATGTATCTGTAAGTAGCACCGTATCCGGAGCCACACTCTTTAAATCCATCAACCAGATTTCCTCTGATTTTCCAATAGCAATAGGAGGTAGGCACCGAGTTCAAGTCACCACACACAATTGTAGGATATGGCGTTTGACGGATTAGTTTACCAATCGAGTCTGCCTGCTGGACGCGAATCCAAAAGTTTCTTTCGGCAGCATTTAATAATTTCTGAGCAGCATTTTTGGTTTGCGCATCCAGATCAATCACTAAGTTTCGCTCAAGCTCTCCTCTGGTCTGGTTTACATTGGTAGTTTGCAAATGACAATTAAACACACGAATAGGTTTTCCGTCCACCTGAATATCCACCCATATACCTTTGGTCATAGACTTGTATTTATAATTGCCATTGCCACTAATAGGGTATTTGCTGAAGATAGCAAGACTCAGACCATCTGAACTATTGCGATCTATTTTATAATAGGGGAGGAAGTTCAGTACAGAAGCGACACTATCCTCGTTGAATGATTCAGATTCAGCATATTCCTGAAAACAAATCACATCAATATTTTCATCCAGAAGAAAAACGGCAATGTCGGTTAGTGACCATAAAGTCGGTTGCCAGTCAAAGTTCTGCACATTGTAGGTTACCACATTAATGGTTTTTCCTTGAGTCTGAGCTACCTTCTCAGAACCAAATCTGTACATGGACTCTATAAATGAATAATTGGCTATGATAGCAATCAGGGAAACCCATACCCACCGTTTCCATCTAATAGCCCACCAAACCAGTAAGATCGCATTTGCGATTAACAGAAAGGGTAACGACAGTGTAAGCAGAGGTATAAATGCGCCATATTCAGGTTTGTACAAAGGCCCGATAGAAGCTAGTATTGCAAAAATTGCCAGAGTAACGCTGAAACATATTGCAAAGAAATAGAGGAGCAAAAAAAATGCTTTTCTTCCCATTTTTATTTAGATCGTTAATTAGTTGTTACTTCTTTCAGTGGAAGAACTACAAGAAACTTGCTACCCTTTCCTTCTTCCGTTTCAACAGTGATGGTGCCTCCCAGTTTCTCCACGATAGTTTTGCAGATAGAAAGACCCAGACCGGAACCCTGAACAAAATCATTCAGTTTGGTAAACCGATCAAAGATTTTACTAGCTTTATCTTTCTGTATTCCCATTCCGGTATCTTTTACAAAGAAAGAAATGGAACTATTTGTTTCTTTACGGTAACCTAAAGCGACAGTACCTTGCTTAGTAAACTTAAATGCATTGCCGATCAAGTTGGAGAGTACCTGAGTTAATCGGTTCTTATCAGTAATGATCGTAATGTCTTGTGGAGATTTTTCGTCCAGGACAAAAGAGACATTTTGAGGACAACGCAGTGAGAGCGAGTCATAGATCTCCTTACACATTTGAGTAAGGTCTGTAGGTGCATAGGTAAATTGAACCTTTTCCGATTCAATACGTGACAGATCAAGAATCTCATTAATCAGCAATAACAGCCGATCGTTATTGCAGTCCACAATCTTGAAATATTCCATTCTTTCCTCCAGATCATCACACTCGGCGATAATCCGTGAAAAACCAATAATAGCATTGAGAGGAGTCCGTATCTCATGACTCATATTCGCGAGAAAAGTCGATTTCATCTTATCCGATTCTTCCGCTTTTTCTTTTGCTTTAGTCACTTCAATAATCATATCTTTCATTTGCTCTTCATGATCAAGACGCTCAGTGATATCACGCGCAAATGTCCAATAGTAGTCTTCATCTCCGGGTCTATGTACGACATAGGTAAAACAGTCAAACTCTCTTTTTTGATTATCAGAAGAATGAGGATTCTTNGTGGAATACCGGATGTACTTTTCAGAAGAGTTATTTANTATTTCAATCAANGACAGAAAATACTCTTTCGAAATTCTTGTTGTGGTAAGATCNAANANTNTCTGCTTTGAAAGATCCNCATTCTCATTNACGCCAAAGTTTATTCGGAATTGCTTATTTCCAAAGACGAGAGAACCATCCTTCNTGACACAGTAAATATCCTCAAACGAATTATTCATAGCCCATTTGATAGCCGCCAGATCCGATTCTTGTTTGGTAAAAGNAGTAATATTCTGAACATACGCCTCCATCACCTTTTGCCCCATTTCATTCCTAAATGAAAANGGCTTCATGTGAAGATTGTAAACGCCTCCATTATACATGATACGATAGTAAACAGACTCATTTTGTTCAGTAACCAGTACACGCTTTAACCAAGTGTCAAAAACCTCTCTATCGTCCGGGTAAATAACATCTAGAATATATTTTTCTCTAGGCAATTTCTTATACGAATCACTGTTGGACATTAGTCCGGTAAATCCCGAGTAGTAACACATGTCAGTTTCCGGATCATAATAGCACCGCCCCAATTTGGCAACTTCTTCCACAGCTCTCAACTCTTTGTTGTTTCTTTCCAGCTGGATGCTTAGATTTTTTCGTTCAGTGATATCTCTATATTGACAAAGTACCAGATTCTCATCATACTGTTGGATAATACATTTAAAATAATAGACATCTTTTCCAAGAGGCAGTTCGTAGTTGTTGGATGATACAATATTCTCCTTGACTACAAGGTCAAAGCTTTTTTTAAATTCTTTGAAGGTTATATCAGGAAGAAAATCGAAAATCTTTCGTCCAATCAGCGAGTCTTCTTGTGGGAGGTGCCAATCTTTCGTATTTAGAACAAAATCAAGGCACACACCATCATGATCAAGAAGAATCAACGTATCTGCTGTTAATTGCAGAATCTTTTGTGCGAAGCTTCCATTATGTAATATTCTCATGCTAGTATATCAGATGCTTGATTCTCATTCTTCAGGCAAGTATTTGTGAATCTTTTCCAGTAAGAGATTTCTTGAAATAGGTTTTGTAATAAAATCATTGCAACCGCAATTCAATGCACTCTCAATATCTTCAGCGAATGCATATGCACTTTGTGCGATGATAGGAATATCCTTCGAGATTTTCCGGATCTGCATGGTAGCATCCAGCCCCGACATTCCACGCATCTTTATATCCATCAAGATCAGATCAGGATGTCTTTCCTGAAATAGATCAATAGCTTCTTTACCTTCCATAGCTCTGATAAGGTTATATGACTTGTGAAGGATTGCTTCCAATAGCATATAGTTACTGTCTGTATCTTCTGCAACAAGGATCAGAGGCTTTTCTTGATTATTAGACATACGAGTAGGTTTTTAGAATGCACTTCAATATGCAAATATATGTATTATTATTTACCAAATCAGTTTTAAGCAGACTTTTTTATAATTTATCTTCGTTTGGATTTTTCCCATGCACCGCTACCTCCCTGTCTCTTTCTCAAATAATTAAATCCTTTGATGACATTAATGTTCATAAAGAGAAAATAGTAAGGTACAAACAAAAACTTATTCTTAATCTGTTTGGTCGAAAGATAGTATCCCCAGAGTCCTGACAAATAAAATACACCTTGAAAGAACAGCAGTATTGTATAGAGTGGAGAAGGCTCAATAGAGAGAATAACCATATTGACCGGAATCAGAAGAAAGAGCATCAACGGAGTAATCGACCAGCGTAATACCCGGTGAGAGACATACTGAAAACTCAACCAGCCGTATCGGAAGATGTTCAGTAGTGGTCGTAGTCTCCAGATTGATTGCAACCCCCCGGCAGCAATACGGACT
>JGI24146J20443_1001773_pt1 | contig 12808 bp, 8 predicted proteins | sample BarGraIncub1131A_FD_20443 | JGI IMG/M metagenome (IMG submission 20443) | reverse complement strand
TCGGAAATTTCAGACGGCGCGTCACTCTGTGCCGCTGGGGAAGAAAAATCCGCTAATGCCGCTTCAGACGCAACTGACGCTGCATCCGAACCTTCCTTATAGACCCTGAATACATGCTTACACTTGGTACAACGGACTTTTACACCCTTATCCGTGACCCGAGAGTCGTCAAGTCGAAATCTGGTCTGACATTTTTCGCATTGGATTATCATCTGCGACTCCTCGATCATGGTATGCGTATGGCGTCAATCCACGGAACTATGTGAAACAACGTTAGTCCTATATCAGAAAGGTTGGAGGGTGTCAAATCATTACGCCGAGCCATTTCGACTATTTAGTCAGGTTTTGCGCGCAGATTTTGACAATTGGACATACCATGCAACGGTTCGGGTCCTTGCCGTCACAACCGTCGCTGATACCGAGATGAGCCAGAGAGAAATCATACTTGACCGGATCAGATGGATCAAGAAGGCGCAGGGACGCCGTAATTTCCTGAGCCATGCGCCAGTCGGCGGCCTTTCTTCGGGTCAGGCCAAGATAGCGGCTGATGCGGCTAATGTGCGTATCAACCGGAATAATCAGCTGTGCCGGAGAGACCCCCGGCCACAAGCCAAGATCGATACCGTCCGCAGGGCGCACCATCCAGCGCAGCATCATACAGAGCCGTTTGCAGGCGCTCCCTGAAGCGGGGGCGGGAAACAGAAAGGGGAAGTAGGAACCGGACGGAATTTCAGGGGTCCCGAAGACATCAGTATAGTCGAGAGCGAGCACTGCAGCTGAATAACGGTTCAAGGGTGCGCTCACGTCGTGGTCTGCAACGCTGTGCCCCAGGAGAAAAAACGAGTGCACGCTGCCGCACCGTTCCACCATCTGCCGCATCCCCCACAGCAGCGCGCAGAGGTCGCGGCCATCATTAAAGCGATGCTTGAAACCGGCAAAGGTACGCAGACCGGCCTGCGGATCGAAATGTTCCACATACCGCCGCGGCGACCGACCAAGCTCGGCAAAGATCGTCTCCAGCGTCCGGAGAATGATCACCACTGAACCGTAGGCAAACGAGGATGCGATTACTGCAGCAATCTCCCGGTCAGCCGAATCAGGATACCGATGGCAGAATGACAGCGGATCATTCTCCAGATGCAGCCGGGAGCGGGAGGCGTAGAGCTCGTCGAGCGTACCGTGTATGTCAGACATCCGCCTCTCGTAGAAACTGGGCGGCATCTTCTGGAGATGTTGGGTTGATGTAAAAACCGGTACCCCACTCAAAACCGGCCACCTGCGTCAGACGCGGTACCAGCTCGATGTACCAGTGGTAATCATACTCAAGCGAGTTCCACTGGTCAGGCTTGCCGGGGCGGCGATGCATAGGCGGGGCGGTATGCAGAATAAAATTGTACGGTGCGTCGCGCAGCACCGTTTTCACGCGCAGCAGCATATCCTTCATTGCCACCGCAAGCTCTGCCAGCTGGGCATCATCCATCAGGGCGAAGTCATGGCTGTGACGCTTGGGAAAGAGTCGCAGCTCGAATGGCGAGCTGGAGGCGTAGGGAGTCAGCGTCACGAAATTGGAAAATTCCTTGACCACGCGCACCCCTTCACTCAGCTCGAACGCGATCAAATCGCAAAAAATGCAGCGTTCCTTGTCACTGAAATAATTGCGGGCGACTTTCAGCTGGGTACTCGCCACCGGCGGCAATAGCGGCACGGCAATGAGCTGGCTGTGAGAATGAGCAAGTGACGCGCCGGCACGGGAACCGTGGTTTTTGAACAGCACCATGTAACGAAAGCGGAAATCCTTGCGCAGATCGAGATACCGATGACGATACGCCGTCAGAACATCGGTTATTTCATTAGCCGTCAGATCAGCCAGCGTCCGGTTGTGGTCAGGAGTTTCAATGATCACCTCGTGCGCGCCGATGCCGTTCATGACATCATACATGCCGTAGCCGCGGTTGTTGAGATCGCCCTCAACCCGCAGCGCCGGATACTTGTTGGGAATCACCCGCACCCGCCAGTTGGATGCGTTCGGGACTCCGCCGGGGCGAATGGCAAAAACCTCCGCCGGGGTTTTATCCTCATTGCCATAACAGAACGGGCAGGCGGTCATCCCGCTCGATTCCGGCTCCACCTGAAAATCTCGCGGACGGCGGCCACGCTCGGTGGCAATAATGACCCAGTGCAGCTTTATCGGGTCCCAGCGCAGCTCTGACATGTTACTTCTCCTTATAATTCAACCCCCCTCAATCCCCCCTTATCAGGGGGGAAGAAAAGCTCCTCCCCTGATAAGGGGAGGCGGGGGAGGGGTTATATCAACCAGTTATCCAGTTCGATGTCCGCTCCTGCATAATAGAGCATCAGCGGCGCATCGCTCGGCCAGCGCCCCGCCTCCTCGTCATCGCGCACCAGCGTCACGGAGACGAACAGCTTGCTACCCGCAGCCAGCGGGATGCTGCTCAGAGGGATACTGATCTCACAGGTTTTCGCTATTTTCCAATGGCAGTAGCCGCTGGTCGGTGTCCAGACGCCGTTTTCTTTGACCAGCAGCAACCCTTCATCGGTCTTCATCTGTAGCGGCAGTCGATATTCATGATCATGGATCAGGTGCAGATACAGTACGTCGTTCTCCTTCAGCAGGCGGGAGAGCTCCAGAACCCCGTCGATCCTGATAAAGAATGATTTCCTGTTATAGCCATAATAGAAGCTCTGCAGCATCCGGTCGGATGAGTGCATGGCAGAACCCTGGCGGGTCAGGTCATACAGTCCGGCAGCCAGCCATTCAAAGTAATCGCTGACCCTGCCGGTGATCTCGGGATCGATAAATGCTGCCGGCTCCCGGATCAGTCCAGCCGGGTTCTTCTTCTTGATCGGCTCCAGCAACCGACGCGGGGCATCCTGTCCCAAAAGCCGGTAGATATTCATCAGGTGCTGGCGGAAGAGCCGGTCGAAATGGTCACTGTGCGGTGAAAAATGGTCATCCCCNTACCACCAGAACCAGTCGCTCCCTTCGGCGGCATACAGGGAACGACAGATGGCCTCGGCCGTACCGTCTGCAGAAGGCTCTCCGCTTTCAAGCGCCGCAGCGACCAGTGTATTGCCGGAACGCGCAGCGTCACGAGCCTGCGCGATCAGATCCCAGGCCAGATTTTCTTCAGGGTGGCCGATCCAGATACCATAGTTGCCGTTTATCCACGATCCGGGAAAAATCGTACGCAACCGTCCATCGATGCGGGTCTCTTTCAACACCTCGCTGCAGGTCGTCAGACGAAGCGTCGCTGACTCAGCAATCCCCCGGTACATCCCCTGGAGGAAATAATAGGCGTTGTCCGGGTAATACTCCCAGGCATTCTCGCCGTCCAGGATGATCGGCACGACACGGCCATCTCCCCCCAGACGGGATTTGATGTCGTTCAGACGCCCGACCAGATCGGCTACGGCACGCTCTGCCTTCCACTGCGAGTAGGTAAAGCCGATCAGGTCGGAGAGCTGGTGATCGCGGAAGAACGCGCCGATCTCACCCTGATTGCTGCTGTAGCGCCAGGGTCGATACAGCCGTTCCTTACCGGCACCGAGGCCGCCATCCAAGCTTTTTTCAAGAATTTCCTCATCGGTGGCAATCCAGCTGATACCGCACTCGGTAATAATCGACAGGGTCTCGTTGCTGACGGAACCCTCCGAAGGCCACATTCCGGCCGGGGTGAAACCGAATATTTCGCGGAAATAAGTGATCCCGCGGCGGATCTGGGCGCGGGCGTCTTCGGGATGGCGAAAGCTGGCGGTAGGAAGCGTCGCGCGCGGCATGCCGGTCTGGGCAGAGCGGATATCGCATAACAGCGGCAGAATCGGGTGGTAGTAGGGGGTTACCGACAGCTCGATCCGCCCTTCCTCATGGAGGCGGCGATACAGCGGCAGTATCGCCTGTAATACGTCCAGCTGGGTGGCAAAGAGCAGCTCCTTATCGGCTGCGGTAAAGTTTTCCCCCTTGGCGATCAGGTCGGCAAAGAGCGGATAGCGGCGACGGGCCGCCTCACCGGTCCAGGCCAGGAAGAACCAGACCTGCAGATCCAGCAGATCCTGGTCGCTGAAATGCCTGACCCGCTCGGCGGCACTCCCCGGCTTCCCTTCGCCTGCCATGTAGAGCAGCTCCAGATAGCGCCGGGAAGGCTCGATCATATTTTGACGGTTGGCCGAGAAAAAATTCTCCAGCAGGAATACCCGGTCATCCTCGCTCAACCCGGACGGGTCGGCTTTTCCCTTGACAAGAAACGGATCGACCGCANCTCCGGAGGCGTACTCCAGCAGCTGCTCAATCAACGACGGCACCAGGTTGAAGACCGCTTTGGCACCGGGTGTATCCTCGACGATCGCCGGCATATCAAAGTAGTCCTTGATGCCGTGCAGATAGGTCCAGGGGAGGGCGTATTCATTTTTGAGCGGGTCTTTGTAGTATGGCTGGTGCATGTGCCATACGATCACCACGTCAAGAGGGGTGGGCATACGCGGTTACACCATCTCCTTCTTCCACGCAACAACCTTTTTCTCGTACTCGCCGAGCAGCCTCTGGGCCGACTTCATATCGTTGGCCTCGGCCACGATATGAGTCACGGGGCGATACTGGTCCGGCAGCACCAACACCCACTCGGCGCCGAAATGTACCTTGATGCCGTCGATGAACGTAGCCTCCTTTTCCAGGCTGTCCTCGCTCATCTTGCGCATGATGCCCCCCTTCATCTCCCAGGGGCAGGGGGTACTGGTTTGAAGAAAGGCGCTGCGGGGGATATCCGCGAGCGCTTGTGACAGCGTCACTCCGCTGGCAGCGCTCAGCTCCATCAGCTTCGCAATAACGAACATGCCGTCAAAGGCCGCCTGGAAACGGGGGAAGGCGAAGCGGCCGTCTGTGGTGCCGGCCAGAACGACTTCCGAAGAGGAGGAGGCCTCCTGCATAGCGCGGTCCGAGCTCTTGGTGCGAACCACCTGACACCCCTTCTGCCCCGCCATCTGCTCTATTGTAGAGGGAGCCTGCACCGGCACGGCAATCGCACCCTTCTGGCCGACCTTCATCAGTAGCGCCACGGTCAGGGACAACAGCTCGACGCCGGTGCACACACGACCGGTCTCGTCGATCATTGTGACCGCTTCAGCGGAAGGATCAAGCCAGAATCCGGCCTGCGCCCCGAGCGACGAAACAATTGTCGAAAGCTGGCTCAGTGCCTGCTCTTTTTCCTTGATCTGAACCCCGCGACCTTCGTCAACATACGCATTAAGGGCGATGACCGAGAAACCGAGCACATTCAGAAGTTGCGGCAGTATCTGGCTGGCCGGGGAAAAATTGAAGTCCACAACCGTCGTTAAGGCCGTTTTTTTGAGCAAATCACAATCAAGTGCCCGTAAAAATCCTTCGCGATAAAAATCCCCGACATTGTTGATATCGGTGATAACGCCCGGTTCGGTATGGTGGGCCCGCCGGAAGTTTTCCTTGAAAAAGATGCGCTCCACGCTCTTCCCCATGTTACTGGAAAAATCGAGGCCGTCACCATCCAGAAACACGATCTCCAGCGAAGCGGGATCATCCTGCGCCTGACGGAAATGTACCCCCCCAACCTCACCAAAGGTCTTCAATTTATAGCGCACGAGCGGCAGTGATGTCATCTTCATGTCGCGCACGTTGACGCCGGCCGAGAGCAGCCCACCCACAAAACAGCGCTTGAGCATGCGGGAGGACGGATTGGAATCGCGGCCGCACAGCACGAAGCTCCCCTTGGGGAGCGAAGTGCCGTAGGCGCACCCCAGCCGGGCACAAAATTCCGGCGTAAGCTCCATATTGGAGAGCCCCTTGATGATCGTCCCCTCAAAAAGCGCCTTTTTCCATTTTTCCCCCCATATCATGTTGGAGGTGACCGTTGAACCGGCCTCAATGGTCTTCTTGGGCCAGATCTTGACATCGGCCTTGATGAGCGCATCGTCACCAACCGATGTCTCGTCAGCGACAATGACCCCCTCCTCAAGGACCGCCCCCTGGCCGATACGGACGTTGGAGCAGACCACACTGTCGATTATCCGGGCCCCTTTCTTGACATACGAATTGTCCCAGATAATGCAGCGGTTGAGCTTGACCCCCGTTTCAATCGTACAGTTACGGCCGATCACCGAATCCTTGATACGCACGTCGCCCAGGATCTGGCTGTTGTCGCCAATCACGACCGTACCCTCAAGGCCGGCGGAATGTTCCAGCTTGACATCAGCGCCGATCCGCAGGTCCTTGCCGACAAAGTCCTGCTTCGGCTCATCGATCTTCAGGTTTACCTTCCCCTTGAAAATATCATGGTACGCCTCGCGATAAGAATCGGTGTTGCCGATATCGCGCCAATACCCCTTGGCGGTCACACCGAAGAGCGCATCCTTCTTTTTCAGCATAAGCGGGAACAGATCCTGTGAAAAATCGAAGTTTTCCCCCTCAGGGATATATTTCAACACCTCCGGCTCCAGCACATAGATGCCGGTATTGATGGTATCGGAGATAACCTCGCCCCACCCCGGCTTTTCCAGAAACTGGGTAATGCGCTTTTCCTTGTCAGTGATGACGACGCCGAACTGAAGCGGATCCTTGACCGATGTCAGCGTAATCGTCGCTTTTGCTTTGTGGTCGGCATGAAAATCGATGATTTTCTTGAGGTTGAAATCGGTCAGAAGGTCACCACTGATCACCAGAAAACGCTCGTCGAGATACTTTTCTGCCGCTTTGACCGCCCCGGCCGTCCCCATGTCGGCAATCGGGGTGACATAGGTAATCTTGACGCCGAAATCGGAACCGTCGCGGAAGAAGTTTTTGATATAGAACGGCTGGTGATAGAGCAGCATGACGAGTTCAGTGATCTCGTACTTCTTCAGCAACTCCACTATGTGAAGCATGATCGGGCGGTTGAAGAGCGGTATCATCGGTTTGGGCATGCTGCCGGTAAGCGGCTGGATGCGGGTGCCGAAGCCACCCGCCATAATAACTGCTTTCATAGTAGCTCCTAAATAATAATTAATCATAAAAACGGCAGTTCGAATAACACAGAGCAACGGAGCAACAGAGAAATCAAGACACTACATTAGAAACCGCATCCACCAAAAAGGTAAGCCTTAAAAAGGTTTTTTCAAGAAGATTATTCTTTGTTTTACTCCGTTGCTCCGTTGCTCTGTGTTTCAAATGCTTTTGCAATTACACTTCTGCTTTCGTCTTCAACGCCTTCTTGGCCAGTAACCGGGCAATTTCCTGTTTCAGCTCGGTCAGGTCACCCGACTTGACAATATAGCCATCCGCCAGCCAGGCCGAAAAATCGTCCTTGTAACAGGAAAATGCCGAGCAGAGGATCACCGGCATATCGTGACGTTCTTTGACCAGCTTCTGCAGCAGGTCAATGCCACTTTCATTCTTTAGCTTGATATCCAGCACGGCCAGGTCAAACGTGTTCCCCTGCAGTTTTTCGGTCGCCTCGGCGCTGCTGGCAGCCGTCACCACTTCGTACCCCTCGTCCTTCAGCTCCTCGGCGTACAGCAACCGGATGTTGGCCTCATCGTCTACTACCAATAGTCTGCTCATGGTTGTTCCTCCTTGCGGGTCGGAAGTGTGATTGTATAGCGGATTCCTTGATGCACGTCTGCCTGCGCAACAAACGGAATCCCCTGTTTTTCAAGCATGGTTTTACACAGCGCCAGCCCCAGTCCGGCTCCCAGGTCGCGGGTTTCCGAAAACGGCACCAGCAGGTGGTCAAGCTCTGTCTGAGAAACGAGCCGGCTGCCGTCTTCAATCCGGACGATGACGCAATCATCGCCACTCTGCGAGCTGATCGCAATTGACAGATCAGTGCCGATACCGTTGATATCATTTTGCAGCACGGTCCGGAGACAGTAGGAAAGCTGTTTGAAGTCGATATATACCGGAGGGAGATCATGACCCGGGGAATAGGAGGTGGCATACCCCTGCGCCGTCATACTATCAGCGGTATCATGCAGCGCGGTTTCAACCAGCTGGTTCACATCCCAGAAGTCACGCGTCGGATACAACGAATCGGAATAATTAAGGATTTCATCCAGAACCCCCTCCAACTGCCTTGTTTCGGCAACAATCGATTCGATAAAGGTACGCTTGGGATCAGATGAAGGGCTGTTTTTGAGCATCGAACGGGCAAAGCCGCCAATAATCATCAGCGGATTACGGACCGAATGGGCAATACTGGAGGTGATCCGCCCGACCAGAGCCATATTTTCCATCCTGACGATCAGCTCCTGCTGTTCTTTCAGCTTTTTGCCGGCTTCGGTAACCCGGTTGAGCTCAACCTGCAGCTTATCGTACAGCGAGGCACGTTCAATGGCAAAAGCGACCGGAAAACCGAATGTTTCCAGCGAATGCATATCTTCTTCGGTGATGGTGCGATGCGTGATGCAGTTATCGGCGATGATCATGCCGACCCGGCGATTGCGTGAAATCAGCGGCATCAGGAGGAAGGTATCAACCCCCAGCAGGCGGGCCAGCTCGGGCGGGACATCCGGATGCTGAAACGCCCCCTCGACCATGATCGGGCGTTTTCCATCCAGTGCTTTGATAAGAATATGCTCTTTGTTGTCGAGCGGAACCGTTAACTGCTCGAGAAGATCGTGAAATTTTGCGCGTTCGGCGGAAAGTTTGTTCAGGCGGAAGTTCTGAGCCAGCGTCTGCAGATCCATATCATTCTGCACGATTTCATTCCAGACCTGGCCGGCTTCCTCCTGATTGCGGGGGCCGAGGCCCAGATACCCCTTCAACACCCCCTGCTCACGATCACACAACAGCAGGAAAGCGCGGTTCATGCCGAAACCCTTGCCGGCGGTAATAGCCGTCAGCGCCACAGAGAGCACCTCATCCAGATCAACCGAACTTTGGAGAACATATCCCAGTTCATGCAGGAAGCGCATTTCAAGGGTCTTGCTATCGAGGAAGCTTACGAGGGATTGAATCTGGTTTTTTTGGCGCCGATTTTCACTCAGCACCTCGGTGAGAAGCGGCACAAGTGGATTACCATTGTCGCGCACCCGTGCCATTTCAGCGTGAAAAACAGCGCATTCACTGCATTTTTCAGTGACCCGCTGCAGTTTTGAAACAAGCATATCCTCTTCACCCGCACACACCTTCGGGCAATCGGCCTGCTCAATCACATCCCTGTTCCAGCAACACTCCCGATCCACACAGAACCTCGTCAGATGTAGTAGGATTGATTATATCAGTCAAAAACAAGTACGCAACCGGCCTACTTCACATTCCAGGTAGTCCCCTGCGCCGAATCAAGCAGTTGAATTCCCTTCGCCAGCAGCAGATCACGAATCTCGTCGCCCCGTTTAAAATTCTTTGCACCCCGCGCCTCGGCCCGCTCTGCAATCAGGCGTTCAATATCGTCCGGCGACAGGTCGATCTGGCCAGCCTTTGCGGTCTTGATCCCCTCCAACCAGAGTGCCGGCACCGTGGTAAACAGCCCCAACACACTCCCGGCCTCAACGAACAGGTGGCGGACATGCGCGATCAGCGACAGGGGTAGCGGTGTAATCTCCTTCGTTTCGGCAAGAAACCGGTTGGCGGCACGCACGGTTTCAAACAGGACACCGAGCGCCTGCGCACTGTTGAAGTCATCATCCATCGCCTCGACAAAACGGGGCAGAAACTGGTCAACCTTTTCCTGCAGCTCCAGACCGACCTGGGACAGACTCTCGATCACGGCAATTTCAGCCGAGTGAGACTTCCCGTTCAGGATATCGTCCAGTCCCGCCAGACAGCTGTAGATCCGTTCCAGCCCGGACTCGGCCTCATCCAGATTCTGATCGGAGAAATCGATCGGCGAACGGTAGTGAGCCGAAAGGATGAAAAAGCGGAGCGTTTCCGGATCATACTTCTTCAGCACCTCACGGATCGTGAAGAAGTTCCCCAGAGACTTGCTCATCTTTTCGGCGTTGATATTGACAAAGCCGTTGTGCAGCCAGTAGCGCACAAACTGGCAGCCGTTGGCCCCCTCCGACTGGGCGATTTCATTTTCATGATGGGGAAACACCAGGTCTTTGCCGCCGCCATGAATATCAAAGGTTTTACCCAAAAATTCCATGCTCATGGCCGAACATTCGATATGCCAGCCGGGACGACCAGTGCCCCACGGTGATTGCCACCACGGCTCTCCCGGTTTTGCCCCTTTCCAGAGGGCAAAATCCATCGGATGGCGCTTCTTATCCCCCACCTCAACCCGGGCACCCGCCTGCATCTCCTCCAGGTTACGCCCGGAGAGTTTCAGGTAGTCGGGAAAAGTCTCAACAGCGTAATATACGTCACCATCGGAGACATACGCGTGTCCCTTGGCAATCAGCGCTGCGATGATGCCGATAATACCGCCGATATGATCGGTCGCCTTCGGCTCCACCGTCGGCTTGGCCAGCCCCAAACGCGCCATATCCTCATCAAAAGCCTGGATATACCGGTCGGCGATCGTGCGGTAATCGGTCCCTTCCTGATTGGCGCGGTTGATGATTTTGTCGTCGATGTCGGTGTAGTTGCGGACGTAGGTGACATCATAGCCGGCGTATTTCAGGTAGCGGTAGATGATGTCGAACACCACCCCGGCGCGGGCATGGCCGATGTGACAATAATCATACACCGTCACCCCGCAGACATACATGCCGGCCTTGCCGGGTACCAGCGGAACGAAAAGCTCTTTTTCACCGGTGAGGGTGTTATAGACACGCAATGCCATACGANTAACTCCACTTGGTAAAATGTGGGCATTATGCCTGTTTGCNNCNGGGATGGCAAGNGGGGAAAGTGGACTTTCTGGTAACAGACATGAACCTATAAACGGCACATGAACCGTCAATGCACGCAAATTCACAAAAGCTGTTAAACCTTTTCTTGGCCACGGACACACACGGACAACTGCTGGACAAAACCTTGATTCTTTTGGTTTAACCCCAAAAGGCCTTTAGCCTTTCGTCAAGCTTCTGTCGCTTAGAAGCGCCTACTTTTGGCCGTGTGCGTCTGTGGCTAAAAAAATCTTTTGAGCTCTACCCGTTTCCAGGTTAAATGATTTTCCTGTGCTGATAGATCCTGATCACTGCCCAGGCAAACCCGGCGCCGACCAGATCGGCGGCAACATCACCCCAGTCAGCGGTTCTGCTGGTTGTCAGGCAGCCCTGCAGTATTTCGATCAGAAGGCCAAGGGAGGTTCCATACAGAAACGCGGCCACGGCACCCCACCGCCGCGGCTGGAGCGAGAGATACGCCAGCCCGGTTGCCACAGCAATCGCCCCGGCATGATTCAGCTTGTCCCACCCCAGACAGGAGGGTGCCGAATCGGCCGGCATCAGCGCCAGCCAGAGGATCAGAAGCGTCAGGCCGGCGCAGAGGAATGGCCAGAGCAGGGGGAAACGTGACCGGCTGTCACTCATGATAGATATGGAGGAAACAGGTCAGGACGCACACGTTGGAATGTCAGCGGGGCTTCGCCGGTAAAGCTGTAGGTAGGCGTGAACTCGGGAACCAAACGCTTCAGGGACTCGATCAGATCGTCAACAGAGTTTGAACGCGCGGCGGCATACAGGGCGTCAAGTTCGGCCTTCACCTGACCAAGGTCGATATGAACCGGCGCCAGCACCTTGATCTTACTGTGGGCCGTCGGCAGAACCCCTTCTCCAGCAATCAGCAGTTCCTCGAACAGTTTTTCGCCCGGCCGCAGCCCGGTAACGACGATGTCGATGTCTTCATAGGGGGTCAAACCCGACAGCCTGATCAGCTCCTCGGCCAGATCGATGATCCGCACCGGCTCACCCATATCCAGCACCAGAATCTCGCTGCCGCTCCCCATGCTTCCCGCCTGCAGCACCAATTGGGCCGCCTCTGGGATGGTCATGAAATAACGGATGATCCGTGTGTCGGTCACCGTCACCGGCCCCCCCCTGGCGATCTGTTCCTTGAACAGCGGGATGACGCTGCCGTTACTCCCCAGCACATTGCCAAAGCGCACCGTAGTGAATTTGGTGCTGCTGCCCCATGAAAGCGCCTGAATATACATCTCTGAAGCTCTCTTCGTGGCCCCCATCACATTCGTCGGGTTCACCGCCTTGTCGGTCGAGATCATCACCAGATTGCGGACTTTGAACTCATGGGCGGCATCAGCAATGTTGCGCGAGCCGAAGACATTGTTCAGCACCGCCTGGGCTGGATTGTACTCCATCATCGGCACATGTTTATACGCGGCGGCATGAAACACCACCTCGGGGGTAAATTCATCGAACGTCAACATGATCTTGTCACGGTCACGCACGTCGGCGATCAGGGGCATGATGCGAACTTCGGGAAAACTGGCGATCAGCTCCTTCTCTATCTCGTAGAGCGGGGTTTCTGCCTGGTCAAGCAGAACCAGCTTCGCCGGGGCAAACCGGGCCACCTGACGACAGATCTCGCTGCCGATACTCCCCCCCGCACCAGTGACCAGCACCCGCTTGCCGGTCAGATAACTGCCGATCAACGCTCTATCGAGCAGCACCGCCTCACGCCCCAGCAGATCCTCGATCTCGACGTTCTTGATCTGCGAGACCGTCAGCGTGCCGTCGATCAGCTCGCCGATACTGTGGAGCGTCTTGAAGATCACGTTGGCATTCCTGCAGGAAGCCATGACATCACGGAGTGTCTTTACATCAGCCGAAGGCATGGCGATGATAATGGCTTCAATCCTGTTGGCAATTACCAGGGATTCAAGCTCTTTTACACTCCCCAGCACCGGAATGCCATGCAGCTTCATCCCCTTCTTATGGCGGG
>JGI24146J20443_1001767_pt1 | contig 12831 bp, 6 predicted proteins | sample BarGraIncub1131A_FD_20443 | JGI IMG/M metagenome (IMG submission 20443) | reverse complement strand
AGATAAGTATAAAAAAGTCCCGATGTGAAGTTAAGTTAAAAGAACGATTTTGTATTGTTTCTTTAACTTAACTTCACATCGGGACTTAATAAATTAATTTAACCTGAATTATTCATAAAAAATAGAAAATGTTTGTTAACTCACAGATATTAAGTATCTTTGAGTAATAAAAGCGTCGAAACTTTCAAAACAAACTTTTCCATGAGCAAAGATATCTTAAATATTGCTAATTCTCAATAATTTCAGATTACATATTTTTGCTGACCTTTAATGTCTGAAAGTATTCTTGATGGAATTTAGCCTCAATTTATTAGATGTATTCTGTAAAATAAAATAGTGCGGCACTTACATAAAAGTGCCACACTATTTTATTTGAGTATATTACAAGTTATTAATAACCAGGATTCTGATAAGCTGCTTTAGCTGCTGCGGTAAGTGGGTTTTTGTTTTCATCAGTCAACAATTCAAGATACAATTGTGGCCATGCTTTGAAGGTATGAAACTTCTGGAATAATCCTTTTCCTTTTCCTTTGGCGCCAACGTTACCTGTTGAGATATCGTCAACCGGAAAAGGGAAGTCCACTGTTCCGTTAGATGTAGAGGGAGCTCCCATATTATCACGATAGTAGACTCTTTCCCATAAAATACCTGCGTTATGGAGGTCTTCCAAATTGTGTTGCTCGAAAATTAACTCTCTGGCTTTTTCATTGTATATAAAGTGAATAAACCTATTCAGATCAGAAGTAACTGTTGGAGGATAATTTTCCATCTTAGCCTTTGCTGATGCACCTTGCCATTCTGTCCCATCAATCATAATTTTACTGTATGAATCATCGACAACAGTATATGGCGCTACTTTTTCGGCTGCAGGGATGGTTAGCTTGCCGGTAATAACAGCTGGTTCAAGTGTAACCAATACATCGGATCTTTTTTCACCGGGATGATAGGCTGCGCGTTTACGAATCACATTCAGATCGGCAATAGCTGCAGTGAAATTCCCCTGGCGTCCATATACTTCGGCGCGAATAAGGTAGGTTTCAGCTAAACGGAAAAGAGGAATATCAATAGAGCCTTTTCCGCTATAGTCAGTGCCTTTTCCACGGTTTGGATCAAGCCACTTTCTTGTGCCCAGGTACCATGAAGCTACTGATGTTCCTCTGTCAAGACCATAAGCTTCTCCTTTATCCCCACTGATTCTATACATTAGTTTTCTTCCGGCAGTATTGGTGACTATAGGGTTTGCCGGGTCTACTGCAGCACCGGATTTGAAGCCTGTAATGGTAGAACCATTTTTGGTAAAGTATCCTGCATTATTCGGGCTACCAACCATCCAGCGGGTCATCAGGATATAGGGCTGACTAACCACCCATAATGAATCAAGTGGTTGATCTTTTGAGTTTTCAATGTAAACAATGGAACGTTTCTGATATTTAATTTTGCTTGCTGAGCTTACTACCACATTGGGATTACTGGCAGGTTTCAACATGTTATTATAATAGTAAGCTGTTCCTGCATCCCAAGGTTTACCTCCTACCTCATTTTTGTCTGTGGCATAATAATCAGTGAGAAATGATTTATAATAACGCGAGTCATTTGCCCGGTCCTCATACATATCAATCCCCCAATCAGAAGGACCTGCTGCGGCATAACCCTGTCCATAATCAAACGTGTTTGAAGTACAAGCCCGAAGAGAGGTATAGCTACTGTTATATAAACGAACCAATTGGTTGCCATATCTTCCATCAAAAAGTTGAGTAGGTTCATACTGAGCTGAAAGGATAATCTCTTTTTTTAGATCTCTCGAATAATCATTGGGTGCATTGTACCAAAGGCTTCCAAAATCAGGTTCCAAACCGCCAAAAGCAGAGTTGCCTTTTAACTGATCAATGACCATGGTTGCATAATAATTGGCCGAGTCAAGGTCTGTTGGGACATTGCCTTTGTAGAGCATCTTCAGGTGCGTTTCTCCGCTATTGGCAAAGTTTGCAGCCTGTGCCCTGATCAGATAAAGTTTGGCTAACAAGTGAGCTGCGGCAGGTTTGGTAATTCGTCCAAGTTCTGTGGTCGTTGCTGGCAAAAGGGGTATTGCAATACGAAGGTCGGCAATTATTTGTTTGTATATGACCTCCATGGAGCTTTTTGGAAAAGCAAAATCATCAGGCATTCCCAAATAGCTCTTCAAAATCAATGGAGCATCACCCAATAAGTTAGTAATCAAATTATAGGCATAGGAGCGAAGGAAAAGAATTTCACCTTTTCTTCCTGCCATTTTTGCTTGGGTGGCAGCATCGAGATTGACATAGTTTTCTAAGAAGATGTTGCAACGACTAACAGTAGGATAAACCCCTTCTGATATTCCCCCATTGGTGGATCCAATTAAGTTCACAACGTTAGGTGTCATTCTTGTACCTGTTGTATTTAGGATTCCTCCATCAGCAGAATACATTCCCATAAAGATGTTGTCAGCATTTGACCATTTAAATGTTTCAACGTCAGTACACGTACCAAATAGATAGTGCCCCTGATTATAGTCACTTTTAAATCTCAATATATGGTAGGTCCCTTTTACAAGTGATTCCAGACCAGCTGCAGTCTTGTAATATTCCTGATTAAGCGTTGTGACTGTTTTCTCTTTCAAAAAGTCTTTTGAACAAGCTGAAAAGATAAACATCAAAGCTATTATTGCTATATATTTTTTCATGAATTTTTATTTAAAAGTTTAAAACATTAAAAGCTTGCTCTAAGACCAAATACCCAACTTTTGATGACCATCGTGTTGTTATTGGTGCCGCCCTGTGGATCTCCAATAGAGTTAACGTCGGTCCATGCATTCGTATCATCAGGATTGATTCCCGCCTTTACGACATCACCACCAAATAGGAAAGGGTTCAATACTTGACAATAAACCTGGAGTCTTTTTAATTTTATCTTGTCAAGGATTTTGGGCTGAAAATTATAAGATAATGCAATATTTCTAACCGAAACAAATGAACCATCATTAATAAAAGAAGCCCTATTTATATCAGGATTTGATGCTTTTGGATTAGTTGTCGGTTGGGGCCATCTGGCGTTAGTGTTCTCGGGAGACCAGAAGTTATTTGGATCCATCGAGCGCACATAACCCACATAACTTCCAGCGTTAGAACCACCTGGGGTAAGCGAAGAGAAGTAAGATTGTCCGATACGGGCATAAATAAATGCACTTAATTCAAAGTTTTTGTAATTAAATGTATTGGTTAAACCTCCAACCCATTTAGGTCGATTGGTACCACGGATCACTAAATCGTTACTTTCAAGTTTATAGTTGGGTGTTCCTTGTTCTACGGGTTTGTATTGGCCGGGTGAAAAATTATATCCATTCGCAGACCATTTTGCAATTTCGGCAAGGTCAGCTGGCGTATTTTGCCATAATCCTGCAACTTGATAGGTACGGAATACCTGAAGGGGTTGTCCAATAAACCAGCTATTTCCCACCATATCCTGTTTCCCGTTTACCAACTCAATGATCTCCTCATTATTTTTTGACCAGTTTACATCAGTAGTCCAACGAAATTCTTTGGTTTGTATATTTACAGAAGTGATCGTAATTTCTATACCCCGATTTCTTACTTTTCCAATATTTGTCGTGATATTGGGGTAGCCTTTCGTTGGGGGAATTGATTGATTCATCAAAATATCAGAAGTGTTTGACTCATACAGATCGATCGATCCTTTTAATCGATAAGCAAGAAATACATAATCAATTCCCAAATTGATCTGTTTGGTCTTTTCCCATTTTAAATTAGGATTAGGCATGTTGTAAGGAAGGTATCCAATTGCAGAAGTTGTTCCAAAGACGTACTTATAAACGGCAAGCGGTCCCATGGTTGAATAAGGTCCTATCGCAGAGTTTCCTGTGACCCCATAGCCAGCCCGAAGTTTTAATTCATTGATCCAGGTTATGGATTTTAAAAACTTCTCCTCTTGCATTTTCCATGCGAGGGAAGCAGAAGGGAAAAAATCCCATTTATGCCCATCGGCTAAAACAGATGCACCATCAAAACGGCCAGTAGCTGTGAATATGTATTTATTCGATAACGAATAATTGATTCGTCCCATATAGGATGTTAAGGCTGATTCCGAAAAACTGGTACCATAACTATCCGGACCTGTAGATGAGTTGTTCGCGGCTAAATCATACCATTTTGGGGCATCATTGGTGATTCCTGAAGAAGTGATATTTGAACTTTCGTCACGGTTGTATTGTGCCGATTGCATTAATGTGGCTCCAAGGGTATGTATTCCAAATGTTTTATTAAGATAGAGGAGGTTTTCAACCATAAATTGTTCGTTTTCAGTTGTAGCATAGCTAGCCAGTGCTGTTTGTGGATTGGATGTGCGGCGCAATGTAGACTGTGATCCTTGCCATGCTCCGTTTCTTTGATACCGGAAACCCGAACCAAAATTCATGCGGTATTTTAACCAAGGTGTAATCGTCACTTCAGCATAGGCGTTGCCTCGAAGGTTTAATGATCTTCTCTCGTCTGAACTGTTCTCTAAATTGATAAATGGACTCCAAGTAGGCGCTGAAACGTTGTTCCCGGGATAAAGTATTTTGGCACCCGTACTATCATAGGGTTGAGCCATTCTGTATAATGAGAGGGCAACACCATAGTAATCCCTGGGTGCTGTAGAACTGGAAGCGGATCTATTAATGGTTCCGAATTCTTGTGTGGACATCGTTGCATTGATAGAAGCTCCGGTTGTTAGCCACTTGGTTGGTGTAATATCACCATTTAGTTTAAACGTATACCGGGTAAAGTTTTGATTTTTCTGGGTACCTTTATTGTCTAAGTATCCAAAAGAGAAGTATATTTTTGAGGTTTCATTGCCAGCTGAAAGGGATATTAAGTGGTTTTGGGTAACAGCAGTTTGGGTGAGCAGTCCAATCCAATCGGTGGTTGGAATATTGGCTGAGTTATAAACCGGTACTTGAGCCGGCCATCCTTTTGCCAGTTCTTGTGTTGTGGCAGGACGCATTTTCACTGAAGTATAAGTTCCCGGATCATTCCATTGGTAACCCTTTCTTAAGGCATCAATGGTGTAGTAATCACTATTACCGTATTTGTTGATATCGGCCGTCGGATCTGGATAAGCATAGGTATTTGTTCCAGATTTATAGGTTCCTCCATTGATTTCGGATAAACGCATACGATCGAGTGCTTCGCCTGAAGATGCCCATTTTGTTAAGGAGTGGATGTTGTCTAATGACAGGGATGCATCATAACTTACGGTTAGTTGTCCCTTGGTTCCTTTTTTTGTTGTGATCAGGACAACCCCATTTGCACCCCGAGAACCATAAATGGCCGTGGCCGAAGCATCCTTTAGAATTTCCATGCTGGCAATATCGTTGGGGTTTACATCATTCATACTCCCCATCAGGATGATTCCATCGACAACATAGAGGGGCGTATTTACTGCTAAAATTGAACGGGTTCCGCGAATGGATACGGATGCTACTTCACCCGGACGGACGTTAGTTACGATATCGACACCCGCAACTTTACCCTGCATGGCCTCGATGGCATTTTGTACCGGGCGTTCCTTGATGGTTTTCTCGGATATGCTGGTAAGTGCTCCGGTTACATCACTCTTCTTGGCTGTACCATATCCCACAACGACAACTTCTTCCAGGTTTTTAACATCCGGCGTAAGTCTGATATCTATTTTGGTTTGTTTATTTAAAGGGATTATCTTTGGAAGATATCCCATATAAGAGACTTTAAGTGTTATATTGTTGTTTGGAATGGTAAGATTGAATTTGCCATTCAGATCGGTAACGGTACCTTGCGCGGTTCCTTGAATCATAATTGATACACCAATCAACGGTTCACCATTTGATTCATCAACAACTGTTCCTGTAAGTTTTCGTTGCTGAAGAATTTCTTCAGGTGCAATTACAATTAAGTTATTGGCCATAATGCGAAACTTGGAACCCGTGTTGGAGAGCATAACTTGTAATACTTCATCGATTGAAGAATTATTGGTGTTTGTTGAAATAACCTTATTCTCAATGTCAGAATCGCGATAAACGAATTTATAACTACTCTGGCTTTCAATGATTGTAAGGGCTTCCTTGATGGTTACCTTATCCAAATGGAGATTAAATCGTCCGGTTTGTGAAAAACCTGTTGCGCTAATCTGTAACAAATTTACAAATAGAAGAAGTGTAGTTAGTTTCATCATTAGAAAGATTTTTTTATAATCAAAGGGATCCTTCCCCTTACTACGATGTAAAGAAATTTTCATACATTTTTTTTGTTTAATAGTTAGTAGAATAATTTTTAAACGCTTTTTAAAGTGGGAGGTGTTGCAAACATTTCCCGTTTTTTTTTATTGATCACTTAATGTTTCATAGGCAGTACTGCTTTTTTATATCTGTGTTATTTTTTGAGTATTGTAATGATATTCTTATTGATTTCATAATTTCACTTCGTTTGGGAGAACTATTTGCCGTTAGTTATTCTACCAGTTCATTAACATTTCTTAGTCTTTACTTGTAGAAACTGTTTAAATTTTCCCGTAGGGAATAAATATCAATAGAAACATTCACGTCATCTATCTTTTCCCCATAGGGGTAATGCCCTACGGGCAAAAAAGGAGGGGATAAATGTAAATCTATTGATATTTATGCCCTACGGGCAAAAGAAAACTAAATTTAAACAGTTTCGTAATAAAATCAGTTTTATTTTTGGATACTTTTTGCTATTTCCACCGCATAAACTTTTGGCCGTCCTTCAAAATTTGCACTGAAAACAATCCATTTTCCTGATGGTGAAAAATGGACATTGGGTTCGAGTCCTAGATCTTTTTCGTCCTTGGCTTCTGCTTTTGTATATAGATGGTGTTTCATATTGACTAATCGTTCAGTGTCAAAATGATCTCCGTTGGGGCGGAACAAATAAATCCACATGCCGTCTTTGGCTTTTGCAACCTGTCCTTCATTTCCACCATCCCCGGCAAACAATTTCTGATCGTAGGAGACATTAAAATGGATTGACCATTCGTCACGTGTTAACCGGTACCGTTTTTCGGAATTGTCTTTAAGGTCAGTACCCGTCAAGAAAAAGTTCTCACTTCTGGGAACCTGATTATCGAACCAGATGGTTTTTCCATCAGGACTAGGGAATTCGTGACCTGCTATCTCACCTTCCATACTTCTCTTATGTCTGAGTTGAACAAGCCCGGACTTGACATCGATGGTCCAAATACGATCAACTTTGTGCCAGGGTCCTTCATGACAGAACATTAATAGGTTAGGCAGTGTTGGCGAAAATTGGATATGACCTAACCAGGTATTTTCCTTATGGATTTTCTTTAGTTCTCCTGTTGAAATATTAATGGTGAAAAGTTGATTAAGAATGTGTGCATCGAATATCCGGTTAAAGAAATCTTTTTTCTCTGGATATTTCTTAGATATTTCTTTTTGTTCATCAGCACTTTGCCCTCCTGCCAGTAATGTTTCATCAGCATTTAGCGTAGTTATATTTCCTTTAAAATCGGCAGGAAATACAAAGATTAATTTACTTTTTTTGGTGTCGATATTAGAGGCAAAAACACTGTCATTTTTCTGAAAATAGACATTATGGCTTATATGCCCTACAATCTCACCTTTTATAAGCATATTCTGATCTGTAATCTGTACAGTTTCAAAAGTCTTTAGATTAACCGTATAACATTGTTTGCCATTTTTTCCGGTATTATAAAACACCATTCTATCTCCTTCGTCAGCTGTTTGTTTAAGAAAGGGGTCATTATGGAAATAAAAGCCCAAACTATTTCCATCCAAACGGGATAAGCAAATTACTTTATGATGCGTATCCTTATCAATCCATTCATTCGGCATAGGATTCTTCCCTCCGGTCTCCAGGATGGGTTGAGCCCATAAGGAAAGGGGTATTACTAGATTTGTAAATATGAACATGATACAAATCATGAAACGTAGTACTGTCTTTTTCATTTTTTTTAATTTAATAATAGTGAATAATATAAAAGTTTCTGTTATAAAAGATTGTCAATGACGGTTATGTTAAATTCAAACTTATGTAGTAATAAACCTGTTTTATTTTTAGATGGTTTTTGCTATTTCAACCGCATAAATCTGTTCACTTCCTTCAAAGTTCCCTCTGAAAATAATCCATTTTTCTGAAGGTGAGAAATGTACATTGGGCTCAAGCTTGTAATTATGGTTTTTCATATTTACTAACCGTTCAGAATCAAAGTGATCTCCGTTGGGACGGAACACATAAATCCACATCCCATCTTTAGCCTTTGCAACCTGTCCTTCATTTCCACCATCTCCGGCAAACAGTTTCTCATCGGGTGTGACATTAAAATGAATTGACCATTCGTCACGTGTCATCTGATAACGTTTTTCTGAATGATCTTTAACACTGCTGCCTGTAAGGAAAAAGGTTTCACCTCTTGGTAATTGATTATCGAACCAGATGGTTTTTCCATCGGGACTGAAGAATTCATGACCGGCAATTTCATTCTCCATGCTTCTTTTGTGCATGAGTTGAGTAACACCGGTCTTGATATCGATTGTCCGGATGCGATCTACTTTGTGCCATGGTCCTTCATGGCAATACATCAACATGTTGGGTTGTGTTGGTGAAAATTGAACATGATTTAACCAGGCTTTTTCTTCAAAGATTTTCTTTAGTTCACCTGTAGAAATGTTAATAGTGAAGAGTGCGTGAAGAATGTGTGCATCATATATCCGGGTAAAGTAATCCTTTTTCTCAGGGAATTTCTTCAGAATCTCTTCTTGTTCTTCGCCACTCTGCACTCCTGCAAGCATCGTTTCATCAGCATTTAGCGTATTAATACTTGCATTTTTAAAATTCGCGGGAAATACAAAGACTAATCTGGATTTTTTTGTATCGATATTGGTAACAAAAACACTGTCTTTTTGTTGATAATAAATGTTGTGGCTTTTACGGCTTACTATTTCCCCATTATGTATGTTGTGAGCATAAACCTCCCTACTCAGTGGTGTGTTTTGATCTGTAATCTGATCAATTTTGAGGGTCTTTAAATTAACTGAATAGCAAAATTTACCATTTATTCCGGTATTATAAAAAACCATTCGATCACCTTCGTTAGAAGATTGTTCAAGAAAAGGGTTATTGTGGAAATAAAAGCTCAGACTATTTCCATCCAAACTGGATAAGCGTATTACTTTATGATGCGTATCTTTATCGATCCATTCATTAGGCATTGGCTTTAGACTTCCGGTCTCTAATACAGGTTGCGCCCACAAAGGCTGCGCCATTACCAGATTTGTAAGAAGGAACATTAGACACAAAAAGAAACGCAGTACTGTCTTTTTCATTTTTTTATATAATTAATTTAATAATGAGTAATCTTCACATGACAAGTTTTACATGGATATAATGATAACCTGGTTTTAATAATTTTCAATTTTTAAACTTTATTTTTTGAGTATTGTAATGATATTCTTATTGATTTCATAATTGAAAGGCTCGATAATATTTAATGCATCCAGTACATCTGAAATTGATTCATGATCGAATTTTGCAGAAAAATGAACATTTGCAAGTGATGGATTTTGAAGGGTTATTTTAACATTATACCATCGTTCCAGTTTCTTGATGATATCACCAAAACGATCATTGTTCAAGATCAGTTTATCGTTTTTCCAAGCGATATCTATTTCGGTTTTCGACTGATCCTGAATGGCTATTTTCGTTATCAATTGAATGGGAACAGCAGGTTCCGTCTTCGCCTTTTCTTTTGGTTGTTCCTTTGACAGTTCATTTAATTCAGCATTACCCGTTTCCCTTGTAAATATTGCTTTCTGATTAGGTTTCAGATAGATAGAAGCTATACTACTGTTTTTTGTTTTATCATTCAGTGCACTGTTTTGCAAGATTTCAACTGACCCCGAAACGAGCGTAGTTTCTGACGTGTTTTCATCCGGATATGACTTAACATTAAATTTTGTACCCCACACTCTGATCGTAACATCTTTGGTCTTTACATAAAAAGGCCGTTTTGAATTCTTCTTCACTTCAAAGAATGCCTCGCCAACCAACTTTACAGTTCTGCTTCCTGCTTCAAATTTATCCGGATAGCTAAGGGTACTTCCCGAATTTAACACGACTACTGAACTGTCGGGCAATTCAATAGTGGTTTTTGAACCATATGCAACTTTTATATTAAAAAATTGGGGTTTAGCTTTTGAAAAATCATTGCCGGAAGAGGGCTTTAAAAACCAAGTCAAAGCAAATGCAAATATAAAAATGGCTGCATAACGCAGGAATGTAGTAAAGTTAAACTGCCATTTCTTATCGGAAATCATGTCTGTTTCTTCTTCATTTGAATCAATACCTGACTTTTTACGAATAGTATCCAACAAAGCCAAAGAATCTAATTCACCGTTAGAATACGATACATCTGACCATTCGTTGGTTATGAGAGTTTCGAATTCAGTTTTATCAGAATTATTCAACATCCTGTAAAGCGATTGCAAGTCATCCGGTGAAGCAATTCCCTGCCGAAACTTTTCGAGTAAAACTTTTAGTTCAGTTGTTTTTTCCATATTTATAATAGTAATTAACCTGAGAATGGGTTTTCAATGACTGTGAAAAGAAAAATAAATGAAAAAACTTATTTAGAGTTGATTATCAATACAATAACCTAATGTTTTTCCTGACGTAATCAAGGGCCTTTGTGATTTGTGTATTGACCGTACTTTCGGTAATGGAGAGACGATTGGCTATCTCTTTGTAAGATAAACCCTCATTCCGGCTTAATTTAAAGATCTCACTTCGTTTGGGAGGAAGTTCATTGGTCAATTTATCAACCAAAGCATTGAGTTCATTATACTGCACTATATCTTCGGTCACATATTCGAGTGAAATGTTTTGTTGCTGAAGGTGCTCAAGATACCCTTGACGATAGATGCTTTTCTTAATCGTGTTGTAGATCCAATGACGGGCTATTGTGAGAATATATCCGCTCAGGGATTGATTTTTATCAATCTTTTGGCGGTTTTCCCATAAGGCAATGAAAACGATCTGGACAATTTCTTCTGCGTCTTCTTTATAGGGCAAAAAACGTCTGGCCAGATTATATACCTTAGCATGATGTTGATAAAAGAGATTATTAAATGCTTTCTCATCATCCTGCTTAAGTCTGTTGATAAGATTTGTTTCTTCTATATCCATTTTTTATAAAGGTGATTTTAAAATTCTTTTTAGCGCTGTCTTTCAAAAAACCCCAGAACTTCCTTTTACTGTCTGTTGAATGTTGTTGTAAAAATACAATATATATTCACTTTTAGTTAACTTAGTTCATGATTTACCTGACATACGGCTATTTTCCCATTATTTCCCAATCAGTATCCTGAAAGTATGATTGTTCTATGAAAATTATAAGCAATAAATACGTAGAACATACACAGATCCTCTAAGCATTTTAAAAAGCAACTCTGCGAAGAAAAACATTATGAAAACACGCGAAATAGTGGCAGACTCATTTATTCCTTTACATTTCATCAAGGGACCATCGAAAGAAATCAAGGGGAAATCTCCCCGACACTCGATATAAAAGCATGATATGACACCCATAAAACCGTGATTAACTTTGTCGGAACTCCGAAGCATGTCGGTTATTCCTCCATTCATAATCCGTACTCAATATACGAAACTGCTCCGGAGATCCTGCGAAGATCCTAGAAGGATCCTACGGAGATGACCCGGATATTCCTCTTGTTTTATAGTGATTAACTGAGAATGATATGGTAGATTTTCCCCGATATTGTTTTTTCCTTCTGTTAGAAAATTCTATAAAAACCATCGTTAACGGTTCGAAAACGCTTTCAAAACGCTTTGACAACTCTTTGAATAACCTCCCCAGTCAGGTGTTTGTTCCGTATTGTCTCCCTGTTTCTTTCGTAGTTGCTTGGTATCTAAGGACACGAAGCAGAGGCGAAACAAATACGGTGGGAACATAAAGAAAACACGGAACTGCCATGGTTATTTAATGCGAAAACAAAGCGAATGCAAAACGATATCAAAGAATTAACTAAGAGAGGAATTGGTTCCTGACACCATTTATTCTTTGGTTTATCGATCCTGTTTCTGCTTCGATGGACAGCATTCGAAGAAAGGGAAGGACATTGGCTTATACCCGGGACCTTAATCTGGACGATCAGTTGTTTCGATATGGCGTCAGACTCAATGCAAATCTGATCATGGACATGAATGCATTGTCTATTCCGGTAGTAACAGGACAGATGGGCGGACAACCGCAACAAACCATGTTGCCCTGGTACTTCTATCCCTTGCTCATGCCCGGACAGAATCATCCGATCATTAAGAATGTCAACGCGATCAAAACAGAATTCATCAGCAGCATCGATACTGTGAAGGCAACAGGAGTGAGGAAAACAGTGTTGCTTTCTACTTCTAAATATTCACGTTTAGTAAGTGTTCCTCAGAATATATCATTGGATATGCTGAGGGTAGAACCTGATCAGTCATCATTTAACCAGCCACCTCAAATAGTTGCCGTTTTGCTTGAAGGAGAATTTACCTCTCTGTTTAGAAATCGTATTCCTCCTGTGCTGAAAGATGGCGCTAAGTTTACGGCATTGAATAAAAGTCGTAATACCGGCATGCTGGTTGTTTCAGATGGAGATGTGGTGATGAATCAGGTACAGTATTCTAACGGACAATCTTTTCCATTGCCCCTGGGTTATGACAGATACTCTAATCAGTTATTTGGGAATAGTGACCTGTTGTTGAATACGGTCAATTATGT
>JGI24146J20443_1001766_pt1 | contig 12834 bp, 15 predicted proteins | sample BarGraIncub1131A_FD_20443 | JGI IMG/M metagenome (IMG submission 20443) | reverse complement strand
CGGAGTCCAGACATAACCGTATTCGGGGACCCTCACCCAGCGACCGCTGTTATCAAGATCGGCGGAGTACGCCCTGAGTTCGACAGGCAGATAGCGGGCGCCCCCGTTTCTCCTGGCCAAGAGACGTCTGTTCCTCATTTTGTTCCAGTTATCCCAGTCGTCAGCAGACCCGAGCGGTGCAACCTCTCCGTAGCTGTCCTATCCCAGCGACACCATCTGACCTGCGTTTATCCTTGCCTTGCCGACCGAATTTTCCGTTTCCAGGTACCCTTGGTAAACAGCCACATCGGTGTAGGAATCACCGATATCAACCCTGAAGGATGCCCTGTTGAAAGTGCGTGACGAGGCATCGGGAGTATCGATCTGCAGGACACTTCCCTTTGGCGCGTTGTAGTAGATATAGGAGCGCCCCTGATGCAGATAAAACTGGGAGGAATTCCTGTCCAAGGATAATATCTGGAGCGACGAGTTCTGGTCGAGCCGTACATAGGTGCCGTTGTTCAACTGGAGTTCGGCCCTGCTTCCGGCGGGAACCCAAACCTGGTCTCCCTCTGCGAGCGGCGAGTTTACCGAGGCAATTCCCCACTCTCCTGCCTCGGGTGTCTTCACCTGAACGTCACCCTGGACAAGACTCAGGCGCAGAGGGCCGAGGCTTGAAGAGAAAGCATAAGCCGGCGTCAAAAAAAGCAGCATAGCAATTGTTACTGTTCCAAGCATTTTCATAGGGTCCTCTCACAGTCGAAATCCGCAGGCTAGGTAATCCCCCAGCGCAGAAGGTTAAGAAATAGGTTTGACAGAAGATTAGTAAAAAGCAGAAATCCTTTCTGAAATTCTCAAAAAAGCCGGATATACCATTCGGATCCGGCTGTCGGTATTTTCGCCAATATCTAAGTAATTAGAGAGAATCACTTTTAAATGAGGGTGAAATACGCTCTAAACTGGCTTGTTAAACCACAAGGGAAACTCCTATGAAACCCAACACATAATAAGTCATTTTTTAACCTCTCTGGCCTACTGCTTTCCGTTTTATTCTCTCCTTGTGAGCATTACGCCAACACACAACAGTCGCCTAAAATTCACCATCATGAGCAAAGCCTCTGGCAGGATACGGGTCGTACTACCTCAACCACCCTCCTTGCCCCACAAAAAAGCCGGGTTGCCAAAATATCGTCTGATATTTCGGCAACCCGGCTATCTCTGAGAGACCCAATAGGCTTTCCGCCCCACCCTCGCGGATGGTTGAGTATTATCGTTTATCACGGTACAAGCTATAGTTGATTAGAGCTATCAACAAATGAATAAAAAATCAACTGAATAATTGGACTCTTTCGTAAAATAGTTGTTGCGCTGTCTGATAACGAGCCTGTCTGTTCAAGGTGCGGGGCGGTTCATACCTCTAACCACCGACGGGGATGCCTGCTTCCATGGCTGCATCGAATCCTGCCCGGTCGGCGCCGGTTTGTCCACCTGATACGACTTTATCCGGCATCATTTTGAAGTTCTCAGTTCCTTGATAACCTCTCTCGTAGTCAGGATGCCTTTACGCTCCGCTCCATCTCTCGTTATATCTATTGGTATCCCCAATGTATCCAAGAGCGCTGTTTTCAGTCTCCCCAGGTCAATACGGGAGAGTAACCCCTTTTTTTTCAGAAGATTTACCGCCTCACGCTCCAGGCCATCACCCCCATCTGCATGAATTTCCACCAGTACTCGTCGATCATCGACGATTGCAGCCTTTACCCGTTGTCTGACTATAACTACTTTCGTGCCGATGATCGCTTTCTTGAAAAGCTGGGCAATGTCTTCGGGATAGAGGTGGATGCAACCATGGCTGACTCTTCTGCCGATACCATAGGGTCGATACGTGCCATGAATGAGTATTGTGCCAATGGATAGGCGTAGCGCATGTGTGCCGAGGGGATTATCCGGCCCTGGAGGTACAATATCCGGAAGATCGGGATTCTGTGCCCGGATAGAAGCGGGCACGTGCCACGCAGGATTTGCGATCTTCTTGATGATACGGTACGTCCCTGTGGGCGTATCCCATCCTTCGTCGCCGATGCCGACAGGGAAGGTCTCAACCAGTTCCTTGGTGCGCGGATGAAAATAGTAGAGACGCATCTCCGCCAGATTGATAACAATCCCCCTCCGGTTCTCAACGTCTGGGAGAATCCACTCTCTCGGGATTATGGCCATGATTCCAACACCAGGTACAAATTTATCGATTCCACGATTTACTGCTGCGATCTCGTTGTAGCCAATGTCAAAGCGCCTGGCCAGCTCAATGAGCGAATCACCTTCTTTGATTGTGTAGATTTCGAGTGTTCCTCCTACATCCTGTCGAAAGATAAGTTCAGCCCCATAGGCATGCTGATGAAAGTGAACAGGCACCCAGATGAGGCTAAGATAAATCGTCGTTCGTATAAAGTTTGGTCGGTACATGCTATTAAACTTAATGGCAATTGGCCGGGCTGATCGTGATAAAACCCCCTGCCAGGAATAATACCCACTATTTCTTCTGCCCAAGCTCGAATATTTTTTCGGATTTCTTCTGCATTTGCTGTGCTTCCCTGGCAGCGAGTTCGGCCCCTTTGGCCGCTGCTTCGGCCCCTTTGGCCGCTGCTTCGGCTCCTTTGGCTGCTGTTTGGGCTTGCATGACATCGCCCGCTACCTTGTTCGCCACGTCAAGAGCCGCCTGGGCCTTGTCGTTTGCTTGCATGATGGCAGCCTTGTCGGCTTCCGGCATCACAACCGGTTGTGAAACCTTGGTTTCAAGCTTGCCAAGGCGTTCCTCCAACGGACAAATCTGGGAACGGACATACCCGTGCGTAGCGCACCCGGTCAGACTCACAAGAACAACTACCCCGAGAAATCCTGCTGTTTTCTTCATAGAACACCCCCTTTAATTTTAACGCGCATATACCAGCGTCAAACATTGAAATCAAGGCAAGAATCAAGCCAATCAATCGAATATGAAATAGTGTGTAATATACACTGGTTATGTCGATGGTTTCCGAGAACCGATCAGTATCGCGGGTAACAAATATAACGGACGTTTCGGTGAGTCAGGTGAGTTTGTCAGATTTATAGCGCGGGATTCGTGAAGTGAAGTTTTTTACCTCGTGTTATAATTTGTTGCGATTTATATTCACTCTCGATAGTAATACGAAAAAGCAAGGTTCCGATTTGGTGCGCCGCATGTGCCGGCCATAGTGGTCAATACCCATGACATCGAGGCGGACACGCTGCCGCTGTAGCTTGCCCTGCAAGGCGCGATATACCTCTTCGCCATACGGGGTTGCCCCGCTTTGGAGACGCGGTTGGTGCGCCTGTTGCTCTTCTCGGTCTCCGGTCAGTCGATCCCGTAGAAGCGTACCTTGACCTTTGTGCCGAGTGAGTCCCGTGACGTGGACCGTGTCGCCGTGCAGATTTTGGTGACGGTACCATCGATACTGCGGAGGGGGCTTTGGCGAAGATGGGTAAGAACGTGGAGATTAAAAAAAACGAGTACTAGGGATTGGGCGTATTTGGCTATCTTTCCTGTCACAAACAATGACCGTACATCTAAAAGTGGGGACAAAAAAGACCGAAGGAAGGATTGCAACAGAGAGGGGTTACGACATAAAGTCATAACCCCTTGTTTTTTTTGGTGCCGAAGCTGGAGTCGAACCGGCACGAAGGTTAGTTCGAGGGATTTTAAGTCCCTTGTGTCTACCAGTTCCACCATTCGGGCAAATTACCAGCAGAAACAACTTATCAGCAGTTTACCCGCCCTTTAAGCTCTTTTCCTGTTTTAAAGAACGGCGTCTTCTTTGATGGAATCCGCACGACTTCACCACTTTTCGGATTTCTCGCTTCACGTCCAAGACGCTCACGAATGGTAAAACTTCCGAATCCGCGGATTTCTACCTTGTCACCGGATTTAAGGGCCTCTTCAATTGAGTCAAAAACCGTATTGACGACAATTTCAGAAACCTTTACATTCAACATCCCGTGCGATTGTACAACTTTTTCAATGAGTTCGCTTTTGGTCATACGTCCCTCTGGCACACAATAAATTAGTTGGTTCTGTTGTTTTGGCCTTTTTTCATCAAATCGCCAAACGTTGACGTTGACTCACCCTGTGACCCCATGTACTGCTCAAAATCAGCTTTTTCTGCAGCAACATGTACCGATTTGATGGAGAGGGATATGCGGCGCTCTTTAGGATCGCAGCTTAACACGACCGCTTCAAGGTTATCGCCGATGGCTGCAAACTCCTTGGCTGATGCAACTTTTTCACGAGAGAGCTCAGATACGTGAATCAAGCCTTCGATTCCCTCCTCCAGCTCTACAAAAATCCCGAAATCAGTTAACGAAGTTACTTTACCGGTGACCAGTGCTCCGGTACGATATTTACCCGGAGCAAGGCTCCATGGATCCGGCTCAAGCTGCTTGATACCGAGAGAAAGGCGCTCATTTTCAACATCAACCTTCAAAACAACCGCCTGTACAAGGCTCCCTTTTTCGTACACATCACCCGGATGTTTGATACGCTTTGTCCACGACATATCCGAGACGTGTACCAAACCATCGATACCATCTTCGATGCCGATAAACATTCCGAAATCGGTCATGTTCTTGATCTGGCCTTCAATTCTGGTGCCTGCGGGATATTTTTCAGCAATGGTGGTCCAGGGATTTTCGGAAACCTGTTTAAGACCCAAAGAAATTTTACGATTAGCCATGTCAATGCCAAGGATAATTGTTTCGACTTCATCACCGATATTCAGCACATCGGCGGCACGGCGAACCCGCTTTGTCCACGACATTTCAGAAACGTGAATCAGACCTTCAATACCTGACTCCAATTCGACAAACGCACCGTATTCCATCAAGCTGACAACACGGCCACGTACACGCTCACCAATCGGGAACTTGGCTGGCACATCAAGCCATGGGTCCGCAAGAGTCTGCTTGATACCGAGTGATATTTTCCCCTTGGAACGGTCAAATTTAAGAATTTTGGCAGTAATCTGCTGACCCGGCTTAAGAACATCCGTCGGTTTGCCGACTCTTCCCCAGGAAAGATCAGAAACATGGAGCAACCCGTCAACACCGCCCAGATCAACAAAGGCACCATAGTCGGTAATATTTTTAATTGTCCCTTCGACAATTTGGCCTTCTTCAAGTTTTTCGAGAGTTACATCACGGATGGCTGCACGCTCCTCCTCAAGAACAGCCCGGCGNGACAGTACGATATTATCGCGACGCTGATTGATTTTAATAACCTTGAATCGTGATTTCACACCNATATAGCTATCAGAGTCGGATGAAGGACGGATATCAACCTGTGAAGAGGGCAGGAACGCCTGGACGCCGATGTCTACGGTAAAACCNCCATTTACTTTACCGGTAATGGTGCCTTCAATGATGCCCCCTTCCTGACAGGCGTCGCCGATCTTATCCCATGCGGAAAGATAGTCTGCNTTCTTTTTGGAAAGGACATANCCTTTTTTCCCATCCTGACGCGTCATCAGGACACGGATCTTATCGCCGACCTGCACCGATAATTCGCCATCAGCATTGCGGAATTCGTCGACAGGTACGTGACCTTCCGACTTCAATCCGATATCAACGAGGACCGTATCAACATCCACGCGCACAACAGTTCCCTCTATGATTTTATCCCGTTCGGGACGATCTTTTAAACTCTCAGTGAAAAGCGCTGCAAATTCACTGCTTTGCTGATCGCCGTCGAATTCTTCATTTTCTTCTCCGGCAGCGTCAAGCCTTTTAAAATTCACCATTACACCATACCCCCTGGACGTTTATCGTTCTTCTGTTTTTATTGAGCTTGGCAATGTACCAATATGCTCTAAATATTTCAATCGCTTTTATTCAATTCCTCAATTTTGTTCATAACTTCATCGATAATCCACTTCGGAGTTGAAGCTCCGGCGGTGACCCCGACCCGCTCAGCACCTTCAAACCAGACCGGATTAATCTCCTCCGCAGTTTCAATATGATAGGTCCGCGGCTGAAGTTCAGTGCAGACTTCAAGAAGACGGCGGGTATTGGCGCTGTTAAAGCCGCCGACCACCAACATACAGTCAACATGGCAGGCCAGCTCCTTTGCTTCTTCCTGACGGACTGCGGTCGCATCACATATTGTGTTATAAACGCGGATCTCGCCACCCCGCATCAAACATTCACCCACAACATTCTTCAGGTTTTCGAACGACTGAGTTGTCTGAGCTACCACACCGATTTTATTCATTTTGGGTAGTTGCTTGACATCCTCCCCGGACGCAACGACAAAAACTTTTTTNCCACCGTAGGAGACGATCCCNTGAACTTCGGGATGATCCGCATCNCCGACAACGACGACTCCATACCCGGCTTCTGACAGGCTTTTCACATGTTCNTGAGCTTTTTTNACAAACGGACAGGTCGCATCGACAATGTCGAGGTTCTTCTGNTGGGCNTCNGTAATNTCTTTTAGTTCAACACCATGAGAGCGGATGATTATAGTACCGCTTTCAATACCATCAAGAGAATGAAGGACGTGGATCCCTAAATTTTCAAGTTTACCGACGACCTGGGGCGAATGAATAATCGGCCCGAGTGTGTAGGTTTTCTGATCCTTGCCGGCCGCTTCGAAAGCCATCTGTGTTGCACGTTTTACCCCGAAACAAAAACCGGCCTGCTTTGCAAGAACAACTTTCATAGTAAAGGGTCCATAGCCTCTATTTTATTACGACACATTGTAACCATTCTGGTCAGCACCTCGTCTATAGATAGCCGTGACGAATCGATCAAGATGGCATCATCCGCCTGCCTGAGCGGCGCGATATCCCTCTCCGAGTCCTGCCGGTCCCGCCCGGCTACAGCATCGATCGTCTCTGCAAGAGTAACGAGCTCCCCTTTGCAGATCAATTCTTCACAGCGTCTTTTAGCTCGTTCTTCAACGGAGGCACTCAGATAAAATTTCATTTCGGCATCAGGGAACACCACCGTGCCGATATCGCGCCCTTCGAGTACAACGCCACCTTTCCTCCCCATCTGCTGCTGCGATTTCAACAACGCTTCCCGCACAGGCTTGAGAGTTGAGGTTCGAGATGTCAGTAGCGACATTTCCGGAGTCCGAATCTGGTCCGTGACATCCATGCCGTTGGCACGGACCGACTGTCTGCCGCAAGCAGACTCAAGCTGTATGTCAAGTTTTTGGCAAAACTGTTCGACAGCGGCATAATCGTCAAGATCAACACCTGCCCGGGCAAGCAGGAATGCTGCGGCCCGATACATGGCTCCGGTGTCAATCTGTATATACCCGAGACGCTCCGCCAGCAGGCGGGCGATGGTGCTTTTTCCGGCACCGGAGGGACCATCTATCGCGATGATTATGCCGTCAGGTCGTGAATGCATCGGTTATTTCACCGCAACTTTATTGAGCAGCGGGAAAAAAGTCGGAAAAGAGGTTGCAACACATGCGACATCCGTCACGGTAATAGTACCGGAAGCAACCAGTGCTGCAACAGACATGGACATGGCGATTCGATGATCTCCACAGCTGTCAACGGTCCCGCCGAGAAGCTGTTCAGAGCCGGTAATATCCATGCCATCTTCGCTCTCGGTAACCGTGACCCCCAACTTCCTGAGATTGACAGCCATGGCGGTTATCCTGTCGGTCTCTTTTACCCGCAACTCCTTGGCATCCCTGATTGCAGTAACCCCCTCTGCGACTGCTGCAGCAACACAGATCGCCGGAAACTCATCAATAGCACGCGGCACAACACTGCCGGATATTGATATCCCTTTCAAACGGGAGGAGCGGACAAGAATATCGGCGACCGGCTCGCCCGAAACATCACGCAGATCAAGGAGCTGAATATTGCCGCCCATGGCCTGCAGAATATCTATTACACCGGTACGGGAAGGGTTGACACCAACATTTTTTATCAACAGTTCAGAGTGCGGCGTAATCAAGGCGGCCACAATAAAAAAGGCGGCTGATGATATATCTCCCGGAACGGTAACTTCCCGGGCAGTCAGCTCTACTCCGCCACGAACCGTCACTCCGTTGTCATTTCTGACCAGTGAGGCACCAAAGAGTTGAAACATCCGCTCTGAATGATCCCGTGACAGACTCGGTTCGCTGATGCGTGTTTCACCATCGGCATAGAGACCGGCCAACATAAGTGACGACTTGATCTGAGCACTAGATACCGGAGATTGGTACTCTATCCCTTTCAGAGAGCCGCCGTTTATCGCCAACGGCGCTAACGTCCCGCCATTACGGCCGGTAATGCGGGCCCCCATGCGCGAAAGGGGCTCAACAACGCGCTTCATGGGGCGTTTTCGCAGGTATTGATCACCGGTCACAACCGAAAAGAATGACTGACCGGAAAGGAGGCCGGTGATCAGCCTGATTGTTGTGCCGGAATTACCGCAGTCCAGAACATTATCAGGCTCATTCAGCCCATGCAGACCCCGGCCGGTTATCTGGAGCGTTTCCCCATCATCATTGATTTCAACCCCCATGGCACGAAATGCATGCATGGTTGACATATTATCCTCACCACGGAGAAAACCGCGAACCGTGGTGACGCCGTTGGCTATTGCGCCGAGCATGATTGAACGGTGGGAAATGGATTTGTCACCGGGGACGATAATCTCCCCCTTGACTGAAGCGGCTGGTTGTATGGTGATTGAATTCAAAGGTTCTCCGAAATGGCGATCGTAATCAGACAATTCCGTCGCGAAACTTTTTTGCGGTGGTAAAAAAATCAGTTAATCCGGCCTGATCGCTGCAGTCTATCCGCCTGCGGAGTTCGGCAAGGCTGGCAGAAAAGCCGTCAATGCTCGCGAGCAGTGCCTCCCGGTTCATCAGGGCAATATCGCGCCACATGACCGGATCGGAAGAAGCGATCCGCGTGAAGTCACGGAAACCGCCCGCCGTATAGGAAAGGACGTTTTCACCCTCAACATCGGCGGTGCCGACTGCATGAACAAGCGTGTACGCGATGGCATGGGGCAGATGCGAAATTTCGGCAAAAATCCTGTCGTGATGCCCGGACTCCATGCAGCAGACAGCGGCACCAGCTGCCGTCCAGAGGCGCGAGATCGTTTCTAGAGCGGCCGGGTCGGCACTCGGTCCGGGGGTCAGCACGCATCGTTTTCCCGTGAATAATTCAGGAAAAGCCGCGGCAGCACCTGAATGCTCGGTTCCGGAGATAGGATGGCCGCCAACAAAACTGCAGCCGGGAGGCATCAGAGCGTCACAGTCGCGGACAACCGCCTCCTTGACACTGCCACCATCAGTAACGATACAGCCGGCTGGAAGTGCGGCAGAGATACTCCGCACAACCGCTGCTATCGCGCAGACCGGAACAGAGATGAATACGACGTCAGCGCCTGAAGCTCCGGAAGCAGCGTCCGCGGCGATTTCATCAATTATCCCCAATGAATGTGCACGAGCAAGGTTGTCAGTATCGGTATCAACACCGATAATATGCCCGACGACTCCCGCCCTGCGGAGCGCCAACGCAAACGAGCCGCCGATCAGCCCTACACCTATTACCGTCAAACGATTTATGATCATCGGATACGCACCCTACTACATCGACCGCGGATACGATCCGAGAATTTTCAAAAACTGACAGCACTGCTTGAGCTCATTGAGAGTAGCCTGGACATCCGGGTCTGAAGCATGCCCGAAAAAATCGACAAAGAAGATGTATTCCCAGGCCTTCTTCTTAAAGGGTCGCGATTCTATCTTCGACAGGTTGATGCCGCGTGAGGCGAAGGGTTCCAGCATCCGGCACAATATTCCCGGTTCATCTTTGACCGAGAACAGCACCGACGTCTTGTCGTTGCCGGAACGTTCACACCCTTTGCGGGAAATCGTCAGGAAACGGGTAAAATTGTTAACCTGATCCTCAATTCGACTACGAACGACCTTGAGATCATACAGTGACGCGGCCAGCTCACTGGCTATCGCCGCCGACGTGTAATCATCGCTGACAATCTGAGCGGCAACGGCAGTAGAAGCAACATCCACAGTAGGAATTCCGGAAAGATTGTCATCAAGCCACTGCCGGCACTGGGCAATCGGCTGGGCATGCGAATACACCTTCTTTACATCCTCAATCCGCCCGGTGCGGGAGAGCAGATCATGATGAACTTCAAGCATGATTTCGGACGTTATCTGCAGACCGCTCTCCACAAACATATCAAGCGTGTGTGAAACGACACCCTCGGTGGAGTTTTCTACCGGTACGACACCGTAAAGAGCCCTCCCCTTTTCGACCTCTTCAAAAACGGCCGGAATTGACTTCATGGGTATCAGTTCGGCCGAAAGGCCAAATTGTTGCATGGTCGCAAGGTGACTGAACGTCGCCTTCGGCCCAAGAAAAGCGACCTTCATCGGAGATTCCAGCGCCAGACAGGCTGAAATTATTTCACGATAAATACTTTTCAGGGCATCATTCGGAAACGGACCCGGATTCTGGTTCAGGAGTCGTTCATAAATCTGGCGTTCACGCCCCGGAACGTGAAAATCAAGATTTTTGCCTGATTTCAGTCGGCCGACTTCTAGGACGACCTGCGACCGTTCATTCAACAGGTCAAGTATAGCATCATCAATACTATCGATACGCGAACGAAGATCCTGAATGGTTAATGCATTCATCTGCAAGGGAAACCGCCTGGTGGGTAGTGACGTGTCAAGAAGCTAAAAAAGAGGTTCAATGTAAAACAGTGTGTAAAAAAAAGCAACCGCTTTTAGTAAGTTAGAAGTCATTTTCTCTGTTTTGGACTGGGATATGACTTCGTCAGTATACATTATTCTATTTATCGGGGTCAGGTCATCCGGCTGGAATATATTTTTTGGGACAACACTATGTCAACAGTGGAGATCACTCACTTCAAACCGATCGAGCCAGGCATCAAAAACAGCCACTTTCTCTTTTCCAAAAGGGAGCAGCTTTTTTCTCACCTGCGCAACGCTCTTGCGTTCGGACAACTTGCCCGGCTTCTTCGAGTAAAATAAATCAGCAAAACAGATTATCTGTTCCGAAAGTGACAGAGGACACATATCTCGGTGCGGAAGCGGCAATCCCTGGCGGATGATATCATCACAAGTCAAACCGACACCGGTATGGCGTTCGCATACAAGCGCATGACGAGGGTACCCTTCCTGTTCCAGGATGGCACGCCCGATAACGCCGTGCATAATGTACGGCTGCGTACCATACAGTCCGAGTCCGGGCGCATGCACCTGGCAGACTCCGATGTCATGCAGCAGAGCAGCTTCTTCAATAAACAGAAGGTCATCCTTCGTCGCCTCCATGCGGGCAGCAACCTCCAGCGCAAGATCGGCAACATGGCGACTGTGTTCAAGAACAATTTCAAGAGGCCCATCCTCAAGATACCGAGACAATAGGTTAGTTACCCACACGTCGCACCCTCCGGTCATTTTTTTGAACAGATTACACCACCTAGCAAACATATTGTGTCAATAACGTGACTGCATACAACAACTTGCTGTTTTTACGGGTATTTATAATTGGCACTGATTGTGCTTTTAGGGACATAGAAATTACAAAGTAAGCATCCCCCACCAAAGGTGGGGGCTTTTCAAAGTCGTGATCCGCTCAAAGCGGTTTGTTCAAAAGATTATCTGACCACTGTTGGTGGTCATTCTTCGGCCAAAAGCGACAATTGGTCCAGCCGGTTATCTTCGTGTTCTTGTTTACGTATGTACTCTCGTATTGACTCTTCATCTGCTCCTACTGTCGATACGTAGTAACCTCTTGCCCAAAAGTGCATCCCAGTATAGTTCTTGCGTTGACCAAGATATGTACGGGCAACATGAATTGCGCTCTTGCCTTTAATAAATCCCATTACCTGGGCAACGGAGTATTTTGGTGGTATTGATATCAGCATATGAATATGATCTGGACACAAATGGCCTTCAAGAATCTTGCACTCTTTCTGCCGAGCCAACTCATGTAAATATTCTGAAAGATCTTTACGAATGCGGCCATACAGCACTTTCCTACGGCATTTCGGAATCCAGGCTACGTGATACTTGCAATCCCACACTGAGTGACATAAACTTTGTGCGTCGTCCATTGAAGCCTCCTTTTCGTGTACTTTGAGCGGTTCACGTTAAGGAGGCTTCTACATATTTCAGGAACTGTCAAACTTTGTGAGTCCCCCACCAAAGGTGGGGGATTACTAAAAAAAATTTAACTCGCCATCTTTATACTCTTGAATATCACATCGACTTTCTTGCCTCAAGAAGTATTACCAAGCGATTTTGCTGGTCCAAAATGTTCCGTCTGAGTTGGCAAATCTCGGTTTTTTCTTCCACTTGTTCTTCACTCAAACTTTCAGTAACAGTTTTTATTTCTGCTAGTGTGTCGTTCAGCGTATCAAGGTGGTCAGTAATTTCCTGCAAAGAATTGATGACAAGGTTATTGAAAGTGCGCTGTTTGGTAGTAATGAAACTGGCCAGATATACAACTATCTTCCCAATGAAAAGCGCCAGTTTTCGTTTTAGACCGGTAAACTTTATCATGGGACTTACAGCCGCACCGGCGTCGGCGAATGTTGCTGCCTGTGAAATGAGGGAACGAATTCCAGCAGTATTTATAGAAGAAAAACTACTTATAGAAGGTGAGCTTGCCAGAAATGCCTCAGGGATAGCTTGTCTTCTCCGGTTCACTTCATTTCTGATCTTCGCTTTAATCTCATCAACACATATCTCAGGGGTTTCCTTTTTGTTTAACATCAACAACTCCTATATTTGAATCAGCAATTGGTGAGAACGCTGTCTGGTACTGGTAA
>JGI24146J20443_1001765_pt1 | contig 12836 bp, 8 predicted proteins | sample BarGraIncub1131A_FD_20443 | JGI IMG/M metagenome (IMG submission 20443) | reverse complement strand
ATAATTGACCACATTTCTGTGCTCCAGGAGTACTCCCTTCGGATTTCCTGTCGTTCCGGAAGTATATATTATGTAGCAAAGATCTTTACCCGACCGGTTCAATACTTCCGGTTTCGTAGCCGGATAGCCGTTTAACAGAGAGATCCGGTTATCGGGGTCAAAAATAGGGAAGGATCTGAGCTGCCCGGCTATCCGCTCCAGAATTTTTCCTGACGAAACGAGCAATTTAGCTCCGGAATCTTCCATGATAAAGTTGACCCTTTCTGCCGGGATCTCAGGATCAAGCGGTATGTAGGCTCCCCCGGCCTTCAGGATACCCAGCATCACAAGGTAGACTTCCGCACAACGAGGTAAGAGTATAGCCACCTTCTCTTCGGGCGTGACCCCCTTTTCTTTCAGGTAATGTGCTAACTGATTGGCAATTGTTTCTGCTTCAGAATAGGTATATAGTTTTTCTCCCTGCTCAATTGCAACGGCATCAGGGTACTGAACAGCGGATCGTTCAAAATAGTGATCTAAAAACACACAAGGCTGTTCAATCATTTGTTCGGTTTTGCAGCACTTCTTTGCTGTAAAGTTAACAAGAGGAACGATGAAATACTGTTGGTTAAAGATTTTAATTTTATATGTTTAAGCACATAACGAACATACCATATTTCACGCCAAATTTTGGGAAAATGATCCTTTTATTATCCTCAGAATTATAGGAATAAAACCATTATCTTTCCATTCCTAAAAATACGGTCAATTAATTACCTTGAAGACTTTTTGCGTGTGTACGATGAATAGGTATTGAAAAAATTAAACCCGCGATTATTATTAAGAATGACCGCGAAGCTTTACTTTGTGAACAACACAGCTAATTATAACATCAAACATTCAAGTTGGGAAAGAGCTTACATACGGAAAAAGAGCTTTTGGAAAAGCTCAAAGAGGGCGACACGTTTGCTTTCGAAGTGCTTTTTTACAAATACCGCAATAAGATAAAGGGCTTTGCTACTAAACTTGTGCCTACTCAAATTGATCCGGATGAAATTGTTCAGGAAGTCTTTGTGAAAATCTGGCTCAAAAAAGAAAGCATCGATCCTGAAAAGAATTTCCAGTCCTATCTTTTCTCTATTGCCAAAAATCTCGTACTCGATCACCTCAAATCAGCAGTCAACCGCAAACTCTATTTTGTGGAAGAACATTTCCAGCAGGACTTAATCGCCGAAAAGGATGCTGAAATTCAATTTTCGGCAGATACAGAAGAGCGGATGCTGAGCCTGATTCAGCAGATCCCGGAACGGAGACGTGAGATTTTCTGCTTAAGCCGCTTTGATGGATTAAGTTACAAACAAATCGCCAAAAGGCTCAACATCACAGAAAACACTGTCGATAGCCAAATCCGAAATTCCCTTACATTTCTTCGCAAAGAATTTCGAAAGATAGTTACCCTATTATTTTTGTGTTTCTTTCAATAGACCTTCACGGAAAAATAGTTTCTCCTCGTATTACCATTAAATCAAACCAAATGACTATAAAAGTTATAGACATTGCAAACAGGTTTCTGGCCGAAAAAACGTGTACTCTGCTGGAACTCATTGAACTGAAAAAATGGCTGGCTGATCCTTCTTCGCAAATCGAAGTTGAAAAATGGCTTCTTGAGCACTGGGAGTCTTCGTCGGAAATCAATTCAGAAGCATTGATTGAGACTGTATTCTATCAAATTGAGGAATATGAAAAGAGATATTCACACCAGTCTGGTTTTACCTGGTCAGGTTTCGTCAATATCTACCAAAAGATTGCCGCCGCTTTATTAATCCCTATAATCGGACTTGGAATTTTGTATCAGCTTAACCAGCACAACCCAACAATCATTCAATATACCGAGACCATTGCACCACGTGGCCAAAAATCACAAATTGTACTGTCTGACGGTACAAAAATATGGCTCAACTCGGACACAAAAATCAGGTACCCCGGTCAATTCGCTAAAAACCAGCGCGATGTTTACCTGGATGGGGAAGCCTTTTTTGAGGTAACCAAAAATATGCACCAGCCTTTTCTGGTGCATACTTTTGGCCCTGACGTGAAGGTTGTGGGCACAAAATTTAACATCAAAGCCTATACTGATGAAAATCAGGTAGAAACATCACTCTTTGAGGGAAGAGTGGATTTGTTGATTAAAAATAAGGAGTCGGATCAAACCATTGACAAAGAACTTAAACCTGGTCAGTCCCTTATTTACTCAGGAATTAGCCATCAGCTTGCATCGGTCCGGTTTCCAAAAGATGAGATCGATGGCTGGAAAAAAAATCAGTTGATTTTTAAAGATGACACATTCAACAAACTGGTCAAAAAAATTGAACGTTGGTACAATGTGGAAGTTATTTACGATGCAGGGAAATTTGATAACCGCCGTCTGACTGTCGAATTGTTTGAAGGAGAACGCCTCGAAAAATTGATGGATATACTCAGTCTGGCTTTGTCTGTGAACTATCAGTATGAAAAAGGAAAAATCATTTTAACACCTAAAAAGTCAAGAAACAGCTAAAAAAATAAAGAGCGATAATTGGTCGAAGAATTACCGCTCTTTCCATGTCAAACAAATGTTTAACACTTAACACTTCAAATTTATGAAAAAAATCAGGACAAATCTGTCCAGGGGTTTTTTTATTCCCGGACGCAAGTATTTGCGAATTATGAAACTAACTTTTATTTTTATGTTATGGGGGCTTATCTCTTCTGCTACAGCCACTTACTCTCAGAGTACCCGATTAACATTTAAGTCAAACGAAGCCACCCTCGAAAGTGTTTTCAGACAAATTGAATCACTCTCAGAGTTTAAATTTGCCTACAACAGCAGCAAACTGGATGTCAGGCAAAAAATATCCGTTAAAGCTGATCACGAGACCATTGATGTTATTCTGGACAAGATTCTCGGTTCAACCGATTTCCAGTATAAAATTGTGGACAGGTACATTATCATCACGGATGAAAATGTACAAAATCCCACGATGCTTGGATCAGAGCAAGCTGCAAAAACGGTCAAAGGTAAAGTCACAGACTCTTCTGGGGGTACACTCCCCGGTGTATCCGTGGTTGTAAAAGGGACTACCGTTGGAACCATTACTGATTCCAATGGTAATTATTCTCTTTCCAAAGTTCCTCAGAATGCCACTCTTGTTTTTTCTTTTATAGGTATGAAAGCGCAGGAAATTGCGGTTGGAAACCAATCGACGATTAATGAGACGTTGGAGGAAGCAACAATAAGTATTCAGGAAGTTGTGTCTATTGGGTATGGAACGCAGAAAAAGATAAATATTGTTAGCTCAATGGTTTCTGTATCTGGAGAGGAAATTAGTAAAATGAGTACAGCTAATTTTACTGAAAATTTACAAGGTAGAGCCAGTGGTATGCTGGTAACAAGTGGTAGTGGCCATCCGGGAGCCGGTGTTGGTATTACAATACGTGGTCTTAATTCAATCAGCTTAGGTTCTTCCCCTCTTTGGATTGTAGATGGTATACCTATTTATACAAATACCTCAGAGAATACACGAGATGGTGTTACACCTGTTTCTGCTCTTGCGATGATAAACCCAAATGATATTAAATCTATCGAAATTTTAAAAGATGCTGCAGCAACATCCATTTATGGTAGTAGGGCATCCGGTGGTGTGATTTTAGTTACAACCAAGTCATCTGAAAAGGGAATGCCCAGTGTGAGATTTAACTATGATGGTGGTTTTTCACAAATACCTTTTTCTCAAAACGATATTTTTGTAGATTCTCCCACATATTGGAAATTATCGGACCTTATGGCGAAAAATTTAGGGCTTAATCCTCCAGATCCAAATAGTATAATAAATACGAAAATCATGGGGGATAAACCTTCAATGACAAAAGAGGAAGCTATTGCAACGAATATTGATCAATTGGGTTCCTTCACCAGAGTCGCAAAATTTCATCAATTTGGATTAACGGCTAATAAGAGTTTCGAAACCGGTGGTGTAATGTTCTCTTTGAACTATCGCGATGAAAAAGGTTTGATTTTGAATAATGACCTCAGTCGGTTAACAAGTCGTTTTAGCTTCAACTTCAAACCAGTGAAGTCGGTAGAAATGGGTATTAACTCAAATTTAATTTACTTAAAGAATAATGGAGTAAGATCTGTTGGTGGAAAACAAAATGGTGGCTGGTCAAATTGGTTTGGTGCGCTGCCTTGGATGAAAATTTATGATCCAAATTCTGCTACAGGATATTGGGCTGTAACCAGTGGTTACAACATGAGGGCAGACGTTGACAGAAAATACCAACGTTATGATGCTGATGAATACAGGAGCTTTAATAATGCATATGCTCAATGGTCACCTTTAGAAGGTTTTAAGATAAAAGGCGAAGTGGGTATTGATATAATTGTTAGTAATAGTTCATTTTGGAGGTCTCAAGAACTAAAGGCATTCGCGCCTTTTTTATCTTATGCTGAGGAACAGTCTGTTACAAAATATGTTGCAAATTATGACGTGTATTCTAATTATAATAAAACATTTAATGATATTCATAGTGTTGATTTCACTATTGGTATGGAAGCTAATAGAAACTGGTCATATACAAGAGGGTTTTCAGGTGCAGGATTACAGACAGTTTATCCCGAATTAATAAATCCTTTGCAAATGACTGCAATGAAAGGATACCAGGGTGGTGATATTTATATGATGGGATTTTTTGCCAGAGGAAACTATAAATTATCAGATCGTTATTTGTTGAACGCAAGCGTTCGTCGCGATGGGCACTCTGCTTTTAGTGCAGAAAACCGTTGGGCTGATTTTTATGCACTGGGTGCCGGTTGGATTGTTACCAAAGAAAATTTCTTAAAAGATATTTCTTTTTTAAACCTCTTAAAATTAAGAGGTAGTTATGGCATTGTTGGAAATACAAATATTTCTAATTCAATGACTTATATGGTATGGGGGTTGGATACGCGCAATAATTATGGCGTGAATGTTTCTGCAGGTACTACTACTATTGGACCACTTGGTAGTAACCTAAAATGGGAAACTACTGCAATGACAGATATTGGTCTCGATTTTGGGCTGTTTGAGAATAGAATTAATGGTTCTTTTGCTTATTATACACAAAAAATAGTAGATTTGATTTTGTGTGGTGGTGTTCCGCCTTCTGTTGGATTTAATCAAAATTCTATATATGAAAATGCTGGTGATATGAATAACCACGGTATGGAGTTTAATGTTTCAACTACAAATATATTGAAGAGTAATTTCAGTTGGAAAACAGACTTCAATATAAGTACCAACAAAAATAAAATCATTGCTTTGAATGCAACAGAAAAGGGCAGAGGCAAAATTGATGGTACCATGATTAGAAGGGAAGGGGAAGCCTTAAATACCTATTTTCTTGCGAACTATACTGGCGTAGATACCGAAAGGGGAATTCCAATGATCGAGCAAATAAATGCTAAGGTATGGGCAAATGAGAATAATACTGTAGCAACGGGCGTAGTTATTCCTGCCACAGTAAGTAATGTTATTGATAACAGAATGATACAACATGGCAAGACTCCATTACCAACTTATTATGGTGGATTAAACAATACATTTACTTACAAAAATTTTGATTTAAATATTTTGCTGAACTTCCAAGGAGGAAATTGGATACAGAATGAGTTGTATTCCAATGGTTGGAATGTAGGTATTGATGCTAATACAATAAAGGGAATTTACGGAAATACCTGGGAAAAACCAGGAGATGTTGCTGAGTGGCCAAAATTATTAGGTGAGGGTATATACTATGATGATGGAGGGAATCCTACAGTAACAAAATATACCATCAATTATGGTCAGACAACCCGTTTTCTTGAAAGAGGAGACTTTCTTCGGGTAAGAAACATCCAATTCGGATATACTTTACCAACATCTGTAGTTCGTAAGGTTGGTGTAGGTAGTGTGAAATTTTATGTAGGAGCAAATAATTTATTTATTATCACTGGCTATAAAGGATTAGATCCTGAATCTGGAAATAATTTGCCGATTCCGCGTACAGTTAATTTCGGAATGTCGTTAAACCTATAAAATTATTGAATTATGAAAAATAAGTATTTTAATATATTAATAATAATAGTCTTATTATTGTCATTGTCATTAGGCTCATGCCAGGATTACTTTAAAATTCAAAGACCGCAGGAAGTGCAATGGACAACAACTGCAACGTTTGAGCAAGGGCTTAATAAATGTTATATTAATGTGGGTTGGACTACTGCTGGAGGAAAGGGGTATCCGGCGTTTCTTGATTTTTTGTTGTCAGGTGTTGCAATGTTATCTCCAGGTACTGCTGTTGGACAACAAGGAGAACCAGTACTTAATAGAGTATTTATACGAAATGGCATTTATAGAGAAGTATGGAACACTGGTTATAATACAATAGCATTGAGTAATTTGGCTATTGATATGTATGAAAATGATCCTGAGGGCAATCCGTTGGATTTGAATGTTAAAGGAAGTGACTACACGAATAATTATTTGAGGCAAATTGGAGAATATCATTTTGTGCGTGGGTATACTTATTTCTGGTTAATGAAAATGTTTGCACCCAGATATATACCGAATGGGGACAATAGTGCTACAACTATACCTTTGAATGTTACTACTGCTACTACAATGGAACAGATTCATAGTCAAAAGGTGGGAACAGTAGAGGAAGTGTATCAGCAAGTTATTGATGATCTGAAATACGCAAAAGAAAATCTCCCTGACAAGTTTGTTTTAAATGGATGGAACAATGTGCCAGGTTATGAATGCGGTCGTGCAAATAAATGGGTTGCAACTGCTATGTTAGGTAAGGTTTATTGGCTGATGGGTAGATATAAAGAAGCAAAAGTAGAATTTGATGCGCTTATTAACTATGCGGAAACTACAGGAACCTACCAACTTAAAGAACCAAGAGATCCATTCATTCAAGCAAGGGCATGGAATGTTCCAAAAGAATCTATTTGGGAATTCAATAGTGGTTATTTGGAAGGGGAAAGTGAAGCTCATAATTGTTACTTGGTCCCAGGTAGGAATATGGGTTTTCGAAATCGTGATTCAAATGGCCATGAATTAGAAACTTCCCCTTTGGTTGGGGTAGGTACAACATTAGGTGGATATGGTGGTGGTGTAGCGGTTACAATCGGATATACCACACTTAAAAAAGTGGGATGGATGGCAGATCCTTTAAATGGAGATTATACTGTTACCCCGAAAGCTGCGGCAGATCTTCGTTACCAACAGGTTTATCATCATATGAACCCGTATGAACCAGGGATTATAAAAGGCGATCCGAGGTATATTACTACAGAATCTTTCCCGGAGCACTCTCTTATTATTACTCCCGTTGTTTATTTGGATAAATTTTTCAGAGGGGAGGCTCCTTTTGGAAAATTTTCTAAGTTTCCTCTTATGAGATTAGCTGATATTTATTTAATGCGTGCATGGTTAAGATGGCATGATGGTGATTTACAAGGAGCTGCTAATTACTTAAATTTGGTTTGGAATCGTTCAAATCCAACGAATCCTGATATTTATTCAGCCGCCAATGTAACCCACGATGCAATATTTACTGAATATTTAAGAGAAATGACTGGAGAAGGTTGGACTTGTGATTTTATGATGGCTACGCAAATGACCATACCAAAAGGAGATGCTAATTTGTTACAAGGTTTTGCTGTTGATCCAAACACAGAAGTTCCACCACCTTATTCTGGTTGGTATTGGCCAATTCCTGATGAGGAACAAGCTTTGAACCCGAATTATAAATAAGTAGAAATTGTAATACCTGATTATGACTACGAAATTTCGATAATTAATTGAATTTCAAAGAACTATATTTTTAAAAAAGATGAGTACAGCCTTCTTCGGGAGGCTGTACCATTAATAAGACTATGAAAAAATTAGAACGGGATTATATCTGTATAAAAAAGAGAAACGATGATTAAAAAGTTATTTTACTTAGTTGGTCTGCTGTTATTTACACAACCATTTTATACTCAGGCTGAAGAACTGGGTCGTGCTTCAATTGCCCCTTCAATAGTGACTTTGGAAACGGGACAACAGCAAAAGTTTAAAATAATAAAGATGGCTCAACCGCTAAGGCCTGCAAGCCTTGCGGAAAATGTAAAATGGTACGTGAATGATGTTCCATGGGGAAATAAGGAAATAGGTACCATTGATGCAAATGGGATGTATAAGGCGCCAGCGAAAGTTCCATCACCAAGGGAAATTCATATTGTTGGGGTAGTTGACGGAGTGGCTAATCCGAAATTATTTGCAACAGTGCTTATTGACTCAGATAAACCATTATATGAATTGGTTTATCAATATTCTAATTCTAAGTCAGCAAAAGATTCGAAATATTTCACAAAAGGGCATTGTATTACCATGGATAAAGATGGTAATTTGATTATAGTTGATTCTAATGGTTTCAGGCTTTCTCGTTTTACACCCAAAGGTCAGTATATAGGGGAGCTGGGGGCAGGAACAGGAAATAACCTTGGGCAGGTAATTATGCCAAGGGCGGCAATAGTTGATAGAGAGGGTAATATTTTTGTGAGCGACCAGAAACCGTTTGGTAAACGTATCCAGGTGTTTAGTAATGACGGGAAATTATTAAGAGCCTTCGGTGATATGGGAACAGGTCCTGGTGAAATTTTACGTGCACATGGAATGGATTTTGACACGGATGGCAATCTATATGTTATTGATGTAGACGCTACGCGTGTAGATATTTATACGCACGATGGTAAGTTTATAAAAAGCTGGGGTGATGATGAATCCTATCGCTGGTATTTTGATGCTCCCCATGGATTAAGTGTTGATCCAAACAATGATGTTTTTATTTCAGATTATTATGGTAACATGCTAAAATTTGATAAAGACGGACGGTTTTTGAGAAAATTCTTTGAAGCTGACCCGCCGGACAGTTCAGTATATATCCATTCAATGTCTGACGATAAATGGGGTAATGCATATGCAATGGTCCGTAGCTCGAGAGGTTATGGAGGAGAAGTAGAAGTAAGCAATAAGAGTGTGGCTAGTGTGCTAAAGTTTAATGATAATGGTGACTATGTCGGGTCAGTATCTTTAAAAGTGGCAACCCATACAGGGGATTGGGTTTATATTGATGATAAAGACTATCTCTATGTCGTTTTCGAAGAAGAAGTGGGATTCGCAGTCTATAAACCTTTATAATTTTATGTCATGAAAAAAATCATTCAAAATATATTTAATGTCAAATTCTTATTGATCTTACTAATTGTTAGTCTTACTTGTTATAGCGTTTATTCTCAGGAATTAAATGTAATGAACAGGGCAAGAATAAAACCAACGTTGGTAAAATTAAATACACGCGCCGATCAACAGTTTTATGTTGTAAAAAAAGTGAGCGGGCCATCTCCCGCTTATGCAACAAATAAAGTTATATGGTATGTTAATGGCATTATTGGCGGGGATGAGATTGTTGGAAAAATAACGAAAGACGGTTTGTATACAGCTCCTAAAAAGGTTCCCGGATCACCTGAAATATGTATTGAAGCAAAAGTAAATACTACCAATAATAGAACCCTTTGGGCTACCGTATTAATCAATGGATTAAGGCCCGATTATAAAACTGTGGCAGATTGGGGCGAGTTAAAAAGTAATTTAAAACATCTGAATAACCCAACAGATATAGCTCTGGAAATGAATGGGAATATTTTAATGACGGATGGCGGGATTAAACGTTTTTCGAATGACGGAAAATTTATCAATGAATTTGGCAGTGCCACTAATTTGGCCGTTAATTATGATCAGGGCACAGTGTATGCAACCGATGGAAGCGAAGACCAGGGGCGTATTAAGGTATTTACAGATAAAGGCACATATTTGTATGATTTTGCTCACAAAGGAATTAGTGAAGGGAAAGTTATGGAAATAAGGGGAATGACATTCAATTCCAAACAACAGCTTTATGTTGCAGATATTGATAATATGCGGATTAGTATGTTTGATCAATCAGGAAAATTTATTCGGGCTTTTGGACACAAAGGTTCATTCCCCGGAGAATTAAATGTCCCCTATGGTATAACGACCGATTCAAACAACGATGTATTTGTTACCAGTTATTTTGGCCCTTGCCAGAAATTGACGTCCGATGGGCATTTTGTCATGAATTTCGCCTATGCCGCTCCACCAGAGGGTCCCATTTATTTCACTGATATTGCAAGTGATCGTTGGGGCAACGTATATCTGATTGTAAAGGGCGCCCAAAAGTCTGAGGGAAAGTTTGATGCCGTGAAAGATGATGAAGGTAATCCCGTACATATTATGAAATACAACAACAATGGCGATTTTGTGGCAAATATCCGATTGGCTAAAACTGACCGCGATGCCCTTCGTTTGATTGTTGACCAGTATGGTAAAATATACGTCCTTTTTAAGGGGGCAGATATGATTGGTGTCGAAATCTTAGCGCAATAACTTTAACGAAATTGGTTATGAATATTGGACTCAAAAAACAACATACTTTTCATGATAAATTGAAGGTAGTTGTTTTCGTTTTTTATTAAAAGCGTATTTATTCTTTCAATCAGTTAAATTAAAAAGGGCATGAGTCCATAAAAAAGACTATAAAAATTTGTGGCAATTAAAGTGAATCAATTATTATAAGATCGAAAAAAATGCATAAAATTATTATTACAATACTATTTATAGGGCTAGTTGTTATGGGCTGCAAACAGACTGCCAAACCAGTGATTGATGCTTCTGTTGAGTCAACTCCGGAAGCTAAGTTGATGGCTAAAGTTTATAACTCCGGCTTTGAACATGCACACGACACTTATAATGGCATGTCTTCAGCAAGTGACGGGAAGATTTATTATGTTCTCAGTTCTGTGTTAATCGATGTAGCCGCACAAATGTTCTCTTTCGACCCGAAGACCGGTTCCATTGAACATTTGGGAGACCTTTCCGAAGCTTGTGGTGAGAAAGGCATGAAAGTGGTAGCACAGGGGAAATGCCATGTAAACTTTGTTGAGTCAAACGGAAAGCTCTATTTTGCTACTCACCTCGGATACTATAGCTATGTTAATGGCAAGGAAGCATTACCTATTCCTGTAGAAGGCTTTTCAGCTTACCGTGGAGGGCATTTACTTGCTTATGATATGGCGAATAAGACGTTTGAAGATTTGGGAATAGCACCCCATAATGAAGGTATTATTACAATGAACATGGATACCGAACGTGGCCTGATTTACGGATTAACCTGGCCAACAGGGTACCTTTTTCGTTATCATTTGGCTAGTAAAGAGATGAAAGACTTGGGCGCTTTTACAGGAAAGGGGGAAGCTGGCTTGGGTCTGGATTTTCGTGTAATATGTCGTTCTATGGTAATTAATCCTGAAGATGGAACTGTCTATATGTCCAATGCGGATGGGCAGATTATGAGCTTGCAAGTTGGGAAGGATATTGCAGAACCCATTGAAGGAGAAGATTTGGTCAAAGATTATTTTGGGACTTACGAGGTATCAACACCTGGTAGCATGGCATACAATTGGCGTCAGGTATTCTGGAATACTGCTGAGAAAAAAATTTATGGTGTTCATGGCAACTCTGGTTACCTTTTTAGTTTCGATCCGGCTATCCCTCGTCTGGAAGTACTCGAAAGACTTACATCTGTGCCTTCTAAACTGTCTGGTATGAACGACCAATTCACATACGGTTACCTTGGGTTCAAACTTGGCCCCGACGGACGAACAATCTATTACCTGACCGGAGGCCCTATTTACATGGACAGCAAACGTGTACTTGGCGTCAGTTCAACTTCTAAAGGTGAGGCTAAGGGGCTTGAAAACATTCATCTTGTCACGTATGATATTCCAAATGGTAAATACCAAGATCATGGAGCCGTTTTTTATCCGGATGGACAACGGCCACTTTCTGTAAACTCTTTGGCAATTGGGGATGATGGTACAGTATATACTTCGGCAAGAATTACCGAGGATGGAAAATCACGAACAGATTTAATAAGTTTTCCCGGCCCGTTTAAAAAGAAAGATTAGACAAACTTGCTTTGGACTTCAATTATAAGTGATCTGCTAAATGCAGAAAAGTCAGTATTTCCAAGTTACGATTACTTACATGATAGGGCACATAAAAACATAACTGAATTCATTTTTCAGGTTCAATATTTAAATGGCGTACAAAACAATAATATTACCGAGTTTGTAACTCCCGATAAAATCGGGATATCTAAATTAAGTGGTGAAGTTGGAGCTATTAACCCACTTTGCATCTAATCCGAACTGAATTTTTGCTTTTCAATGAATTGGCAATTGTCGAGTTCAGATTTGTGTACTACGGATTCTTTCTTTACAAAAGAGAGCAACCTCAGCGTGATGGATATCATTGACAAAGAGTATCAAAAGAAGCCTTTTTACGGCGTTGCCAGAATGTCTGAACACTTGAAAAAGATGGGTTATTCCGTTAATCAAAAGAGGGTTCGCAGATTGTATCGCTTAATGGATTTGCGTGCGATATTCCCTGGTCCAAATACCAGTAAGGCAAATCAGCTTCACAAAAAGTACCCATACTTGCTTAGGGATCTTACCATTACCCACACCAATCAAGTTTGGGCGTGCGATATTACCTATATTCCAATGAAGCTCGGGTTCATGTACTTGGTGGCTATTATTGACCTGCATAGTCGGTTTGTCGTCGGCTGAGATATTTCCAATTCACTGGAAGCTGATTTCTGCATAGAGGTTCTTAAACAGGCCATTCACAAGTACGGTAAGCCAGAAATATTTAATACCGATCAAGGTGTTC
>JGI24146J20443_1001764_pt1 | contig 12839 bp, 7 predicted proteins | sample BarGraIncub1131A_FD_20443 | JGI IMG/M metagenome (IMG submission 20443) | reverse complement strand
TCCATGGTAAGGGGTTTCTCGTCGCAGCAGCAGGAACATTTGCCAGCAAAAAGCTTGGCGTTGGCCAGCCGCAGGGCTTCTTCGGCGGTTTCAGCCACCACGTGACCGCCTTTGGGCAGGTACCAGGCAGGAATTTGATGGCCCCACCAGAGTTGACGGGAAATGCACCAGTCCTTGACATTTTCCATCCAATGGCGGTAGGTGTTCTTGAACTTGGGGGGAACCAGTTTGATGTCGTCGTTCATGACAGCATCCAAAGCCGGTTTGGCCAAGTCGGTCATTTTAAGGAACCATTGCATGGAAAGCTTGGGCTCAATGGGTACCTGAGTGCGTTCGGAATAACCGACTTTGTTGGTATAGGGTTCGACCTTTTCCATCAAGCCTGCGTCGATGAGGTCTTTTTCAATCTTGGTGCGGACATCGAAACGGTCCATGCCGGCGTACATCTGACCGTATTCGTTCAGGGTTCCGTCGTTGTTGAAAATATCGATGGACTCCAGGTTGTACCTTTCGCCCAGCATGTAGTCGTTCACATCGTGAGCCGGGGTCACTTTGAGGCAACCGGTACCGAAATCGATGTCGACGTATTCGTCTTGGATCACTGGAATGGAACGGCCGATAAGTGGCACGATGACGCGCTTGCCTTTGAGGTGGGCGTTCTTGGGGTCGTTCGGATGGATGCAGAGACCGGTGTCGCCCAGAATGGTCTCCGGACGGGTGGTTGCTACAACGGCGAAACCGTCTTCCCCTTCGATTTTATATTTCAGGTAATAAAGTTTGGAATTGACTTCCTTAAAAACGACTTCCTCGTCTGAAAGGGCGGTTTGGGCCTGCGGGTCCCAGTTGACCATGCGGACGCCTCTGTATATGAGCCCTTTTTTATGCAGGTCCACGAAAACTTTGAGCACGCTTTCGGAACGGGCTTCGTCCATGGTGAAACAGGTTCGGTCCCAGTCGCAGGATGCACCGAGTTTTTTGAGCTGTTCCAGAATCATGCCTCCGTGCTTGTGTGTCCATTCCCAGGCGTGGTTCAGGAATTCTTCGCGGCCGATGTCGGTTTTCTGGATGCCTTCGGCAGCAAGTTTGGCCACGACCTTGGCTTCAGTCGCGATGGAAGCATGGTCGGTACCAGGTACCCAGCAGGCGTTCTTGCCTTGCATGCGGGCGCGACGGATGAGGATGTCCTGAATGGTGTTGTTGAGCATGTGCCCCATGTGGAGCACGCCGGTCACGTTGGGGGGCGGAATGACGATTGAATTTGAATCCGCTTCCCGTTCGTCGGGAACGGAACGGAACATCTTGTGGTCCATCCAATACTGATACCATTTGTCTTCTACCTCGGCCGGGTTGTATTTGCTCGCAATTTCCATAAAATTCTCAAAAAAAAACAGGTTTCGTTAAGCAGTCAAAGATAGTGAAAATCCTCCTAAACCGCCTTAAACGGCTATCCTATTTGCAAGTACCATAAAAAAAACGTACTAAAAAAGTGCAAAAAAGCAAAATAACTATATCTTTGCGCCTGAAAACCGTTTTGTTTTTTTAACAAATCCCATTTTCAAAAATAACCTAACAAAAAAATTATGAAAAGAAACCTGAAATCCCTGTTGGTCGCCGTATCCATGCTTTCCGCCATCGGTTTTACGTCTTGTGATGAAAATGCAACGATTGACTATGATGGACCGGATATCGATTTCACCTTTGCTTATTCCCCTATTCGTTCCGCGGATGCTTCTGCTTGGACTCTGATTGCCTCCGATACTGTTCCGGGTGAAAATATGGATGAATTTCTTGCAAAAGATACCGCCAATGCTTCAAAAGCAGATGCTGTCAAATCAGCGACCATCAAAAATGGAGTTCTGGTCGTATCCGGTGGAAATTTCAATTTTAGCGGGGTTGATTCCGTAAAAATCAGCTATCGGATTGTCAACACCACTCAGGAAATCAATTTGGTCGTTGGAGCCCTAAGAGGAGCTGGTAAAGACACCATCTACTTCAACAACGTTAAAATTGAGAAGGAGCAGGCGTTGGATTTGTTGGGAAAAGACAAGGTTGTAAGCATGTCGGCCATTTTCAACCCACTGTTGGTCAATTGCTTCCAGACTGGTGCAGTATACAATTTCAAAGCAAAAACCAAACTTGCTGTATTGGCTTCTGCAGCTGGTGGCCTGATGTCAGGCCTTTGATCGAAGCATTCTCTTTCGAAACAGATAAATCAGTGTCCTCAGCGGGTGATGCCAAATCATTCGCGGGCCTGAGTACCGCATAACGTTACGAATTTCTTCGCGTTTACCCGGTTGATAACAATGGGTGGTGCAAGAGGAACATACTGGTTTTTCAATAACGTATCTGCAATTGGAAAGTTTTTTTCCGGCGTATTCTGACAAATCATAACAATCGGGGCAAAGACACTTCACGGTCTTCGCCCCGATTTTGTTTGGTACCGGATGATGTTTCTCATGATGGCACCAAAGCCGGATCATGCAAAAAACGGTTTGTTTTTCCCAGTCAATCCAGTTCATAGACTCAAGATACGCGTTTGTCTACTCCTTCCACAAAGTTGATGAACGCCTGGTTCACCAATCTTACACCGCCTGGTGTAGGATAATCGCCTGAAAAATACCAATCACCGGTATGGTTTGGGCAGGCTTCATGTAAATTCTCAGGGGTTTGATAGACGATTTGAATTTCAGCTTTTGTGCCATTGGGTGTCAACATCTCTGCGATCTTTTTAGAAACCTGTTCAATGGTGAACGGTGCATAGATTTCCTTGACGAAATTGACAGTCTGTTCTTCCTTAGACTTCAGCTGTTGTGCTTTGGCCTTGTTGTAGACTTCGTTGATGATATTTTCCTGTTTGGTATCCTTGAGCAACTGAATGGCAGCCTTGAAAGCGATGAATTCACCCATACGGGACATATCAATACCGTAGCAGTCTGGGTAACGAACTTGTGGTGAGGAAGATACGATGACAATTTTTTTTGGATTCAGGCGATCCAGAATCTTGATGATGCTCTGCTTCAAGGTGGTTCCACGGACAATGGAGTCGTCGATGATGACCAAGTTGTCTTCATACGGCGTGAGGGAACCCCAAGTCACATCGTACACGTGGGCGGCAAGGTCGTTGCGGCCTCCCTGTTGGGCAATGAAGGTTCGTAGTTTGATGTCCTTGATGGCTACTTTCTCGGTCCGTGCATGCAGGGCTAGAATTTCTTCCAACTTCTTCTCGTCCAGGTTGTTGATGTTTTCGCGGATGTATTCCTTTTTCAGATTGATGACGTACTTGTCCAAACCTTGGCTCATTCCAAAGAAAGCGACTTCAGCCGTATTGGGGATGTAGGAAAAAACGGAATGCTTCAAATCGAAATTGATAGCTTCCAGGATGGGTATGGTCAGCAATTCACCCAAACGTTTGCGTTCGTTGTAGATATCTTTGTCGCTACCGCGGGAGAAATAAATGCGTTCGAAGGAGCAGGATTTCTTTTCGAAGGGTTCGCGGATCTGTTCGGTGCTGACGCGACCGCTTTTTTTGATGATCAGGGCTTTTCCAGGATCCAACTCTTTGACGGTTTCGCCCTCTACGCCCATGACAGTTTGAATGACAGGGCGTTCAGAGGCGACTACGACAATTTCGTCGTCTGCGTACCAGTATGCTGGTCGGATGCCCCAGGGATCGCGGAAAACGAAAGAATCACCATGACCGATCATACCGCAAATGGTGTAACCGCCGTCCCAATCTGCGGATGATTTGCGAAGCATGGCGGGGATATCGAGTTGTTCTTCAATGACTTTCGCAACGTTTTGTATACCTTTGGCTTCCAAATCGTCGTACTCCATCTGAACTTCACGGTCCAGGTAATGGCCCATGGTTTCGAGCATCAGAAAGGTATCACCTAGATCGCGGGGATGTTGACCTTTTTCAAGCAATCTTTCCGTAATTTCGGTGACGTTGGTCAGGTTGAAGTTGCCGCAAAGGCAGAGGTTTCGCGATTTCCAGTTGTTGCGTCGCAAGAACGGATGCACATATTGCAAACCTTCCTTGCCCGTGGTGCTGTATCGAAGGTGCCCCATATAGATTTCACCTGCAAAAGGCAGGTTTTCCTTGGCCCATCCCGGATCGTGAATCTGCTCGTCCGAATATTTTGAATAGACAGCATTGACTGTGGAGAAGCACGTATCAATGGCAGCGGAGCCCATGGCCCGTTCGCGGTTGATGTACTCCTGACCCGGACGCATGTCGAGCTTGACGCAGGCCATGCCGGCGCCTTCCTGGCCCCGGTTGTGCTGCTTTTCCATCAACAGGTACAGTTTTTGCATGCCGTACTGCCAGGAGCCGTACTTCATCTGATAATATTCAAGGGGTTTCAACAAGCGAATCATCGCCACCCCACATTCATGTTTTATCGAATCACTCATATAAATTACTCGACTGTAACTGATTTCGCTAGATTGCGAGGCTGGTCCACGTTGCAACCCTTTACAATCGCAATGTAATAAGCCATCAACTGCAAGGGCAGCGCAGCCAATAACGGCACGAAACATTCTTCCGTTTCGGGAATTTCAATGAAGAAGTCGGCCATTTCCTTGATGGTGGTGTCGCCTTCGGTGATGATGGCCACAACCCTCGCCTTTCTGGCCTTGATTTCCTGTATGTTGCTTACGACTTTGTCGTAATTTCCTTTGCTCGGCGCAATAACCACGACAGGCATTTCACTGTCAATAAGGGCGATGGGACCGTGTTTCATTTCAGCGGCAGGATAGCCTTCCGCATGGATGTAGGATATCTCCTTTAGTTTGAGAGCACCTTCGAGGGCGACAGGATAGTTGTACCCACGACCCAAGTATAGAAAGTTCTTGGCGTAGGTGAAAATGCCGGAGAATTTTTCGATGTACGGAACCGTTTTCAGGCTTTGTTCCATCTGGTCGGGAATGGCGGCCAATGCAGCTACATGCTTTTCAAAGCATTCTTTGGACATGGTGCCTTTTTCCTTAGCAATGGTCAGGGCGACCAAGCTGAGTACGGTGACTTGAGCGGTAAAGGCTTTGGTTGAAGCCACTCCAATTTCGGGACCGGCATGGGTATAGGATCCGGAGTCGGTGTTGCGGGGAATGGAAGAACCAACCACATTGCAGATGCCGTAAACAAAAGCGCCCTGACTACGGGCCAACTCAACGGCTGCAAGCGTGTCGGCGGTTTCTCCAGACTGGGAAATGGCAATGACGATGTCGTCCTGGTTCAGGATGGGATTGCGGTAACGAAACTCGGAGGCGTATTCCACTTCGACCGGAATTCTGGCGAACTCTTCGATGAGGTATTCACCGATAAGACCAGCATGCCAAGAAGTTCCGCAAGCTACGATGATGATGCGTTTGGCTTTCAGGAATTTTTCTTTATGGTCAATGATGCCGGACAAAACAACAGAATTGTTGTCAATATTGATGCGGCCGCGCATGCATTCGCGGATGGTATTGGGCTGTTCAAATATTTCCTTGAGCATGAAATGTTTATAACCTCCTTTTTCAAGTTGAGTCAGACTCATTTCTAACTGAACGATTTCATGGGTTTTTTCCACATTGTTCAGGTTGGTGATTCTGGGTTCCTTACCGCGTTCCAAGCGAACCACTTCGTCGTCGTCGATGTAGATGACCCGATTGGTGTATTCGATGATGGGAGAAGCGTCTGAGCCCAAGAAAAACTCATCTTCGCCGATTCCGACAACCAGCGGACTGGCTTTGCGGGCGGCAACGATGCAATTCGGATTGTTTCGTTCAATGACGGCGATGGCATACGCACCGACCACCTGGGTCAAAGCCAATTGCACGGCATGAAACAGATCGACCTTGTTGGATGTCTTCACATATTCGATAAGCTGAACCAACACTTCGGTATCCGTATTGCTCTTGAAGGTGAAGCCACGTTTCTTGAGATCTTCTTTAAGAACGGCATAGTTTTCGATGATACCGTTGTGGATGAGGGCCAGATTTTCGGACTGGGAATAATGGGGATGAGCATTAACGTCATTCGGTTCACCATGGGTTGCCCAACGGGTATGGGCGATGCCGATGGTTCCGGTGACATCCTTGGATTTTACGAACTTTTCCAAATCGGAGACCTTTCCTTTGGTTTTATAGACGGTCAGTTCGTTCTGGTCGGTAATCAAGGCGATTCCGGCACTGTCGTATCCACGGTATTCAAGACGCTGCAGCCCTTTGATCAAGATGGGAAAGGCTTGCTGATTCCCAATATATCCTACGATTCCACACATACTAAATTTGCTTTAATTGCTATCTGGAGATTACAAAATACAAAACTAAAAAGAAAAAAGTGGAAACGAATACTCAATGGTACTCGCTCCAGCTTTTAATTTGGATGTCGTCAACCGTTATCGTACAAAATGCTTGTATGAAGGCACTTGCCAAACGAGCATTGGTCAGCAACGGAATGTTGTAGTCAATGGCACCGCGACGAATCTGATAACCGTTGGTCAGTTCCCGTTTGGTCAGATTCTTCGGAATGTTGATGACCAGGTCGAACTGTTTGCTGCGGATCATGTCCATCACTTTGAGTTCACCTTCCTGTTCATCATCCGGCCAACAGACTGCAATGGAATTGATGCCGTTTGCCTGAAGGAAAGACTGGGTTCCACCGGTCGAATAGATGGTATAGCCTTTTTCCTGAAGCAACTTGCAGGGTTCCAGCAGTTGTACTTTCGATTTGGTCGGGCCTGATGAAACCATGATGGTTTTCTCTGGGATACGATAACCAACGGATAGCATGGCGGTGAGCAATGCATCGTTAAAATCGTGACCGATGCAGCCGACTTCACCAGTGGATGCCATGTCGACACCGAGGACGGGGTCGGCTTTCTGCAAACGAGTGAAGGAGAACTGGGAGGCCTTTATGCCGACGTAATCCAGTTCGAATTCGGATTTCTCCGGTTTTTCCACGTCAATGCCGAGCATGACCTTGGTGGCCATTTCGATGAAGTTCAGTTTCAAAACTTTGGATACGAAGGGGAAGCTACGCGATGCACGAAGGTTGCATTCGATGACCTTGATTTCGTTGTCCTTGGCCAGGAACTGGATGTTGAACGGTCCAGTGATTTCAAGGGCTTTGGCTATATCGCGAGCCACGCGCTTGATGCGGCGGACCGTTTCAATGTAGATTTTTTGCGGAGGGAACTGGATGGTGGCGTCACCGGAGTGCACTCCTGCAAATTCCACGTGTTCCGAAATGGCATATACCACGACTTCACCGTCCTTGGCCACGGCGTCGATTTCGATTTCCTTGGCGTTTTCGATGAATTCGCTCACCACGACCGGATGTTTGGACGAAACGTCGGTGGCCAGCTTGAGGAACATCTCCAGTTCTTCGGCGTTGGAGCAGACGTTCATGGCTGCACCGGAAAGCACGTAGGAAGGACGGACCAGCACGGGGAAACCAACGGTTTCAACAAAGGAGGTGACGTCATCGAAGGAGGAAAGTTCCTTCCATTTCGGTTGGTCGATGCCCAAGCGGTCGAGCATGGTGGAGAATTTGTGACGGTCTTCGGCGTTATCGATGGATTTGGCCGAGGTTCCGAGCAGTTTCACTCCGGCCTCATCAAGGCGTACAGAAAGGTTGTTCGGGATCTGCCCGCCCACGGAGACGATCACACCCATCGGGTTTTCCAGTTCGATGATGTCGAGCACGCGTTCGTAACTCAGTTCGTCGAAGTAGAGACGATCGCACATGTCGTAATCGGTCGAAACCGTTTCTGGGTTGTAGTTGATCATGACCGAACGGAAGCCTAAGTCGCGAACCGTCGTCAGAGCATTCACACTGCACCAGTCGAATTCTACAGAGGAACCAATGCGGTAGGCACCAGAACCGAGTACAATGACAGAGCGGTGGTCACCCAAGTAATGCACGTCGTTGGCGGTACCGTTGTAGGTGAGATACAGGTAATTGGTCTGCGCCGGGAATTCACCGGCCAGCGTGTCAATTTGCTTAACCACAGGCACGATGCCTACTTTTTTACGGTATCTTCGGATATTTTCGGCCACCTTGTCCACATTTTCTTTGGTGGCCACGATGCGGGCAATCTGGTAGTCGGAGAACCCGTTTTGTTTGAGTTCCTTGAGCAGTTCGTACGGAATTTCCGATTTCTTGTATTGTTCTGCTTCCTTGGCCAGATCCATGATGTGCTGACATTTCTGCAGAAACCACTTGTCGATCTTGGTCAGATCGTGAATCTTATCAATGCTCCAACCTTGGTCGAAGGCTTGGCCCAAAAAGAATACGCGACGGTCGGTCGGTTCGTTCAAGTCTTTTTCCAGGTTTTTGGTATACAACTCCTTGTTGCCTACGAAGCCGTGCATGCCTTGTTGAATCATGCGGAGGCCTTTCTGGAAGGCTTCTTCGAAGGTACGGCCAATAGCCATCACTTCTCCCACCGATTTCATCGAGGAACCTATTTCGCGGTCCACACCGTGGAATTTGGCAAGGTCCCAACGGGGAATTTTCACCACCACATAGTCAAGGGCGGGTTCAAAAAAGGCGGTTGTCGTTTTAGTGACTGAATTCTTGAGTTCGTGCAAACCGAAGCCGAGGGCCAGTTTGGCGGCTACGAAAGCGAGGGGGTAACCGGTGGCTTTGGAAGCCAGTGCGGACGAACGGCTCAGACGAGCGTTCACCTCGATGACGCGGTAATCTTCGGACTCGGGATCGAAGGCATATTGGACGTTGCATTCACCCACGACGCCGATGTGGCGCACAATGCGCTGAGCGATTTCGCGGAGTTTGTGGTATTCGCTGTTGGTGAGCGTCTGCGATGGAGCCACGACGATGGATTCACCCGTGTGGATGCCCAGCGGGTCGAAATTCTCCATGTTACAGACTGTGATGCAGTTGTCGTAGCAGTCGCGGACCACTTCGTATTCGACTTCCTTCCAGCCTTTCAGCGATTTCTCAATGAGCAATTGGGAGGAATAGTTGAACGCTTTGATGGCGAGCGCTTCGAGTTCTTCGGAGTTGTTGCAGAAGCCTGAGCCAAGACCACCCAGGGCGTAGGCCGCACGGACGATGATGGGAAAACCGAGGTCGATGGCAGCTTTGTGCGCATCGGTCATGTTACCTACAGCCGTGCTCTTGATGGTCTTCACGTCGATTTCATCGAGGCGGTTCACAAAGAGTTCGCGGTCTTCGGTGTTGATGATGCTTTGTACCGGCGTTCCAAGTACGCGCAGGTTATATTTTTCGAGCACGCCACTTTCGAACAGCTTGACGCCGCAATTCAGGGCTGTTTGGCCGCCGAACGAAAGCAACAAACCATCAGGCTTCTCTTTTTGAATGACTTTTTCAACGAAAAATGGGGTGACGGGCAGAAAGTAAATCTGGTCGGCAACGCCTTCGGAGGTTTGCACCGTAGCTATATTGGGGTTGATAAGCACCGTGTAGATACCCTCTTCCTTGAGGGCCTTGAGTGCCTGGGAACCGGAATAGTCAAACTCGCCGGCCTCCCCGATCTTGAGGGCGCCTGAACCGAGCAACAGTACTTTTTTGATGGTCTTGTCGGACATGGAATCTATCTTGTTTATAGGCGTTTATTTTTGAATCGTATCGAGGAACTCGTCAAACAGAAATTCCGTATCCGTTGGGCCGCTGGAGGCTTCCGGGTGAAACTGTGCAGAGAAGAAAGGCTTCGTCTTGTGACGGATGCCTTCGTTGGTGTCGTCGTTCAGATTGATGAAAAGAGGCTCCCAGTCGGCGCCGAGCGTGTGGTTGTCCACCGCATACCCATGGTTTTGGGAAGTGATGAAACAGCGGTCGGTGCCTGCCATGATGACCGGTTGGTTGTGGCTGCGGTGCCCGTATTTCAGTTTATAGGTCTTGGCACCGCCTGCAACACAGAGCAGTTGGTTGCCCATGCAGATACCAAAAGTGGGTATGTTTTTTTCGAGTGCCTTTTGGATGTTTACCACCGTCGTGCCGCAATATTCAGGGTTACCCGGTCCGTTGGAGATGAACAAGCCGTCGAATTCGAGCTGGTTAAAATCGTAGTCCCAGGGAACGCGGATGATGGTGACGTCGCGTTTCATAAAGCAGCGGATAATGTTGTGCTTCACGCCGCAGTCCACCAGCACAATGCGTTTGGAACCGTTGCCGTAGGTGAGGACTTCTTTACAGCTGACTTCGGCCACCCAGTTGATGGCGTCGGTGTCCAGGAACGGAACTTCTTCCATTTCGGGAAATACGAACTTGCCTTTGAGCGTACCCGATTCGCGGATGAGTTTGGTCAACTCGCGGGTATCCACATCGTACATGGCCGGTATTTTCTGTTCGATAAGCCATTCGCTCAGGCTCTTTTCAGCGTTCCAATGGCTGTATTCAAACGAATAATCGGAAATAATCAGCCCCTTGACATGAATTATTTCCGATTCGTAAAACTTGGATAGCTTGTTCTCGACGATGTCGGCCGGAACCCCATAGTTTCCGATAAGCGGGTACGTGACTGTTAAAATTTGGCCGGCATACGAGGGATCGGTCAAGCTCTCCGGATACCCCACCATGGCCGTCGAAAAGACCACCTCACCGGCAGTCGGACTCTCATAGCCAAAAGACTTGCCCTGGAAGATGGTACCGTTTTCCAGCACCAGTTGAATAGGCTTCGATTTGTTCATTCGTTACTGAATCTTTTTATGTCTGAATGTATCTTGTTTTCAGGCTGCAAAGTTACAAAAAATGCTTCAATTTTGGATGCGTTTCTATAATAATTCGAAATTCCATTGTCATTCACAGAATGATGTAACTAATTTCAAAAGTTTTGTAAATCTTTTGCCCCGCTTTCGCATCACCTTTGATTTGTGATACTCCATCAGAACCGAGTCAAAGCTATAAGGAATGATTAAAAAGACGATACATACGGTCCAGAAATTCGCTACGGAACAATCCATCAGGGTCAGTGAGCATTCTATTTCGAAAACCAAGGAGGCAAACTTCTTTCTGACCGATGTGGCAGATGTGGTCTTGTTTATTACCCGAATGCTGAAAGAAACCTTTACGCGGCATTTTGAATTCAGGGAATTCATGCGTCAGTGTTTTCTGATCGGCTACAAGACCTTGCCACTGATTTCCATTACAGGCGCCATCATCGGACTGGTTCTGACCATTCAGGCACGGCCTACCCTTGTCAATTTCGGGGCAGAATCCTTGCTTCCTGGCATGGTCGCTGCCTCACTGATCCGTGAAATGGGCCCTGTCATCACCGCTTTACTCTGCGCAGGAAAAATAAGTTCAGGCATGGGTGCTGAACTGGGTTCGATGAAAGTGACCGAGCAGATAGACGCCATGGAAGTTTCCTCGACCAATCCGATGCGTTTTTTAGTGGTGACCAGAGTTTGGGCCGCTACGCTGATGATACCGCTGTTGATTTTGTATGCGGATGTTTTGGGCCTTTTTGGTAGCTGGGCAGGTGTCAATATAAAAGGAGATGTCAGTTTTGTCCTTTTTTTCTCACAGGCTTTCAGCTCCATTGAATTCATCGATTTCGTACCTGCTGTGATCAAATCGTTCTTTTTTGGTCTGGTCATCGGACTGGTGGGCTGCTACAAAGGATTCAATGCGGGTCGTGGTACGGAAAGCGTTGGAAAAGCCGCGAATTCAGCTGTTGTGCTGGCTTCTCTTTTGGTCTTGATTGTGGACCTTATTGCGGTACAAATCACGGATATGATTCATTGAAATGAAAAAGGAACTTCGATCGATCATCGAGATAACGAATCTCCGAAAATCATTCGGCGATCTGGAAGTACTGAAAAGCATCTCCTTAAAACTCTATGAGGGTGAAAATCTGGTGGTGCTGGGAAAATCGGGCTCCGGGAAATCGGTCCTGATCAAATGCATTGTCCGTTTGCTGGAGTCAGACAGTGGCAGCATTCAAATTCTGGGAGAAGAGGTTCGTACGTTAAAAACAAACCCTTTGAGTGTCCTGAGAAAGAAAATCGGTTTTTTGTTCCAAAGTGGCGCCCTGTATGACTCCATGTCGGTGAGGCAAAATCTTGAATTTCCCCTACGCCGAATCAAACGGAAACTGACTCAGGCAGAAAGGGATGTTGTCGTTTCGGAAGTATTGGACAATGTCGGCTTGGCGGATGTCATCGACAAAATGCCCTCCCAGCTCTCTGGTGGGATGCGCAAACGAATCAGTCTGGCCAGAACCCTGGTTGCCGACCCGCTCATCATGCTGTACGACGAGCCTACGACAGGCCTGGACCCGGTGACTTCCGATGAAATAAGTGCGCTCATCAACAAGGTTCAGAAAAAATACAAAACGTCATCCATCATCATCACGCACGACATCGAATGCGCCCGTGCAACAGCGGATCGAATCATCATGCTGCAGGACGGCGAGGTTTATATGGAAGGTAGTCTGGAGGCATTCGAAAACTCAAAAGACTCCAACATTCAATCATTTTTCAAATCCTACACAAAATAAATGGATACACATTCTATCGCTTTTAAGATTCGTTTGGGACTGTTCATCATTGGCGGTCTGGCATTGTGCGTTTTAGCGCTTTTCATCATCGGGAAACAAAAGAACATGTTTGACCCTGTATTCCGCCTGACATCCAATTTCTACAATGTCAGCGGATTGCAGGTTGGGAACAATGTGCGGTTCTCGGGCATCACGGTCGGAACGGTCGACAACATCAGCATTATCAACGATTCCACCGTACAAGTTGATCTGTTGGTCAAGAAAAGCGTTCAGCGGTTTATTAAAAAGGACAGTGAAATGGCCATCGGTTCGGAAGGCATCATTGGGGACCGGCTTGTCATCATCACTCAGGGAGGCGATGAATCTCTG
>JGI24146J20443_1001763_pt1 | contig 12842 bp, 8 predicted proteins | sample BarGraIncub1131A_FD_20443 | JGI IMG/M metagenome (IMG submission 20443) | reverse complement strand
GCCAGCTACTATCTTAATATGATTATTAGTATTTAAGCTAACTTCTCTTCCATTAATGGCTCTGCTATACTTTGCCTTTGCAAATATGAAGTCTAAATAAGCCATAGTTTCAATATTTACAGATATTTCTCTGGTATAATCTAGTATTAGATTAGTTAAAACAGATAAAATCCTATAGACTTCCTTTTCCTCTAAAAGCCTTATATCATTCAGCTCATCTGAAGCCTCTTTTATTTCTTTAGGCTCAATAAAACAGGTGGAACCAGAGGAGGAGGTATCCAAGATAGTTCCTTCTATATTATTTTTATATTCCCTTTTGATTGGAACCACAAACCTTCCTCCACGGATGGTTACTAAATTATCTTGTAGATAGTCTGTATATTTCGAACTTTTCATAAGACTATTAAGTTTATCTTTTACTTTGTTTTCTAGTATCACTATCTTCTTTCTTATTTTGCTTAAAAGGGTACTGGCTCTATCGTCTACATGACCATTATTTATGCACCGGTCTAGCTCTATTGAGAGCTCTGCTAGTTCAGTTATTGAATGGGTATAAGTAGAAACCATAGGTGCTAAACTTTCTTTGTTTTCCATGAAAAGCTTAAGTTTGGCTCCATCTTTAAATAAGATGTTTAAGGTATCTAGCTCAACTTCATTTAAAATAGATTCTTTATTTAGCTTAAGTAAAATATTGTCTATTCCACTCAAACTATGAAGAGGAAGGTTAGAGCCACTATTTAATATAATTTTTGCTTCACTTGTCTCCTTAAGCCATCTTTCAATTAAATTTATATCTAGGCTGGGCTCTATTTTATTTATCATATCTTTAGCTCTATCTGAAACAGTATAGGTTTTTAATATATCTTTAATTTTATTAAATTCTAATATATTTATTGAATTATTCATTTATTTCCTCCATTTTATTAAAACACAGATAATATTATAATTAATGTTATTATTTCTAATATCATTAAAAAATATAAGAAGGCTAAGAATCATAGATTTCTTAGCCTTCATCAATATCAAATAAATGGACAGAAATAAATACTGCCAAAGAAAAAATAAAGAAAATCCATGCTTATTCTTAGTTTCTAAAAAACTGTACGACAAAACATCTACTAGTTTTTAGAACTGATATAAAATTATCAGTTAAGAATAACCCCGCTCATAAAAAGACTTCCTTTCTTAATTAAGTTTAATTGTCCTATATATTATAGTACACTTTGATCATTATTACAATACATATATTTTTGTGATTATTTATTAGTTTAAATGAATTTTTTATATGATTTTACAAAACTTAAGATATTTAAACCTATAAGTTCTACAGATGAAAGTGTATTTCAACATCTAAAGATTGGTTTTTATGGCTTTCTATGTTTAAAGACTATAGTAAGAAGTAAATTGTAAACTAAAGGAACAACCATTATTTACTTGTTTACCTCCTGCAATTTATATTCCATACTTAAGGTGTACTTAGTAGGAGGTAAAATGGCAAATGAAAAGAATTTATTGTATAAGTCTTGTTATCTTCTTGATTATACTTAATACAAGTTTGAGTTTTATGAAAACTAAAGTTGAAACACCATCAGCTTCCACAGAGGGCTTAAAAGGTAAGGCTACAAGTAGTAAAGAAATATTTGGATTTGCTACCTACCATTATCCAGGGGATAAATCCTCTTATAATTCAATTATTACGAACGCAGGAATGATAAATGATATTGCAACTGAAACTTACGTAACAAATGGAGTAGGAAAACTTGCAGGGGTGGCACCCTATATCCAAGTAAGCTATGCCAATTCAAAGGTAATAAAAACCTATGCCATGATAACAAATAATTTTGATGGAAAGATTGCTAAGGAACTATTGGAAAGTAGTATTAATAGACAAAATCTTATAAATGATTCCTTAAATAAGCTTAAGGAAAATGGATATGAAGGGGTAAATATAGATTTAGAAGGGGTATTTTATTATGATAGAGAGTATTTAAATACCTTTATAAAGGAAATATATATTGCCCTGCATTCTAAGGGCTACACAGTTACCCTATCTATTCCAGGAAAAACCTATGATAATTATAAGGATGGTTGGTCTGGAGCCTTCGATTACAGCGTTTTAGGAGCTAATTGTGATAAGGTTGTAATAATGACCTATGATGAGCATTATTCCGGTGGGAGTCCTGGACCCATAGCTTCCATCGGTTGGGTAAACAATGTTGTTAATTATGCAATTACCCTTATACCTAAAAGCAAGCTTTTACTGGGGACAGCTGCCTATGGATATGATTGGTCAGTTCTAGGTACAAAAGCTTTAAAGATTGAAGCTGCCCAGAGCCTAGCAGCTAGTTTAGGTGTGAGCATACAATGGGATGATAAAGCAAAAAGCTCCTATTATACTTATAAGGATTTAGACAATATAAGTCATACAGTTTGGTTTGAAGATGGTAGAAGTCTTTCCTACAAATTAGATCTAGTAAATAACAAAGATCTATTAGGCATAGCTATTTGGAGGCTTGGCACTGAAAATAAGGACTATTGGACAAGCATTAAAACAAAATTTGATATTAAACAAAAATAGAGTTAGTAGGCAGCACCTACTAACTCTATTTTGTTAGCTAAATCTAGAAGGCTCTAATTCATATAATAAAATAATCTTGTAACAGAAGGAAATTTTCTGTATTATTAATAATAACAGCAGTTAAGGGGGAATTCAGATATGGAAAAATCGGCAGAAAATTCAGATAATGGTTCTATAAGAAAAATTATTATTCCACTAATAGCAATAGCGTTGGGAATGTTAATGGTTATCATTGATGGAACAGCAATGAATGTGGTTGTACCAGTTATGGTTAAAAATTTTAAAAGCAATTTAAGTACAGTATCCTGGATTATTACAGGCTATGGATTAGCTCAGGCAATGGTTATTCCACTAGCAGGTTGGCTATCAGATCATTTTGGGCCTAAATTAGTATTTTTACTTTCAATGACCTTGTTCACCCTAGGTTCATTATTATGCTCCACAGCAGCAAATCTTAATATGCTTATTATATTCAGAATAATACAAGGACTAGGAGGGGGAATGGTTATACCAGCCGCAATCATACTTACCTTCAAGCTAAGCCCCCCTGGTAAAGTAGGAAAAGTTATGTCCTTTATTGGGATTCCAACTATGCTTGGCCCAAGTTTAGGACCTGTATTAGCAGGATATCTGGTAGATGTGGTTAGCTGGAGAGCTATATTTTATATTAATATACCCTTAGGAATATTAGGTTTACTAATAGGCTTAAAAACTATTCCAAACTTTAAAGGACATAAGGTACCAAGTATGGATTATATGGGGATAATACTAGCTCCCCTTGCTTTTCTTATGCTGACCTTTGGAGTAAACCAAGGATCAAATGGTTGGACCTCTTATAAAGCTTTAGTACCAATAATACTCGGAATAATAGTATTTATTATCTTTGTTATTAATGAGCTTAAAATGCATGAGCCCCTCTTAGAGATGAAGGTATTTAAAAACTGGAGTTTTAATCGGGGAATGATAGTCCAAAGCTCAGTTCAGATAACACTTTTTGGTATAGTATTTTTAATTCCTTTAATACTTCAACAGGTGAGAGGCTATAGTGTACTGGATACAGCCCTTATAATGTTTCCTAGCGCTATAGCGAGCATGATAATAATGCCTTTCACGGGGATAATATTTGATAGGATAGGTATAAGAGTATTAGCTATATCTGGTATGATAGTGCTATTAATTTCAGTATTTATGGTATTTAATACAGTGGATAAAAGTATAACTTCTCTAGTTTTATCCTTGATTGTATTCGGAATTGGCCTAGGCCTCATGAATCAGCTTAACACTCATAATCTTCAGGTGGTACCTATGGAGCTGGTAGGTAGGGTTACCTCACTGATTAATTCCTTTATGCAAGTAATTACCTCTCTAACTATAGCAGGGTTCTCCACCATGGTAGTGACAAGATATAAGCTTCATTCCACTCAGGGCCTAGGTTTTGTAGCAGCTAGCTTATCTTCTTATAGGGAAGCTTTTATTATGATTGGTATCTTCACTATAATAGGAGTAGCAGTAAGCTTTACTTTAAGAAGAGCAAAGGTAACAAAGCTATGAAAGAATACATGAAAATTTGGAACTGGATTTATAAGAACCTTCGTCCTCTTGATATTGCTAGATGGCAATATCATTTTGAAAAAGGTAATAAGGAGGACGTCCTAAAGGCCTTGTCTACATATCAGAATGAAGATGGTGGCTTTGGTCATGCTTTAGAACCTGATTCTTGGAACCCAAACTCCTCCCCCATACAAACCTGGGTTGCAACAGAAATATTAAAAGAAATAGATTATAAAGATAAAGAGCACCCCATTATTAGAGGTATCCTAAAATATCTTAAAAGTGGCGCTGACTTTAAAGAAGGATTTTGGCTTTCCTCTGTTTTATCAAATAATGATTATCCACATGCACCCTGGTGGCACACTGATATCAATAGTACTAGTCAAACCAGCTATAATCCCACAGCTTGTCTTGCAGGGTTTGGATTATGTTATTCTGATTTAGATTCCAAGCTCCATAAAAAATGCAAAGAAATTGTTGCGGAAGCGGTGAATAAATACTTAGAGGATGGATATCTAGAGAGTATGCATACTGTTAATTGTTACCTAAGGCTAATGGAGTATTGTGAACAGGTGGGAATTAAAGATTTGTTTGAAATATTTAAATTAAAAGAAAAATTAATTAAACAGGTAAAGTTATCAATTACAAAAGATAAGTGTCTTTGGGAAGGAAACTATATCTGTAAGCCCTCACAGTTTTTCAATTCACAAAACAGTATTTTTTATGAGACGAACAAAGAAATTGGTGATTATGAGTGCGAATATATTGTGAATTCTCGTAATGTTCAGGGAGTCTGGGATATTACCTGGAGCTGGAATGAGTATCCTTCAGAATGGGCAATAAGTGAAAATTGGTGGAAGGGGAATCTTGTTATATGCAACATGCTATATTTGAAAAACTTTAAGAAACTCTAGTTTTTCATATTTACGGATGAACAATAAAATCTAATGCAATAGAAATAAGGAGGAGAATAAAAATTCTCCTCCTTTACTAAAAAATTATTCTTTATAATTCTTTAGTGTATTGGTTGCAGCTTGCATAGCACTATCTACTGAAGTAAGGGTATTTTGGATTTGTTGTCTGTTTTCAGCCTTCTCCACTGAACTTAGTGCATTGTTCAAACAATTTTTTGCATCTTGAAGATGACCTGTAACATCTTGAACATGTTGTTTAGCGTTTTTTTGCATTTAAGTGTACCTCCTTAGTTTTTAATATGTATTCGTTTTGGATACAAAAATAGTATTTGCATTTTAACATAAAATAATACATAGAAATTGAGTAGGTACATTAATATTTATATTATTTGAACATATCCTGTAGGTAACTATCCTCAGGAGGAAGTACAAAACCTGGAGTAGCCTTTAAAGTATCTTTATAGTACGCTTCATACATGGCCCTAGCAATTGGAGCAACAAAACTACCATAACCTCCATCATATATAGCTACACAGACAGCTATCTTTGGATTATCTGCAGGAGCATAACCTACATATACAGCATAAGCTGTTCTTCCAAGAAGGTCTTGATCAGGACTAAAGGTTGCAGTTCCGGTTTTACCTGCAGTTTTAAAGGGAAGATTTTTAAACGCTCCAGCGGCTGTACCAATATCGTTAACCGCTTCCATTCCTTGTTTAACTGCAGCTATGGTAGAAGCACTAACCCCAGTATTTTCAACTATTTCTGGCTTAAATTCTTGTATTACCTTTCCATCTGGATCTGTTATTTTATTTATAAGAGATAAATTATATCTACTTCCACCGTCAGCTATAGTTGCTACATAATTAGCAAGCTGAACTGGAGTGAAGGCGTCCATTCCTTGACCTATACTAGCATTATATATATTGGCACCAGAATTAGCTTGGGAGTTTCCTTCATCTATCGCTTGCCATAGTATCTCCCCTACCGCCATGTTTATATCGGTTTTTGTATAGTTTTTATCTTTATAGGAACTATCAGCAGTTATTAGTTGAGTTAATAAATTTATATATGAGGTTGTGTCCCTGTTTCCTGTTTTAACGGTTTGTTTTATGTTGTCCCTTATTTTAGTCTTAAGAGCCTTTACATCCGTACTGTCACTGGCCCTGAAATTAAGATCTATAGGTTTAAAGGAACCACCGAAAGAGCTAGTGCCATGAAGCAGATTTGCCATGGCTACCCATAGATAACTTTGCGCATAACTGTTTAAGCCAGAGGTTTTATTATAAACCTGACCGAAGCTTTCGGGTATCTCTATACCTGTACTAGGCACGGTTTTAGATGCTGGGTCTGCTCCAAGACCAAATCTCCAGGCGAATTTAGCTAGAATGTTTTCATCTTTAGTGGTATCTCTTAAGTACATACCCACTGTCATAAAATAGGGATTACTAGAAAGTGCAAGAGCTCGAACTAAGGATACATAACCATTTGGTGCATCATTTGGGAACTTTGGTGTAAAATGTCTTCCATCATCAAATCTAGCTTGATCAAGCACAGTGGTTGAAGTTGTTATTACACCCGTCTCAAGGCCTGCCATAGCTGTTAATAGCTTAAAGGTAGAACCAGGGGGAATAAAGCTTGTGGCATAATCGAGTAGAGGCTTAGCATATATATTGTAAGGATCCCCTCTCTGCTTTCCCGTTGCATCTAAAGGAAATAGCTTATCTAGTAGAGCCTGTTCAGTAGAATTATTTTTGCCTACAAGACCCATTTTCCTAATATAATCTAAACCGAATTTAGTTAAATCTGGTGTGAAAAGAGTATTAACAAGGGCTGTAGACAGACCACCAGACGAGGTGAAGACATTAGGATCATAGCCAGGTCTACTTGCTATTGCGAGCACCTTACCAGTTCCTATTTCTATGGCAACAGCTGCTCCTCTAGTAGCGTTTCCAGAATCTATATCCCTAGTCGGATGTCTATTGGCTTGAAGGGAAGCAATAAAAGCATCTAGACCCCTTTCCGCTGCTATTTGAACATTCTTATTAATTGTCAGCTGTATATTATCTCCTGGATAAGGGTTTTTGCTACCCAGCTCTTCTACAATAGTTCCAAGGTTATCAAGTTTTACAATAGACTCTCCCTTAGAACCTCTTAGGTATTTTTCAAAGGAGCTTTCTATGCCAGTAATACCTATAAAATCTGTATTAACATCATAACCCTTTTCTTCATAAGCTTCCTGATTATCAGAGTTAATTCGTGCTACATAACCTAAAAAAGCAGAACCCAAATCATTATTAGGATAATACCTAATAGGCTCCATTTCTACAGATACTCCAGGCATTTCATTTTGTCTCTGCTCCAAAATAAATGCTGTATTTTTACTGATATTTGATTTTATGGTAACAGGAGTGGAGGCTCCCTGTATGGAAAGAGCATCCTTAATTACTATAAAACGTCTAAGCTGAGCCATAGAATAATTCTTAAGGAGTATTTTTAATATTTCGTCTCCACCCATACTATTTATAGCTGCTTTAGTGTAGCTGGAAACCTTTATTAATGAGCCTAAATCATAAAGCTTTACTAAATAAGCAAAGGTATCCTCTGGGGTAAGCTTTAAAAGCTCTGCATCTACTTTGTCTTTCTCTTTTGAACTAAGGGCTGAAGGCTTTTCATTTGGGTATAGGTTAAGCTCAATAGCGGTATTAAGCCCTCTTATTCGCTTAAAACTTATCTCTAATTTTTTAAGGACAGCAGGATCGCTGGATTTAAACTCAAAATGAAGTGGATTTACTTTAAGGACGAAATCATCTGTTGAAAGCTCCTTTTCTTCATCTAATATTTTGTAGGCAGTTAAAATGGAGGTATAAAAAGTGCTTTTATTATCCTTTGTTTCTGTGTACATCAGATTGTAGCTTTTCACACTTGTAGCTAATACTTCATCATTGCTATCAGTAATGTTGCCTCTTGGTGCATAGTTAGCAATCTGGGCAGTGCTACTTTGTACTAAGGAAGAATAGTAGCTTCCCTGATTTATCTGTAGATAAAACAATCTATACAAAATGATTCCAAACAATATAAACATGACCATTAAAAGTGTTAGGTTCCTATCGTATTTCTTATGTTTTTTATTTTTCATATTTTCCCACCTATAATTTCCTAAATTTTATTGCTGTTATGAATTAAAGTATACGATTAATATGTACTAATTATATACTTTACAGTGAAACTTGCAATAAACTAATTATTAATTATATTTTAGGAAATTTAATTAGGAGGGACGGTTAGCAATTATTGACTACTAGTGGCTCTTATTGACTATTGACTTTGAAGCCTAAAATGTTAGACTACATTGAGATACATGTCCTAAAAAGGGAAGCAGTAATAATATTTAATGGATTCAAGAGGAGGGAAGGTTATGGACGCAAAAGCCTTAATCAAAAAAGTGTATTTTAGTAAGGAAAAGATGAAGAATCATGATTTTATCAACAGTAGGAAATTGTACATATATGAGGGTTCTTTTGCCACAGGAATAATGGCACTTACTAGCGGAGCGTTTTTGGCAGGTTTTGCAAAGTATATGGGGGCTTCAGATCAGTTTAATGGTATAGTGGCAGCCATTCCAGCCTTTGCAGGTATAATTCAAATATTATCTCCAGTTATTTTTGAAAAACTGGAACATAGAAAATTACTAATATGTATCCTCAGTATATGTTTTAGGATGCTACTTAGCGCAATGGTATTAATACCCATCGCCTTTAGTCAAACAGGTTTAAGGCTTGGCTCGTTAGCTATAATTTATACCCTAGCCTACATATTAGGCTCCTTTATAGGGCCACCTGTAGGAAACTGGATAATAGATTTAACTCCAGAACATATTAGAGGCAATTATTGCGCTGTAAAAGATATGTATGCCTTATTATTTATGACGGTTTTAACACTTTTTTGTGGTAAGCTATTAGATTATTTCAAATATATTGATAAAGAATATAACGGATTTTTAATAATAGGTGCAATAGCATTTGTAATGACGATTATCCACTTCTTTATTATAAGCTCCATCAAGGAACCTATGGCTCACAAAAGTAGCTTTCACATAGATTTAAAAAAGGCTATAACAGAGCCTTTTGCTAATAAGCAGTTTAGAAAGATAATAATATTTTCAGCCCTTTGGAATATTGGGTTTTGTATGGCAAACCCTTTCTTCTCAGTTTACATGGTTGCTAATCTGAAGCTTGACTATACCTACATAATGATTGTTGGAGTAGTGTCAACTCTAGTTAGGGTATCAACTACTAAGTTATGGGGAAGGTTTGCAGATAGGAACTCCTGGTTTTTGTCTACTAAGTTATCCATAGCTATGGTTGCAATAGCACATTCAACTTGGTTTTTCATTAATCCACAAACTATGTGGGTGCTAATACCTGTTGCATACATTATTGGAGGCTTTGCCTGGGCAGGAGTAAATATAAGTATCTTCAATATACAGTTTCAATATGCTCCTAAGGATGGAAGGACCATGTACGTGGGTACAAGTGCAGCTATTGGAGGCTTGCTTGGCTTCACTAGCTCAATAATCGGATCAATAATCCTGAGTATAGTTGGCACAAAAATAATAAAACTAGGGATATTTGCTATAAGCAATATGCAGATAATATTTGCTATATCAGGTATCGCACTTTTTATATGTGCTATTTATATACATTATTTTATAAAACAGGTAGTAATAGACGCATAGTCCAATTATTTTTGATATAATATAATATATAGAAAACCTTTTTATCATTTTCTTAGTCTAATGAATATAGTGAATATTTTAAATGTAATATATCACAAAGATGGGGGAGGTTAAAAATGAAAAGTAAAGGTTACATAATCAGTACCTTAATTATTGGACTAATCTTATTTCCTGCTATGCTCACAGGGTGTTCTTCGAAAAAGGCAACTAGTAATGCATCATATTCTATGGATAATAAAACAAATGCCTTAAATGGTAGCCCAGGTGTTACTCAAAATGGAACAATCTCATCTGAACAGGCACCAAGTAGTGGCTCAACTAACTCACAAAATACTACGTCCATAGCTAAAGATGCAGCAACGCCTGCAGCCCCTACCCTAGGTGGAAATAAAATAATACTTTCAGGAACCATTCAAATGGAAACCCTCAAATATGAGACCACCATTAAAGCCCTTTCAGATTATATTACATCCCTTGGAGGATATTCTGAAAATTCTACAATTCAAGGCAGTGGTATTAATTATGGAAATAATCCTCAGCTTAGACAAGCAAATTTTATTTTTAGAATCCCTAAAGATAAGTATCCTGGATTTTTCACAGGGGTGAAAGGCTTTGGGACTATAACCTCACAGCAAATGAGAGGAGACGATGTTACCCAAGCTTACACAGATACAGATGCTAAGGTGAATGCTTTAAAGATTCAAGAACAAAGATTATTAGAACTTACAAAAAAGGCCGGTCAGCTTAGCGACATTTTACTAATTGAAAATCAGCTATCCACCGTAAGACAGCAAATAGATAGTTTAACCACTCAATTAAAGACTATAGACAATCAAGTAACTTATTCAACTGTTAATGTGACAGTACAGGAAGTTGAAGTACCATCAACCATCGCTCCAAGTAAGTCAAAGGGCTTGCTATATCGAATGGGCTACAGCTTTAATGAATCTTTGAAAAGTCTATCAGTAATTGTTCAAAATTTTATAGTATTTATCGTGGCAGCCCTTCCATTTTTAGTTATTATTGGGCTACTAATTGGAATTGGACTTGGGAGCCATAAATTATTAAGAAAGTTTACAAAAAAAGATAAAATTGAGTAATTAGAGAGGGTTATCTAAAGGATATTTATATCCTTTAGATAACCCTAATTTTTAGCCTATTTTTAAAACCAACTCTCCGCGAGCAACTTTATACCTATAGGGATGTCCTCTAGGTTTATTCCAGCGAAACCAATGAAAATAACTGGGTAGGGCGAAAAAACAGGATTAATATAATGGCTTTTAATTGTTTTTACTACAACGCCTTTCCCTAAAGCTCTTTGAATTAGCTCCTCTTCCCTTAGATTTGTTTTCACCTCTAGTAGAATATGAAGACCAGAATCTGCACCTATTACAATAACCCTATCACCAAGATATTTATTAACATAATAAAGTAGAGCTTCCTGCTTTCTTTTATAAGAAGTTCTAAGCTTCCTCAGGTGCTTTTCCCAAAAACCTTCCTTCATAAAATCCTCCAAAGCTTTTTGCATAAGTCTTGATACACTCTGCTCATAGATCTTGAAGCTTTCCTCATATATATTAAGGAGAGGCTTGGGGAGAATCAGGTAGCTTATTCTAATTGAAGGCATGAGGGATTTTGAGAAACTTCCTAAATATATAACCCTTTCCTTTGTATCTAAACCTTGAAGAGAAGGGACAGGCTTTCCTCTATATCTGAACTCCCCATCATAATCATCCTCCAGGATATAAGCACAGTTGTCAACAGCCCATTGAAGTAGTTCAAGCCTTTTTCCTATAGGCATAACCATTCCAAAGGGGTATTGGTGGGAAGGGGTTACATATACAAGCTTTGCCCTTGTGTCCTTAAGAAGCTTTAGATTTAGTCCATCCTCCTCTAAATTAATAGGTAATACCTTAAAACCAAAATGATTAAAAACCTCCTTTGCTCCTACATAACCAGGTTCTTCAAAGGCAATGTCTTTATATCCGGAGTCAATGTTTGCATTGACTCCGGATATTATTTTATGAAGCTTTAATATAATATGGCTAAGCATACTCAAGGATTGCTGGGAACCAGAGGAAATCAATATTTGCTCTGGGGAGGAGGTAACCCCTCGGGAGTAATGAAGATGCTTTGCTATTTCCACTCTTAGACCATAATCTCCCTTATGCTCTCCATAAGATAAAAGCTCCTTTGCCTCCCGATCAACAGTTCTTGAAAGTATTTTCTGGAAGTCCTTAAAAGGAAACAAGTCCAAATCTATTTGCCCGCTGGTAAAATCATACTTTGAGATTATATGTTCCGCTATCTCCAAAGGGTATTGTCCAGGTAGCTTTACCGAAGTAATAGAATCTTTTTGTATTGCTTCCACATATAAGCCTGATCGACTTCTAGCTTTTACGTAGCCTTCAGCAATAAGCTGCTCATAGGCAGCCTCAATAGTGTTTTTGCTTAAGCCTAAGGTTTTGGATAAACCTCTTATGGAGGGCAACTTCACAAGCGCTCCAATATTTCCAAGTAGAATTTCCCCCTTTAAATATTTATATAGCTGAATATATAAAGGATCCTTGTCTTTACTATTTAGCTTTGGTGTTATTTCCAGCATATAGCTACCTCCAACTGTACCTATCAAAAATGTAAAAACTGTCACTTCTAACAATGACAAATATTTTTTATAATAATTATAATAGATATTTGAGAATTATACTATAGGGAGAGATAAAAATGCAAAAATTTACTAAAGTTACAAAAGATATGAATATTTATCAGGGCTTAAATCCAATAGAGCTAATAAAAGAATATGGAAGTCCCTTGTATGTTTATAATGAAAGAATATTAAGATATAATTGTAAAAAACTTAAGCATCTGATTCCTTATGAAAATTTTCATGTGAGCTATTCCGCTAAAGCAAATAGTAATATACATATAATGAAGATAGTGAGAGAAGAAGGTCTAGATGTAGATGCTATGTCTCAAGGGGAGATATTTGTACAACTTAAGGCTGGCTTTACCCCAGAGCAAATATTTTTTGTTTCTAATAATATTTCCAGAGAAGAAATGG
>JGI24146J20443_1001762_pt1 | contig 12845 bp, 4 predicted proteins | sample BarGraIncub1131A_FD_20443 | JGI IMG/M metagenome (IMG submission 20443) | reverse complement strand
ACCATATATCCTTTGGAAATGATACTATAATAAAATAAACCTAACAACTTCTTTTGCAATTCAGCATCCATATAAATGAGCAAATTGCGACAAGTAAGAATATCTATTTTGGTAAAAGGAGGATGCAATATAATATTGTGTTTGGCAAATACCACCATTTCCCGAATTTCATTATTGACGCGATACCCATCTTCGGTAGTATAAAAGAACCGGGCAAGTCGTTTGGCTGATACATCGGTCGTAATTTTATCGGAGAATAACCCTTTGCGGGCAGTTTCTATAGCTTCATTATCTAAATCGGTAGCAAATATCTGAACGGAAATACCTCCGTGCAGGTTATTTTTCTCTAGAGCTTCTTTAAACACAATGGCAAGCGAATAAGCTTCTTCGCCGGTAGAACAACCTACCACCCAGGCTCGTAATATAGTGCCTTCCTGTTGATTCTTAATCATTTCAGGAAGCACCGTTTCTTCCAGCATTTCCCATACTGCAGGATCGCGAAAGAAATTGGTCACGCCAATCAATAATTCCCTAAACAGTATATCCACTTCCTTTGGATTCTCTTGCAAGAAACCCACGTATGCAGTTATTTTATCAATTTTATGAACGTCCATTCTCCGTTCAATCCTGCGATAAATTGTATTTTTTTTGTACAACGAAAAATCGTTTTCTGTTTGTGCCCGTAGAATAATAATAATTTTCTCTAAGGCACTTTGATCTTTTATTTCAATATCTATTTTTGAGATCACTGAATGTGTCTGTTTTAAGTATTCAAGTAATTTTACTGGCAGTTCATTTGCAGGAGCAATAATGTCAACCGACGTGGAAACTATAGCATTGCGGGGCATGCTGTCGTATTTTGCATCAGAAGGCTCCTGTACCAACACAATTCCGTTTCTTTCTTTCAAAGCCTGAACTCCTGCACTACCATCGGAACCCATACCCGAAAGTATAACACCAACCCCATACTCTCTTTGATCATCGGCAAGTGAATGTAGAAAGAAGTCGATAGGTAACCGAAGTCCTCTTGTTTCAATGGGATCGAACAAATAAAGAATGCCCTTTAGAATAGACATACTTTTATTGGGCGGAATCACATACACGTTGTTTGGCTTCACCGTCATACGATTTTTTACCTGAAAAACTTGCATCTTGCAAATTCGTTGAAGTAATTCCGGCAACATGCCTTGTTGTGTAGGATCCAGATGTTGAATGACAATATAAGCCATTCCACTGCTTTCTGGTACATTACCCAAGAACTGTTCAAAAGCTTCCAAACCACCTGCCGAAGCACCAATACAAACGATTGGAAATTTACCGGTACCTGAATCAGAAGTTTTTACTTTTGAAAAACTTGCCGATTCTATGTTTTGGGGTTTCACTTGTGTGTATTTTAAATGTGAATAATTTGTTCTGCGAAAGATTATTTTAATTAATATACAAATATAGATATAAAAAAATTATTAATGGGTATGTATCTTAATTGAAATATCATAACAGAAGGTCAGATTATATTGAGGTATTCTGGAATATGGTAAACTGGGAAGAAGTAAGAAAAAAATATGAAAATGCTTAATTGATATTGAGTATCTTAGATACTTAAAACAATATATTTTGAGGATGCTAAAATATAATTACAATGAGAATGAATCTTAAGACAAAGTACATGAGAATCAAATTAGATAACCCCATTGTTTTAGGAGCCTCCAATATGTCATCAAGGCTGAAGATTAAAAAAGGAAGAATTTTATTCAGTGCTTCTGCATTTTGTATCTTTACGGTTTGTTTACAAAGCGAGTAGCTGGCTATTCCACAAAAAACTTTTATTCTCAGATAAGTATCCTTTGTATAGGATTTTTTTCTGTATTGATTTTTTTTCGCCGTACTGATCTCATTTTTCCACCAAAGTATATCTTTTGTCCGGAAAGCATCCCGATATCGCTATACTTATTTAACCCACATTACTACAAAATGTTCTTTCCTGTCATCTTCCAGAGATAGCGTTTTATTGTCCGAAAGCTCTTTTTCATCCAGGATAAGACGAGGTAACGAGTTATTAGTGATGCGATTGAAAGTGATATGATACACGGTTTGTCCAAAACGATAATGTACTTTGTAACTATTCCAATCTTTCGGTAGGAGCGGGCTAAGGATTAGTTTGCTTCCAGATCGGTTTACACCCAAGAGCTCTTCAACCAGAAGACGATACATCCATGAAGAAGAACCAGTGTACCATGTCCAGCCACCACGTCCTGTATGAGGTGCATAGGCATACACATCGGCCGCCATAACATAAGGTTCAACCTTGTATATGGATATCTGCTCTGCCGTTTTACTGTGCTGTATTGGGTTTAGCAAACCGAAAAGTTCCCAGGATCGGTCTGCATCTCTCAGGATGGCAAAAGCCATAGCCGCCCAAATAGCACCATGCGTATATTGACCTCCATTCTCACGTACCCCGGGTAGATAACCTTTTATATAGCCGGGATTGAGGGTTGACTTGTCAAATGGTGGGGTAAATAAACGTATCAGCTTATCATTGCGCTGTACCAACTGTTTGTTAACTGCCTGCATAGCCTGCGCAGAGCGCAGCGAACTACCAGCTCTACTAATCACAGACCAACTTTGCGGCAATGAATCGATATGACATTCCACGTTACTTTTAGATCCGAGAGGTTCTCCGTTATCAAAGTATGCACGAAGATACCATTCCCCATCCCATGCAAAAAGCTCAATATTCCGTTGTAACTCACGAGCCTGAGCAAGACAGCTTTCAGCAAAGGTTTCCGTCGTTATGCAGAATCGCAATTTTAGAAAATAGGGTCAGCACATCATACAAAAAGAAAGCCAGCCATACACTCTCGCCGCGTCCATCCTGTCCAACCAGGTTCATTCCATCGTTCCAATCGCCACAACCCATAAGGGGTAACCCATGAATACCAAACCTGAGCCCGTTTTTAATGCTTCTTACGCAATGTTCGTAGAGTGTAGCCGACTCATTTGATTGTCCGGGCATGTCATAATAAGATTCTTCGTCAGGTCGCAATATCCGACCTTCGATAAAGGGTACTTTCTCGTCGAGAATACCCGTATCGGCAACACAGGATACATACCTGCACGTGACATAGGGTAACCAAAGGTAGTCGTCGGAAAAATGTGTCCGCACGCCACGTCCCATAGGGGGATGCCACCAATGTTGTACATCTCCCTGTGGAAACTGATGTCCTGCTGCACGAAGTATCTGTTTTCGGGTAATTGCCGGTTCGGCATGTACCAATGACATCACATCCTGTAGTTGGTCGCGGAAACCGTAGGCTCCGCCGGACTGGTAAAAGCCGGATCGGGCCCATATTCTGCTACTGAGAGTCTGATACAACAGCCAACCATTGGCCATTACATTCACAGAAGCATCAGGGGTATCTACGTTTATGGTTCCAAGCGTGCGATTCCAATAAGACCAAACTCCTTCGAGAGCTTCACGTGAAGCGCCAGACCTTTGAAATCGCAATACCAGTTGATGCATTTCTTCCTTGTTATGTGCAAAGCCAAGTCTGAACCGGGTTTCCCGATCCTCTCCATCAGCCAAATCGAATACCACTTGAAGGGCACCGCAAGGATCAAGTCCTGCTCCTACTTTACCGGAAAGCCGGGTGTGTTTCATTGCCGCCGGCTCCGACAAGTTTCTGTTCTGACCGATAAATTCTTTACGGTCACCGGTCAATGTACGCGCTTCGCCCACATCAATAAAAGCTATATTCCCTGCAAAATCGGGGTTGTAGAAATTTTGGGCTATCAAAGCTCCGGTTCTTAAGTCGACCTCTGTTTGAACATGCAGAAGACTTTTCTCCCTCACATCAGCCAACACCCATTCATAATATCCGGTGACGGACAACCGGCGGGAGCGTCCCGATTTGTTATACAGCTTCAATACTGCAAACTTAATAGGTGCGTTTATTGCAACATAGATCCACAGTTCGGATTCAATTCCGAATTCGCTATGCTCAAATACTGTATAACCAAATCCGTGACGAATGACGTAAGGTGTTGCTCCATATGCCGGCAACGGAGAAGGTGACCAAAACTGTCCTGTTTGCTCGTCACGTATATAGAAAGCCTCACCCGAAGTATCCTGCACCGGATCGTTATTCCAGGGTGTGAGACGAAATTCATGGGCATTCTCTGCCCATGTGTATGATCCTCCACTTTCAGAAATAACAGTTCCGAACTGTTCATTGGCCAATACGTTACACCACGGGGCCGGTGTTGTTTGTCCGGGTTGAAGTGTTATAACATATTCGTGACCATCGGTTGTGAAACCACCAAGGCCATTTGTAAAAATCAAATCACGCGTTTGAAGCGGATTCAAAGTTCTAGGTAAGGCTGGTCGTAAGTGATCCAGATCGGGTACCTGTAATTCGGGAATTTTAAGTATTTTAAGTTGTTCTGCCAGCGGTCCTTGTTCGTCACTCAGAACAATGCGGGCGGCCGCTTGCAGTAAAAGTAAATTTTCACGGGATACCTGTTCTATTCTACGAATGAAAATGCCGCCCGGTTTTTCAAGCAAAGGAGCTTCTACTCCCGATGATATAAGGCTTTTAATTTCATCTTGTATAGACTGTCGATATACGGAAATGTCCCCGTTCAGAATAATCACTTCAGCGATAAGTCCCTTCATGCGCCAGTAAGCATGTGCCAACACAACCTGTCTTACCATATCGAGTCCTTTTGTGTCACTAATACGCAGCATAACCAAAGGTACATCTCCGGAAATGCTATATCCCCAAAGACCATTCTGCCCAAGTTTGTTACTTTTCAACACTATCGGATCGGCACGGAGTGCCGGATTAGCATATACCAAGTAGCCGGCCAGCTTGCTATAAAGCTGAGCTTCTGTATCTGTAACATTAAGTTGACGCATTACTACCTGACTATGTGTCCATGCCAGTTCAAAAGCCCGGTCAGCCATACGGATATTTTGATATTTTTCGGATAATGCAAGTACAGAGTCGCGTGTTTCAGCCATGCCCAATGCTATATAGAGTGTTACCGATTTACCGGGTTGGATGCTAACCGTCCTGCGTAGCGAAATTATTGGATCCAGCACCGAGCCAGTGCTTCCTGACAATGGCCCTGTGGTTTTCATCGCCTGAGGGTTTACTAAAGAATGCCCCCTGCCGATAAAACGTGAGCGATCGGTTTCGCACGAAAGCTCACCTTGTTGATCACCCTGCACAAGCATCATATGTAACATGTGAGGCACTTTTTCTTCCGGTGTTCGTGCTCTGCGTGTGCAATATACAGATGAAGAAGCCGGTGCAAATTCTGTTTGCACAAACAGATTGCTGAATACAGGGTGAGCCTCATCAGACGCCTGAGGTGCTATTACCACTTCACTGTAGGTAGTAAGTTCGATGTCACGCGCCACATGTGAACGGTTGACGAGTTTAATGCGTCTCAATTCGATATCGTCTTCCGGCGAAACACAGATAGTTGTATGAACCTCAAGTTTCGACTGACGTTGGCGGAATTCAACATAGGCCTGAGTAAATATGGCTTCGCAACCTTTCGTGTTGCTCAATGTGGGCTGATAGGCTGTAGACCAGAATTCACCGGTGTCGCTATCACGCAAATAAACAAACAAACCCCAGTTGTTACATGTAGCATCCTCACGCCATCGTGTAATGGCCATATTGTTCCAGCGGCTATATCCTCCTCCCGTATTATTCACCATTACATGGTAACGACCGTTTGATAACAAATGCACTTCGGGATCTATATTAGGATCCTTGAATATGCGCATAGTTTTGGAACTATCTACAAGAAGTGGATGTAAGCCTTCAAGTTCAAATTTCGAATCGTCAGGAATTACGCTCGCTGTAACGCTTTGAGGGATACGTTCCTGTAATAGCATTTCTGCAGCTTTAAGGGTAGGACAAGACATAAAGCGGCGTTGCATGGGATTTCCTTTCATCAAGTTATCAAGCGCCAAAAAACTCATTCCCTGGTGGTGTGCCATGAATGAACATATATTCTCACTCGACACTCCCTGGCGAAGGTGCGACGGAGTATAATCTATCGCCTCGTAGTAACCGTAAGTACTTTCTTTTCCTTCATCTGTGAGACGTTGCATATTTTCACAAGCTTCCCGGGGAGGGGCCACCATTAATGCCAGAACCGTGGCATACGGAGCAATAACCAAATCTTCAGACAATCCCCTCTTTAAACCAAGACTCGGCACACCGAATGCCTTATACTGATAATTCAAATCAGCATCCGTGAGGTTATATCCCGACTCGGACATGCCCCACGGCACGCCAAGTGTTTTCCCATACCGTATTTGTTCCTGTACTGCAGTTTTACAAGTTTGGTCAAGTAAAGTGTTATCAAAATTGGGCATCACCAAAAGAGGCATCAAATATTCGAACATAGAGCCACTCCATGAAAGTAATGCCGGCTTACTCTGAGAAACGACCAACAGGCGGTTAAGTGAGAACCAATGTTCAAGAGGTACCTGTCCTTCTGCAATGGTTATATAACTGCATAGTCTGGCTTCAGAAGCAAGAAGATCATAGCAACCGGTATCTGCACGTTGATCACTGACATTATATCCTATTATAAATAACTTTTTCGAAGTATCGAAAAGAAACGTAAAATCCATTCGTGCCAAGTTTTCACTTTGGTGTTTCAGTGAATTAAGCATTTGTTTTCTCTGAATAGCCTGTTTTGAAGCTTCATGTAAACAATGCAGCCATGCAGTAAGGTAGTCTGTTTCTCTTTTTCGGGATGGATAATTAACTTCAGAAAGTACGGCTTCTATTAAAGGACAGATTGATTTTTCAAAATTGACAACTTCACTCAAAGTGGGAACCTGGTCAAGCATCTCTAATTTTGCAATAATCATTTTTGTACTTTCACCTAAGTTCTTATTGTTAAGCAGGTAATTTATTTCAACCCATGGGGCAAGGTACAAAATCTCTTCTAAATGTTCTTCACAATTTAGTTTCAAGAGCTGTCCCCATCTCTGCGACTCTTCATTTAAAGGATCTAATGATGGGAGGATGATTTCATTTATTTTGTCAGCAATTGACTTCAACAAAGTAAATGCAGCAAGTAAAGTATCAGGAGGTGTTTTTTTTAGCTCCTTTTCGAGTTGTGACAGACCTTTGTTCTTGTCTGCATACTGTTTTAAAACTCTTACTATATCAATCAACCCGCTAAAAATAGCCGGTGAGTAAATACGGGCATTACTCAACTCTTTGAACCCCTGACCGAGCGTTAGAAGATGCCCGGCAAGGTTTCCACTGTCCACACTCGATACATACAAGGGATAAAGCGGTTCAAGAGTCCGAGTGTTATACCAGTTAAATAAATGACCGCGATATTTCTTGAGTTTGCTCATAGTTGCAAAAGTAAGCTGCGTGCGTTCCACCAGCTTACCAACAGACAGATAACCATAGTCAAATGCTGCCAGATTGGCCAACAATGAAAGTCCTATATTAGTAGGCGATGTACGTGATGCAATAATGGGTTCGGGAATTTCCTGAAAATTATCAGGTGGAAGCCAACTCTCATCAACATTAACGAACGTTTCAAAGAAATGCCATGTTTTGCGGGCAATCCGATGTAGTAAAAGTGTTTGTTCATTTGAAAATTCGGGAGTATTCAACTTTATAGGGCAACTAATCCACCAAACAAAATAAGGAGCAGTTAACCAAACGAGTAACACAGGAAGTGAATATGGCAATGTTAAAGGCTGTAAGAAAGACAAAAGCACACCACTTGCCACTGCAAATACAGGAGCAAACCACATCTTAGTGTAAAAACCTGATAGTAAATTGTTTGCTGCACGATCAGCATCATCAGAATTTTGCCATTCCATCAAATGCTTGTGTGTTACAACCAAGCGAAACAGGGTACGGATTACTGCATCTGTACATAGGAAAGCATCGTAAGGCAACAGCGTCAGCGCCAGCAGAACCTGCCCCAACTGTCGTTCACTATTTTGAAAAACTTCCTGAAAATGAAGTGACCATGACTGATCAACCGATTTTCGGAAGACGTTTATAGACATGCTTATTATGATAGGGAGTGATGCAATGATGAGCACCAACAAAGGACCTATCCATGTGCTTTTCGGAAAAAACAGGCAAAAACCAGTTAAAAGGAGCAACAGTGCAGGTGATACAAGGCTACGCCGAAGATTATCAAATATTTTGAATTTTGCCAATCCCGATATTGGATTATGTTCATTCTTCCTGCCGGACGTAGGAACACGGGGCAGTATCCATCTTGCAATCTGCCAGTCACCCCGAATCCAGCGATAACGACGTCTGGTATCCATGTTGTAACCCGATGGATAGGACTCGTATAACTCTACATCGCTGATGAGACCCGAACGGACATAGGTAGACTCCAGCAAATCGTGGCTGAGGATCCTGTTTCCGGGGAATCGTCCCGCCAAAACATGCTCAAAAGCATCTACATCATAAATACCTTTTCCTGTAAAGGAGCCTTCGCTGAAAATGTCCTGATATACATCCGAAACAGTACGTGTATAGGGGTCAATGCCTGCATCACCCGAAAAAAGGCGACTATATAACGAACGTCGGCTGCTGATTATGTTTATCGCGATGCGTGGTTGAAGAATGCCGTAACCTTTAATTACAACATTGCGCTTAGGATCATATTCGGGACGATTCAGCGGGTGTGCCATGGCTCCTGCTAATTTTCGGGCACAGCCCCATGGTAGTTGTGTATCCGTATCAAGTGTAATAACATATTTGACTGATGTCAAAATTGATATTTCACCTTCAATGAGGGAGAAAACACCGGCAGGGCCACCTCTGAGGAGAGAGTTGAACTCCATTAGTTTTCCCCTTTTACGTTCGTACCCCATCCACTTACCTTCACCCGGATTCCATTGACGTGGACGATGGAATAAAAAGAAAATATTGTTTTGTCCGGCAGTGTATTTTTTATTCAGCTTTTCGATCCCTGACCTTACCCGTTCAAGTAAGAAATCGTCAATTGGCATTACTTCATGGTCTGCATCACAGAAATCAGTCAACAAGGCAAAATGAAGGTGTTGGTCACGATTGGAAAGAAAACAAAGTTCCGTATTTTCAATGAGTTTATCGACGAAATCCTGATTCGAAAACATGGAAGGTACTACTACTATGGTACGACAATCGGATGCTATGCCTTTAGAAAAGTCGAAACGTGGAATCAAACGGGGTTTTGCGATTAACATAACAAACCAGTTAACCAAAGCAAGAGCCAACTGACTTACACAAAAGAGAAAAATAAAAACAAAAACAAACGTTTTCCATTCGTTGACCTGATTGCCAAGAGACTGTAATAAATTTACAAATGCAAAGGTGCCCAACAGAGTTAAAAGTGTAATGCTTCCTGCATAGAAAAACAAAGGAAAACGATGAATAATATGCCTGACAACTGTTCCAAAAGTTTTTTTTACTTTAGCTGTGTATTTAAAAGAAGTATATCCATCTCCAACCAAATAAAAGCCTACATGCGTTTTCTTTTTTTCTTTTTTTTGTGCAGATGCCTCTTTCGCCAACCGGATCGCTTCACCGGCTATCTCTACCTCCGAAAGTGGACTCTTCCTGGCAAGTGATTCAATTACATGCCGGTAATGATCCCGGGTTGAAAAATCCATTAGACCATAGATTCCTTCCGGATCGTTCCGCAATGTCCTTTCTACAAAGCTCAGGTCTTCCACAAAGTCCGACCAGTTTGTGCTTCCAATGAAACGAAGGCTTCCAATGCTATGACTCACGGATAACTGATTTGCTGCCTGATTCTGGCTCTCTTTATGAATTAATTCCTCAATGGATAAACCGTTCTCGGCTAATCGTTGTTCAAGCCAACTGCGTGCCATGTGCAGCATCCTGTTCTGAGATGATAATCTTTGACAAAACTCAAAAACAAAAGCACTGGTAAGCGGAATATCCGACTTGGCCATCTCTGCCAGTACCTCAACCAGTTTAGACGGACTTTCCTCTGTTATTTTTTGTAACCTTTCTACCCACGAATTAGCAATGTCTCGATGATTCTGGTTCTCCTTAATACGTGAGGCTATGCGATAAAGATTCTCTATCAGTGCCATTCTAAGCATAATCGGTATGGCCCATAGTTCTCCCAGTTTTAGTATCGATTCCTTCTGGTAAGATTCAAAAAAAGCATGAAGTAATTCCGAATCAATCTCTGCATCCGTATGCAAAATGAGCTCAAGGGCTATATCGTAAACGCGGGGAAGTCCTTTTGAGCTACCGCTGTCCAGACAAGGCAATTCCTTACTGTATTTTTTTGAAAAATGCCGCCTTGCAAGCTGAATATGCTCTTCAATCAAATAAAAATTATCCACCAACCATTCTGCAGCAGGTGTAATATCCCGGGGCCTCCTGATAGCAAGAATTAAACGGTTAAAGTCTCGCAACACCGCATCATTATAGTTCAGTTTTTCAAGCAAAAATGTATTTCCTCCTTCACTAATTATCTGCTGTCTGGAAGCAAGTGTCTCAGCATATCGGGACAAAAGTTCCACATTGAATATTTCTCCACGCAGAGGTTGTTCATCTGTATTTCGATTATAATGTTTTAATTCAGGAATTTTAATATTCAAAAATTTAATCATATCAATTGACAATTTAAAAGAGAAAAAACAGATCCAAAAAGATTTAAATGCAGTATATTCAATACAAACTACTGTATTAACAAAATTAGAGTAACTTCTGTTCCCCAAAACAGCAAAACAATTTTATTAACCTCTGTTCGAACAAAAGTACATTCAAAAATTATACTATCTCAACTGGCTATCTTCCCGATATAAATTGATTCCAGCATCCTTCAATATCGAAAATGTAAACTTAGCCCCACACAGAGACTATTCTTAATGCGTTTAAGAATGATTTGTTTGAAGAGGTGAGGGTTAAAAGGAAAACAATTAGGCACTTCATTACCCATTGTTGAAGTTTGGAAGAGTAAAAGGCCTGATTTTAGATGAGAATTTTGTTTACCACAGTTTGATTTATATTACCGTAAAAACCTGAAACGGTTTTTTAGAACTAATCAATGCACACAGTTTGCATACAACTTTCTTTTTAATGAAATTGTTGAATATTGACGGCAGTTTGAGTGCATATCCCCCCTTTTTACTCCATACACCTTCCTAACTGATTAATCCCGTATTCAGGCAGAATTGTTACTCAAAACGAACATCTATCATATGCGTCTGATTTTTAAGAAATATTGGTTCATAACAAAATATTTCTGTTATTTCTGTATTAGAAATGGGACTTGAACCCGTACGAGCACGTCCAATTGAACCTACTGGAATTGAAATGGATGAGTGCACAATAATTATCAGTTTTAGGTAGTGTATAGCATATCATTAAAGGTAAGTTAGTGTATAACTTAGATAAAATCTTTTTCTACCTTTGTCAAATAGTTATTTGACCGACCGCAAATCAAAGCAAACCAGCGTGTTTAGCTCGTTACTTATTCATTATAAAAAAGACTTCTGTGATACTTACAGATGAAATATGATATCAGGTCATCTAAGACATCTACTTTGATAAATCTGAAATGAGACATAGAGGTTTTGTGACTGGGCAAGCATGCTTTTTTGCAGAATGAAGACTGAAAATTTGGAACCTGAAGACCTTGGTATTTCAAGATTGACTGCAATTATTTTAATGGATATTGATGTTCAATGGAATTTATATCTGGCGAATACATATTTACAAAATACACTAAAAAGTCTCAATCTTGATAATATCAAATTACTCAGAATGTATTTTGGATTATGGTATAGACAAATTAACAATGAAAGTTTAGTATATGCAGACAGACTAGGATGGAATCTTCAGGAAGAAGTTGCGCGAAAATTAATAGATGACTTAAATTTTTACAGAATTGATAGAGATAAATTGCATTTTTTGATTAGTCAGAATCTTGTATTAAAGGACATAGTAAAAATATAAAAGGTGGAATTATTGAAAACTTTTCAGATATTTAATTTGTTAATAATTTAGATAAGATAAACTTTAATGGTTGGATTGATTTTATATTTGAAGAAAAACCTAATTATTTTTTTGAAGTCTATTGGGATTTCCTTTTAGGAAATGAAATTGAAAAAAATAAATTTGGGATACCAAACCATATTTGGAAAAAAATTCCTGATAAATTAAAGTATAATTATAAGGACTTACAGATGGAATAATAACACACTACAATACTTCATGTAAGCAATGGCGGGGTTTTGTTTGTTCTCAGGTTAAGATCTGTACTTTTATTGTAGTTTCTACCTTGGTTGATAACAATGCGCTCCGAAACCCGCCGCAACTCATATGCCCACATTAGTATTAATTGTAAAAAAATCATGCTACCAATAGAAGACTTGATAATAGGACTTGAAATTTTGGAACCGTTTTTAAAGCGACAGGGTTTTGTGTTAGACAACTACAAAAAGGAAGAGAATTCGGAAGGACACTTTATAGTGGCATCATTTAAAAACGAACGAAAAAAATTCATTATCAACTATAAAGATTCTATTCGACAAGTTATTTACCAATTTGACGATTCAGTAGTATGCCATGACTTTTATCTCGACCAACTCGGACTTGCATACAAAAATCAACTTTTAGACTTTCAATCAGACAATAAACTATTATCATTTAAGCATATACTAGAAGACTTTGAATTTTTGATTAGTGATTTTTTTAACGGTGATTGTATAAAACTAAAAGAGTTTTCAAAACGTCAAGACAATGTTATAACTAAACCTAATGAAAAACTTTGAGGAGAGTACACTGTCAAATTTGATG
>JGI24146J20443_1001760_pt1 | contig 12855 bp, 7 predicted proteins | sample BarGraIncub1131A_FD_20443 | JGI IMG/M metagenome (IMG submission 20443) | reverse complement strand
CTTGATGGTACCGTTCTCGTCAAAAACTACTCGTACATTGCCAAGATGATCCTTAAGCATGTAATGGCGGGTATAAACTGGCGATGAGCTTTGATTGCTCATTACCATACCATCCGAAGTTAATATTTTTTTCTTAGAAATGCCTTCATAAACTACATTGTCAAAATAAGAGGTCTGCGTTTGACTGTAGGAGAAAATCTTTCTTATGACACCAATGGGGATCGTTATAGCTGAACCGGTAGATGTCTTAAAGTAAGAATATGTCTTTGTACCTGTTTGAGTATCATAGGCATAAACAGACATATCACCATTGCGCATCTGAACGGTATCCGGCAAATTTATAGTATTATATCGAATTGTCGAAATATTCTTATCCAAATTTGCAGACATATTGCCATTGTTGTCATACAAATAAGCCGAATCCGACCTATTCTTAAATTCTTGACCGCCTGTGAACAACTGCCTATCTGTTGTATATGCATCAGTGACCTGAGTGAGCTGATTCCCATTGTACTGATAAGTCAGATAGTCAATAAGACCAGTCGTATGGTTTGGCGTCATACCGTCTGCACTCCATCCATGATCCATGATTCCATTTCTATAAAAAGTAGTAATATTCCCATGTTTATCGTAATACATGTATTCCCTAAAGGCATTTGTATTACTAGGAGCGGCGAAGGTCATCCGATTAAGTAGGTCATAGGTATACGTATAAGATCCCCAGTTCTCTTTCCATCGACTAGTGTTTGCTTTCCATCCTGCAACATGAATGTTACCTGTAAGATGCTTGCACGATGACTCCTTAATATTACCATTGTAAAAGCCTATACCACCAGTGCTATTGCGTTCGTAATAAAGTTTTTCTGAAAACATGCTTCCATTAATTTCTGTAAGCCAACCACGAAGATTGTATTTGTAGGTCTGGGTTTCAAGGTTATTGCCAAAAATCTTCGTCGCCAATTGGCCCAATTCGTTATAAGTATTGGCTGACGTTGTTACGGCGGCAGTTTCACTTCCAATGTAATGTTTTGTTGTCTTTAAGCGACCGGCATGATCATACTCTGAAATAGTTCCTTCTTTGAGATCATATGATTTTCTTTGACGGTGACACACATTTTTCACCTGCCCGTTAAAGTTATAGGAATATGCATACTTGTCCACTCCAAATGTAGAAGCTAGAGCATAAATGTAATGATTCGTGCCGTTTTGTTGAACAACCCGTCCTTCCTGATCATAGTAATAGGCAGTATGCCTGATGTAACTCTGATTTGTTGTGAGAAAGCTGAAGCTTCCTGTCTTGAGGCCCTGTGCTGAAAAATTATCTTGTGAAGGATGGACATAACGAGAGTCAAGTACTTCATTGCTGAGCCATGCCAATGAATCCTTTCGCGGGGCAACCATCAAACTATCGTTTAGAAAAGAGTAATTATCATAATATTGTACTTCATCCAATTTCTGTCTATTGGCAAAATAACTATTGGTATAACCATAACCAGTCTTATTTGTCTGTGAAGTCGATTCTATTATCAATGAATTCTGATAGTTACTCACCAATGTTTCCAATGTGCCTGTAACTACTATCTCACCTTTCAATATAAGCCTTCCCATTCTGTCATATTTATAAAATGTCCAGTTCGAGCCTGGCCGTTGATTGGCATCCTGAGACAGGATTATTCGGTTTGCCTTGTCATAGACCATATACTGGGAGCTAATACCTGGAAGCTTCTTCTCTATGCAGTTGCCACGGTCATCATATCGGTAATAATAACCATACTTATACAGAACCGTATTGTTCAGGTTAAAAGCATTCCATGAAATATTGTTAGCCGTTAAACCATCCGATGCATAGGGCGGCAATACATAGGTTAATTGGTTGAAATCATCGTAAACAAAATAGGTATTATAATACGCCTGACTATTATAAGCACGCTTAAGCAAAGTACGACCCATCTTGTCTGTAAATACCCAGGTTCTGTGTCCGTCCTCATCCAAATCGCTTGTTACAAAAATCGTCCCATTCTCATAGGTTCCGCTCTTCAGCAACGTATTGTCTGATTGTACAATATATTTGTTCACTACCAGACTATCATTTTGGTTATTTAAATATAAGTAATGTTCAATACCCTTCTTTGCATTCTGCCAGTTTGCTCCAGGTCCATAGTCCTTGGATACCTTAACTAGTGGTGAACTTTCATAAACGTTCAGGCTGTAAAGGGCTTCTGTGGATGTACCGTAAAAGCTGTTGGTGTTAGAGGATATATTATTGAACTGGGTGTAAACACCATTATTATTACTATAACTGTATGGTAGCCACGTCTTATAAGGCCTTCCTGCATCATCATATTCAGTATGGGTGATGACATCGCGACTTGACGGACTAGATGCAACAGAGACCGCTTGAACAGCCCTTCCAAGACCGTCTATATATTGTATGACAGGGCAACGATTTTGCACCGTTAGATTACCAAGAGTACTCGCCGAGGTATTTGGTGAATATGTTATAATATAGTTCTGATTACTGCTTGGATTAAGGTTCTGGCCAAGTAACGAAACAGTATGAACCAACAACAAAATGCAAAAAACTGTAAGTTTGATTATGTTACGCTTCATTTTATTCATGATAGGTGGTATTTTTAATATGAAACCTTAGGTTAAATTTTAAGTAGCATGGCATTTGCGACCTGTTTACCGACAAGAATGTGAAGTACATAGTTACCGAAACGTAACTTGTTTGTTTTGAGTATAAAGTTATGTATCCCTGCAGGATATTTCCCTTCCAGACTAGTCAAGACTATCTTTCCAGAAGCATCGACAATACGGAAAGTCACTTCCGATGATTGATCGAGTAGCAATTCTATATTCAAATCGGATTTGACAGGATTGGGATAAATGTTGTAATCAAAGAGCAAAACATCACTCACAAATTTGTCCTCAGTTAGGTTACTTTCTTTCAATGTTATAAGACTATCCAGGATAGCCTTGTTCTCGGGGTCATTCTCTAGATAAACATGCATGGATGGAGGAAAGTAAAAAGCAGTGGCCACGTCCTTCGTCTCCGAGGTGTCTGTCTTGGCCACGTGACTCTTGTTACAGATTGTCTCAAACAAAGGGTAACGGTATCCAGGGGCATACCAGCGGCAAGTCTCAGTACGATAATAGATGCTATCGGTCTTTTCCCTGAGCATTTGTCCACGAGATATGCGCCGGGACTTACCATAAGTGTTTTCGAATATTGATCCTTGTTTTTTTGAGTTTGACTGCCCAGAATCTTCCATGTCAAGCATTCCTTTAAGGCTCTTTCCAAGTATTCTTTCCTCGTCGGTCTGGTCCTTTGCAAAAGCATCCATGGTAATATCTTCTTCTCCATCATTAACAAGTATGGTATCCTTTGCTCTCAGGTTGACTTCATCTTCATATACTATCGGCAATGTGCGCTGAATATAACAACGCTCAGATCTAATCCTGAGTACATTTAAAAGCGTATCTCCGTCTGGAAGAATTAACGTCCCTTCAGCATCGGCTATGGTAGTCAAATAACCATCTGCTTGAGATAGGATCGTATTCATATAACGGCCGGTTCCTTTATACCTATCAACAATGGAATCGCCAAGGGTGAAGGGGAAAACCAAACTGAGTTCAGGGTCGGAATAAGTCAGTTTGGAGCCAGAATTCTCAAAGCCCAGCATCAGAAGGGAGTCTCCCTTAAAACCATATTTGTACATCGTATTGTGCTCCACACACCTTACAAATGACGTATCCTTAGATTTTCTATTTGGCTCCACATAACTCACACCATATTTTTCGTCAATAGTTTTCAGTTTGGAGAAATCCCACACCACATTTTGACCTCTTCTACCCGGATTCTTATACTCTATTTGTTGTTTATAGTATGAGTCACCACTTCGCATCCCCTGAAGTGAACGTTTTAGTGAGGTTTGAGAAAAAAGGGTTCCAATGCAAAGGAATATTAACATAATTGTTAGTGAATATCTTGTTTTCATAACAGTTTATTTTTTCAATAGGTTTAATACATTATATCTAAATGTAAATTAGCTGCGACTATTGCCGAAAATGGTAATCATAAGCCTTGATAATACTCTTAACGCCATTCTTTTTATTGTAGATCTCTTTCAATCTCCCGTTGCTATCGTAATCATAAAAGGTATTTACTCCACGAGGGTCAGATTTCCATTTCAAGCCAACAAGTGGGTTGTAATAGTAAGTACTTATCAATACAGGTTTCGATCCTGAATAAGTAGATGAGCCAAAATAGTTGTCAAGAGTTGTACGTATATCAATGGGATTAACATTGGCCGGCAACTGGTTAAGGAACTGGTCACTGGTATAATTCAAGGCTGTCTGAACAGTTGTATAATACGCATTCTTTACCTCTGCTATCGGATACTGGCCACTGTAAGACCATATATAAGTCGTGTAATATCCAGTCATATAGTCATATACACAGACAGAATTGAAAAAAACGTCATACTTCGTAATAGACTTAGATAGTGTATAATAGGAACTTTTATTATAAGCGGTATTAGTAGCTAAATTTGAGGAAAAATCGCCAAGATTCTTGTTCGACAGCTTAAAGAGTGATTCGTTCGCGATATGACCATTCAGTTCATACACTGAAGCCAGAGAACCGTTTGTATTAAAGTTGTTCAGCATACCAGATAGGATCTTGCCGTTCTGACGTTCCACTTTCTCAATGGGTACGGCTATCATATTTTTGTTCCACATCGACTGAATAAACCCTGTCTTGCTTGAATAATCCTTGGCGTAAACTGTATGGCTTGCACTGTAAGTTCCGTCAGAGTTGAGAGTCTCAGTACGAGATGGCAGAAAATCCAAGGGTGTGTCATAGTAGTTCAGAGTCTTCTGCATGATGGTATTTCCTGCATTATCCCTAGTATAGACTTCGGTTCCCTTTTGCTGAATCACGCCAGTCTTAATTCCGTCACAACGAGAATCTTGTGTGGCAATGCTTTCATAAAAAGAGTCATCAACAGGACCATTAACGACTACAGGTACATTATTTGCTACTACACGTTCACGGTATATCATCGTGTCATTAAACTGGATATCATATAGGAAGTTCTTCTTCTGGACCCATTGATAGTCACCGTTGATATATTTGTAGTTGATAATGGAACTGGTTAGTCCAAGATACCATTCGTCGGGCTCAAAAGGATTAGGGTCTGTCGGTGAACAATAAATTGGAGAATAAGATTCCTGGTCCGTCATATAGACTGTCTTGCCAGCCGTTGCTCCATTCTTCTCATATTCGGCCACTTCATAATAATTTACTGCAGAACCGTTATCAAAATTAATACTGGCTATGGCGCTTGGGTAAAACGTCCTTTTACGAGCTGTATAATAAGGATAAAGACCTGAGCCAGTACCATTTGGTAACCAATAATAATAGGGAACAGTCTCTTCTATGTAAGTGCTATTATTGAATCCATCTATTATTGGCTCTCGACGAATAATTCCCGTTCCATCCTCATTCGGACCGTATTTATAGACTTTTTCTTTTATTGAAGTTGTTGATGTTGCATTCTCAAAATAACTTATCTTTTCTATGCGATAGCCACCTGCTCCACGGACGTCTTGATTTCCAAAAGGATATCTGAATCTGTTTTGACCCATCTCAAATTCAGCTCGACCACCGGTAGGGTATTTAATGGTGAGTAATTTAAAATTATCCTCTATAGCATAAATATCATTATAACCCATAGCGACTGTATCATGGCCATTTTCAGTCATATAGCCACGATCCGCAAAATAAAGGGTTGCCGCCTCTTTATAATTACCCAACGACAAAATTACATTTTGACTAGGAAATATTGATTCTGGATAATAATCATTACTCGGTAAAGCTCCATTATAACCCCACATATCTTGACATACCCACCCTTTATGCTCTCTTCCATAAGTAAAAGTGTAGGATTCATCACCCACTAAAAGACTGTTAAGAGTTCGATTATAATAAGAGGATTGATTATGTCCTACAATATGTTCAGCAGTCGCTGATTGAATAAAATTAATAGTTTTGATGGTAACTGGAATAGATTCGTTATTTACAATACTTATAGTAGAAAGAATATGGTTATCGTTATAGTTAAACATAATTTTACCGCCTGAAAAAGAAATCACTGATAATAATTTTATATTTTGGTTAAGAAAATCATTTGGCGGTGTACCTCCAGTATTCTCATCTTCCGGTTCTATGTGTTGAAAAGATTTCCCCGAACCTAGATATAATGCATCCGAATAGAATCCGCCAAATCGTAACATTCTAGGTCCCATAGCCTGCCAAAATGGATAGGCTATATTTAAATCCACCCGGTATTTTAACCAATATTCTTCTGCAAGATTATTACTTTCATACATATCATCATAAATCTCATATCGACTGTTGTTTATTACGTCCAAGTTATAATAGCTAAAATTTGTACCGTACGTAAATGAAGCTTCAAGTACACCTGTTGGACTCGTGATGGTGCTACATTTCCACGAAGTGGTATGAATACCGCCTATACCTGAAGTCAGACTTGAAAAGTCACAAGCATCGAAGGTGTAAACGGAACCATCCGTATCCGTCAATGTAAAATTAGTACCAGTCGTATTGCATGTAATCTTTACACCATCATATGGAACAGTTACAGCCCTTATAGTACCATCACTTTGTTTTTGAAAATAGAAAGCACCGGATTTTCCTGGTATGTTATAGTAAAACTTATCGGGTTCCATATCATAAAAGCCTTTTGTAATCTGATGCTTCTGAGCTTCGCTCCTGTTTGGATTCTGATACTCACCTACATAATTATTAAGAACCCTGCCATTTAATATATACCCGATTCCAGTTCCATTACCAAAATCATCTAGCCCATTAATAGTTCGTGATATTTGGTATTCAGTGCTTAATGACCAACCAGCTCCAACACTTCCAGGCATTTGATTTACGCGTAGATAATTATCAGTATGAAAGGATAATTCAAGATCAATAGTCTTGGTTCCCATCTTTACACTGTGCAAAGGGATACGAATATCCGGTATCCCGGTATTGGGACTTACTGGATATTCTATAGACCGCGACAAGGACGCCGCTTCGGGTGTATAGAATTCCACATTGTTAAATTGCCCGTATAATGGAGTTAGGCAAATAATGAAAAGAGTTACTAATAAATGTTTTAGTTGTTTCATAGTATTAATATTTACATTTTTTTATTTTTTTCATTGTAATTTTATATATTATTTTTAATATGTATATTACGTATCTTATTTTACAACTATCACAAATATAACACTGATATATTTCACCAACCTTATGTATATCTTATATTTTCTTAATCTATCCTTAATTTATTCTACAATTTTTCAGTATAAGACATATACATCTTACTTCTTGGTTAAAATATACGAAAGGGCAACCTAAGCACTAAATAACTCACAACACTATTGAAATGCTATCAGATATTCGCATAAAAGAAAAAGACTGTTTATTCAAAACACACATCGTTCAACAAACCGCATTTTGGTCAATCGCCAAAAGCAAATTTCGTGAAGGGAATTTGATCGTCAACTTCAAGTCCAGAACGGACTGCCTTATATTGCTGAACCTCATACCAAACAAGTTGTTTCAGATCTCATAAACAACTCGACGCTTAACATTCAATTGCATACGTCCCCATAAGGCCCGAAACTGGAATCTATGGTAGAGAATCACGGTTATCATTTACATTAAGCGTAATATCTGTGATTTTTATCTCACTTATGTCACATAATCTTTGATATATAAACAGTAAATTGAATTCAACCGCCTATATTGGGATGTCCATCATTGCCTTTATGCCTTCCTAACTGCAGGCAAAACAGTCATTAAAACCGACCAAATATTATGTTTATACTGACAGACGACCACCGTACCGATGATATGGGCTATGCAGGAAAAAATAATACAAACGCCTGAAGTAGGCAGGTTGGCCACAAAAGGTATCTATTTTAAAAATGTTTTTGTGACAACACCTATCAGTGCGTCAAGCCGGACATACTTACTGGCTGATTTGTACGAACGCACCGCATGCATATGATCCTGCACATGTATACTATTTTTGGCAGGAAAATACTAAAATTATTTTTTTTTATGGGCAACAAAGGCACTTTCCCAGGAAAACGACAATTGGTCGGTTAATAGTTGATGTACGATGTTTCGTTGGGAGTGCTTTTAATGATGTATAAGCCGCGTGTTAAAAAACTTGGATATGTGGAGGATATGGTTTCGAATATAGATGTTCACAAACAATACTTTATCGAGCATTTATGGGATACAACCGCTATTCCTTCGAGCGAGGTTGTTCGTACTGCTGAATGGAAATATTTTCGTTATCGGTTTATCAAAGCACCTGAATATCTATACAATCTGAAAAGCGACACAATGGAGTCTATCAATTTGGCTACTGATCCAAAATACAAGAAGATTCTCGAAAATATCCGTCAAGAATGTGATGCGCAACTAAAAAATACACGGAAGCGAAACTTGATTCATTCCAACTTACCCAAAATTTCATCAATATTACCCGAAGGTCTTGGTGCACTTAAATAGTATATATTTTGTTCTTTATCAATCAAAATGAAACGGGGATTAAACTTGATGAAATACTCTTTTCCAAAATCAGAATTCCATCCATTAGCAAAAAGCTGAATGCCTTTTAAAACTTTTGCCTCCAGGGTCTTTTTCCAGGTACCTTCGTCCTGATCCAAATTAACACCTAGAAATACAATGTTTTTGTATTTCTCAATAAGGAGCTCCAGTATCGGAAACTCTTTAAAACAAGGAAAGCATGCAGAATTCCACACATCGATGAAAACGTATTTTCCCTTGAAATCGGACAACTTCACTATGTTGCCATTTTTATCTTTTAAGGAAAAACCCGGAGCTGGCTTTCCTTTGGAAACGAGCAGTAATTGCGAGTTTATTTCTTCATTATCCCCATGATAGGATATGGAATTGTAAAAATAATTCTTGTTTAAATTCATTTCCAGAGTATCTCACTTAGACAAAAAGAGAGTCACTTGGTCATCGCCAATCATAAAATTAAGAAATTCAAGATTATTAAAATTCAAATCAAATTGAAACTGACCTTCCTGATTTGTTAAAGTCCAATCTTTGCCATATGGACTTTCTTAATAGATGGTATCTCCCTGACTGTTTTCAATCTTGCCAAAAAGCTTTACATTTTTTTCCTGAGCGAAAAGGGCTGACGGATTAACCAGAGCAGCCAACAGGATGATAATCAGCTTGTTTTTCATTGGTTTAAATGTTTTTAGTCAATGAATTACAACAAAATATTAGTCAATATGTTTATGATGAATGGCTAAATATTTGAGTTAGTGTGTTTATTCATGGCTGTTTAGAAACCTTTACTTTTCACAATTACGATATTTCCGAATATTGTTTTTTCATCTGTAGTTGCAAATGCCATTATATAATATCTCATCCCTTTAAAAATTAAATTGTTGACACTGCAATGAAAACCAGTATCCGGTATATTTTCCCCAATTAAAATTTTCTGTGAGTTTTCAAAATCGGGTATGATGTAGGTACTCAATAGGAATCCATAAGAGGTCGTCGGGCTCGAACTTGGAGCTAACAATTTACATCTTAAAGTTGTACTCGTTGAATTTACATCAACTGGTTGTAATGTGATAATTTTTGGAAAACTTTTACTTTCAAAAGATTCTTCACACCCCATCATAAACAATGCAATCAATGCTAAAAATAAAAATCGTTGTTTCATCGTTTCTAGAATATAAGGCCAATTATGAATGAAAAATCGCCAAGGTTGAAGTTTTTTGTTTTTATTTCTGTGTTATATAGTTGACTGAATCTCATTTCTCCAAACCAACTCAATTTATCCCCATATTTTGAAATAAGTCCACAACCAGCAGAATATCCAACCATATTTTTGCTTAAGATAGGTTTTGTGGTTAAATCTACGTCAACAATGTTTTCATCCAAACTATATTCATATAGAGTGGCATTATTTTTTATTATTATTGATAACATGGGACCAGCTTGAATATAGGGTGAATAGGATTTTTTTAAAAAAGTATATCTAATAAATAGTGGAATAGTTATAGAAGTATAATCCAATTGAAAATCGTAATAGTTGGGCAGTAGATCGATTGATTCTCTTGTATGAAGTCTTTTATAATTAATTTCGGGAGAAAAAGAGTAATTACTATTTGAAATAGGCAAATCCAGAAAAAATCCAACAGCCATGTTCCAATCTTTATTAAAATCACCCTTTGAATATAGGCTTTTTTCTCCTATTGGTAATAACTGTGTTGCATCAGCTCCTATTTTTATTCCAAAATGTTTTCTGGGCAATGGACGCATTATATCCTTATTATAATCATCTAAAAAACGAATAAGGCTTCTTTCTTCTTTATTTATATTTTTGAAATTAGTGGCTAGAACCAAGGTGTCGTTAAGGTATTTTTGGAAAAACTGTTGACGATCTTTTGGGCTTGCTGGTACTTCTATTAATGCAGGTAAATCTTTTGAATTAATAAAATACTTTTGGGAAACACCAGCTATAAGTATGGTGTAGAGATTAATACGACCTTTTAGCATTATCTTCATAAAATAGTTTCCAGGCAAGGAATCAATAGTAAGACTAAAGGATTTATAAACAGCTCCACCATCAAAGCCATATTCTTCCACTTCATTGGGCATCAGTTTTACTATTCCATCTTTGGTAGTCATTTGGCCATACGTTGCGTTTCGATACGGGGCATTAAAAAGAGTTATATCGGTAAAAACCTGTTTATTTTTGATATAATAGCCCTTTTGACAAAATGCAGTTAGGTTAAAACTACTAAATATCAATATTATAATAATATAGTTATTCATGCCAAATAAATATTAACAGGACTAATTCTAATTCTTATCTTTAATAAAAATGCAAATTAATATTTTATTTTCAAAAAATACGCATTTTCAAAAAAAAAGTGGAAAGAATGCTGACATTCCTTCCACTTTTAAAATTCTTAAAGATTATTCCTATTCTTTCGTCGTATCCGCCGGGCAAACCTGCATCAATGCTACAATACTGCATGCATCATAACAGGAAATGACCTGATCTTTGGTGGTCGCTTTATTATAATTCTTGGTGGTCAGATTTCTAGTCTTGTCTCTGTTTTTCCAACCTGTATTTATATTATTTCTCAACCACGACAAATACTGAGGTTGGTTGCAATCTTCAATCAAACGAATCATATACTGCGCCAAAATAGCATTATAAACACCTTGTTCGTTATTGATATCGGTTCCATCGCCTTCGTAAGGCATTATTCCGTTAATATCTGACATGGTATTCATCGTATAGTTGGCTGTCAATATTGCATCATCGAGAAAATGCTTTTCATTTGTTGCTTTATATAACATGACAGCTGCACCAATACAAGTGGCCTGATTATAATCGTGTAAGGTCCAGTCAGGTGTACCGGTACCATGTTTGCTATCAGCAACACGTCCCAGTTTAGAATCAAAAAGATTCGTATGCGCCCAGTTAAAAATTAATTTAGCTTTCGTAAGATAAGATTCATCTTTCGTTATGTTATATAAAGTCATTGCACCAATAACTGTGGGATAGTTTATGCAAGACATCTTACCCATACCCTGAGACTGTGATCCAGGATTTTCGTGATCCCAATTCCAGAACATACCTCCCTTAATTGGATCGTAGGAACCAGGGTCACCAACAACGGTCGAACCGCTCCATACTCGTATAAAGGAAGACTTGGCCAGGTTCAGGTATTTTACATCCTTGGTTAATTCATAAGCTCTACCCATAGAGATTGTCCACCACATGATGTCATCGTAGATGAACCAAACATTTCCATTGTCCCAATTGAAATTGTCATATTCTCTTTGTCCACCTTGATAAAATTTATCCATCAACGTCAGATAATCGCTATTCTGCGTACGCTTATAAGCATTCATTATGATATCCCAATAGATGGCTTGTGTCCAGATAGCACCTAGTCTATCCAGGTCTTTTGTATCCCGTAAATAGAGATTCCTTTCAGGTTCCAATAAATATGTTTTGAATGCACTGAATGCATCTGTCGCATCCTTATCTGTGTATTTGAAGACACCGTTATTTATACTGGGAACAAAAGAATTAACATCCTTTTCTCCACAAGCCGTTAAGGAAAAGGAGAAAACAATTAAAGAGATTAAAGTTATAGTCTTATTCATTAGGACAAATATAGAGTGAAAAAAGAACAGATGTGCCATTTCTGACACATCTGCTACTATAAAAAAAGTTAACTAGTTGAAAATTTAAAAACCGGGGTTCTGAACTAGCTGTTTGTCTATGTCAATTTCACCTTGTGGAATTGGGAAAAAGTTCTGTCTATCATCAAAAATTCTATCTTCCACTTTAGTACGTTTGAAGAATGCACCTTTGTCACCTGTAATATTCATACCATAAATAGCTTTGTTTTGAGTTGCTTTAGCAACATCCCAACGTCTTACATCAAAGTAACGAACATTTTCAAACATCAATTCAACAGTTCTTTCAGCATGAATAGCTTCTCTCATAGCTGCCTGATCGGCTGGTACAGGAAGCGCATCGATGCCAGTACCATACTGTGGAATGCCTGCACGTTCACGAATCAAGTTGATATAATGTAGAATATTGGTCTGATTGGCTGTATAGTTTACTTCATTGAGTGCCTCAGCGTAATCCAAATAAATCAAAGGCAATCTCATTAAAATGCAAACTCTGTCAGCTACACCCCAACCACCTTCAGGAGCACATTTGCGAACGACATAACCTG
>JGI24146J20443_1001750_pt1 | contig 12897 bp, 14 predicted proteins | sample BarGraIncub1131A_FD_20443 | JGI IMG/M metagenome (IMG submission 20443) | reverse complement strand
GATTATTCAACGGAATAGCCAGAGATTACCCTGTTGCCAACAGGTTTGTGCAAAGGCTGTTTGAGGCGTCTCCTGAAGAGTGTGACGAACTGTATGACATGTACTGGCTGGAGGTCCAGAAGATGCTGCCGGATGAAATGAAGAGCTATGCGGGCGTTGCGCTGGATGCTTTGATACTCACTATCAGTCATGAGAGTGTCCGGATGTTTCAGGAGGCTAATTACCGCTATTTTGGCGCGGTGCCGGTAACTGAAACTGTCGAACAGGCTNTGGCACTGATGATNGNNGAGNATGAGACTNCACAGGAGGTACGCTCAATCATTNTAAGTGAGGTAAAAAGGATTTTGACGTTGGTCACTAAACGGGATAAATGAGATAAAAGGTTATCTCAGATGTTTTTTTAAAGCCTCTGAGAGTTGACTATTTGAGTATGATCTCAGATAGGTGTACGCATAACGAAGAGGGTACCTCAAACTTTTGAGNTACCCTCTTNGTTAAGGAGTATCAGAGGATGTTACGGAGTATCCAGTAGGTGATGATCACAAAGAGGATAAAGAAAATGGCTCTGGGCCCATAAAATATCTTGCGCCATTTAAGTAACACNGCACNCGGACGAGGGATCAGTTCGATCACCCANCCGGCTATCAGATAGGGGATAGCAATNACCAAAAGCATATTTTCATGGAAGGCTCCGGCAATGTCAAAGTTGAGCAGGTGATGAATCGCACGCTGTGACCCGCAGCCCGGACAGAGTAGTCCGGTCAGCGAGCGGAAGGGGCATGCCGGGAAGAACGCACTCTCCAAAGGGTTGTACTTCTTGTAGAGCACAGCCAGCAAAAGGAGGAAGAGCAATGCGATACTTCCTAACAGTGTTTTCTTAATAGCAGCCCGGGAATCTGCCATGTGATTGCATGACTGCAAAAGCTATTCCCATCGAGACAACGAAGGCAACAAGGCCGGTGAAGAAACTGACATACGTCCAGGTCTCTGCATTCTTCGAGGCTCTGATAGCTCCTTCCAGATCGCCGCTGTAAAAGCGGGTCTCTACCTTGGAGGCATAGACGATGCCGATGACGCCAAAGGGCAGGCAACAGAGCACAGTGGCAAGCACAGACTCCAGCAACCATGATTTGGGTGGCTTCTGATTGAAGTCAAACTTAGGCATACCGGGCGTTACGGGAGCGCTGCCGGGGGGGGGTGGAGGTGTCATCTTGAAAAGCTCGGTAAGCTCGGGGATGCTTCCGGCAGATTTCCATTCTCCCAACTCATGAAACCAGACGGGCGTCTCTCTGGCGAGGTTTTCATCTCTCAACTCTTCGAGTGTGAACGGTCCGAAGTTGGCGGTACCGTCGGTGTAAAAATACTTTTTCATAGCGTTAACTGAATAAGAAGGCAAGTGAGGTTCCAAAAATAGCAATTCCTAAGAAAATAAAGAATCCGAAGATCCCAAAAAAGAAACTGACAAGGGTCCAGGTCTCTGCGGAGCTGGATGCTTTGACGGCTCCGACGAGGTCGCCGGCATAAAAACGGGTCTCAACTTTGGAGGCATAGATGATGCCTACGATGCCAAACGGAAGACAGCACAGGAGTGTCGCAAGGATGGACTCTACGAGCCATGTCTTGGGTGGCTTTAAACCGCCGGGGAATGGATTCTTGTTGGGCGTAGTGGCAACCGAGGCTGCTTTTACACCGGGAGGTGGTGGCGGTGCGAGGATAATGAGTTCTTTCAATTCGGGAATGGTATCCGCGTGTTTCCATTCGCCTAGCTCTTGAAACCATACCATCGTATCTCTGGAGATGCGTTTCTCTGTGAGCTCTTCCAGCGTAAACGGTCCGAAATTGGTAATCCCGTCGGTGTAAAAATACTTTTTCATAGCTTGTGGTGTAAATTGCTGCTAAAGTAGTTATTTTTTTGATACATAAGTAATTTGTCTGAATAATTCTATGTTCTGCGCCGTTTTCGGTATCTTTGTGTCATGTAGGTTTAGAAATCAAAGGAGTATGCGAAAGAAAAGACTTTTCGGGTTTAATAAGAATATTTTCTATACAGGACTGACCAGTTTCCTGACGGATACGTCCACGAAGATGGTGTATTCGATCATGCCGATGTTTCTGCTCTCTATCGGGGCTTCGAAGACGACGTTGTCATTGATTGAAGGTATTGCGGAGAGTACCGCTGCTCTCATCAAAGCACTTTCGGGGTTTTGGAGTGACAAGATCGGCAAGAACAAGCCGTTTATGATACTGGGCTATGGCATTACTACCCTGATCATGCCGCTGTATGCGTTTGTGGCGACTCCTTTGCAGGTGCTGATATTACGGTTTGTGGAACGGACGGGCAAGGGTATTCGTACCGCCCCACGTGATAGTCTGATTGCGGGCTACGCTATGAATGGGGAGAGCGGGAAGAGTTTCGGGTTGCAGAAGATGATGGATAATGCCGGTGCTATTGTGGGTCCGCTGATAGCGTTCGGTCTGCTGTCTCTCTTCCCGGACAACTATAAAGGGATCTTTCTTATTTCGGGTATCCCTGCTATCTTAGGGATTTTAGTACTTATCTTAGGGGTCAAAGAGGCGAAAAAGAACAAGGGTCAGCTGCTGAAAGAGTTTCATTTCAGGGACTATTCGAAAAGATATTACTACTTTCTGGCTATAATTTTCATTTTTACGCTGGGCAATTCGACGGATGCGCTGCTGATGGTCAAAGCGAATGAGGTGGGGGTAAAAGTGGTCTATATCCCACTGGTCTATCTGGTGATGAGTATTGTCTCTGTGGCTATGGCGGTGCCTTTGGGTATGTTGTCGGACAGGGTGGGGAAAGAAAAACTTCTCATGTTTGGTTTTGTCATCTATGCACTCGTCTATTTTGGATTTGGGGCGACTCACAGTGTCACGATGATCGCTATGCTGTTTGCACTCTACGGGTTGTACTCCGCAGCAACGGATGGTATTCAGAAGGCGCTCGTCAGCGACTTGCTGGATGCAAATAAGCGAGGCACGGGACTGGGTATCTACAATGCGTTGCTGGGTGCTACATTGCTGCCGGCAAGTATCATCGCCGGGTTGCTGTATGATCATGTAAATTCCAGTGTTCCTTTTTATTTCGGGGCTGCCACGGCTGCCTTGTCAGCTCTGTTGATGGTCGCTTTTTACAGGTATTTCAAGATCAAAGAGTAATGCCGGGAATGTGAGAATGAAGGCAGGCTTCGTGTCTTTTATCGGGTAGTGAAGGAGGGTGTCAGGAGCTTCTTACTAAATAGTCTTGTCGTGGGTATATTGTCTGGTGGATGGCTTTTTACTGTCCGCCCGACACTTTTTAAATTTATTTGGGACGATATTCCGGGAAACCATTGTTTTTTTTGTTACTTTTGCTGGATAAACTCATACTAATAGCTATTCATGAAATTCAAATTACTAGTACTCATGTTCTTTTGCGGTATCTCCGGTATGCGTGTGCAGTCTCTTCAGGACCCGATAGGATTGCTTTAATGACCATACTAATATGATTGAATTTAAAGGTGGACCTACTGTTAATGTAGGCATAGTGAAAGGAAAGAAAATCAACTTTGTGTTGAACACTCCCTATCTGTGTATTCAGACCGGAGAGTGTATGCAAGGTGCTTTTACTGCTGAGGCAGCTACTCCATATATACTTTTCGAAGGGCATCAGTATCCGACGCTTGAGTTTGAGTCGTGTGCGATAGGTGGCACTTTTGAACTTAGTGAGGTGACGATTGGTATTGATTATCACTGGCAACGAGTAGAAGCGCAACAATTTAACGGCGGACTGTTATTGTCCATGGAAGGCAAAGAGGTGCGTGCGGTCAATCATATTGATGTGGAACGCTATCTGGCCTGTGTCATCGCTTCAGAGATGAGTGATACAGCTTCTCTGCCTTTCCTCAAAGCACATGCTGTGATATCGCGCAGCTGGCTGATTTCTCAGATTGAACAAAAGAAGAATAAAGTACTTTCTATTGCTGATAGAGGTGTGGATACACCGGAGGAACGGATCTGCTGGTACGACCGTGCGGAGCATTCCGGTTTTGATGTATGCGCGGATGATCATTGCCAGCGGTATCAGGGCTTTGGGCGTGTGGATAACGAGAAAGTCATGAAGGCGGTGGATGACACGCGCGGAGAGGTGCTGGTGTATGACTCTGAGATATGCGATGCGCGTTTCTCAAAGTGCTGCGGTGGAATGAGTGAGAAGTATGAGAATTGCTGGGATGAAACCCCGCATCCATATCTGGCGCCTGTGAAGTGTAACCCTAATCCTTACGGAATGCCGCTCTGCGATACGTCAGATGCGGAAATCCTGGAACAAGTGCTGAATGATTACGACCAGGAGACGCATGGCTTCTTTAAGTGGGAGGTGCGCTATGCTCAGCAGGAACTCTCTGCACTGGTGCGCCGACGTACAGGTATTGACTTTGGCACGATCACGGACCTTGTGCCGCTGGATAGGGGCGTTTCGGGAAGGATCATCCGTTTGCAGATTGTAGGTACGCTCCGTACGATGATAATTGGTAAGGAACTGGAGATACGGCATGCTTTGTCCGAATCGCATTTGTATAGTTCGGCTTTTACGGTGGTTAAAGAGGAAGTGGAGGATGAGATGTCCTTCTTATTGAAAGGCCGGGGATGGGGGCATGGCGTGGGGCTGTGTCAGATCGGGGCGGCTGTGATGGGTGAGAAAGGTTTCTCCTATCAGGAGATATTGAAACATTATTATACTGGAGTCGACATTGTGAAACGTTATTGATACCATGGATAGACAGGACGGTGAGGTCGTAAAGGGAAAGAACAGACCGTGGGCGTGGGTGCCTTCGCTTTATGTGGCGGAGGGTCTTCCCTATGTGGCTGTGATGACCATTGCAGGCATTATGTACAAGAAGCTGGGGCTTTCCAATACGGATATTGCTCTGTACATGGGGTGGCTGTACTTGCCGTGGGTAATCAAACCTCTCTGGAGTCCTTTTGTGGATATCATGCGTACCAAACGCTGGTGGATCGTGGCGATGCAGCTGCTTATCGGTTTTTGCTTTGCGGGGGTGGCGTTTACTTTGCCCGGGAGCTTCTTCTTACAGTCGAGTCTCGCACTCTTCTGGCTCATGGCATTTAGTTCGGCTACACACGACATTGCAGCGGATGGGTTTTATATGCTTGGGCTCAATCCTACCAAGCAGGCGTTCTTTGTCGGAATCAGAAATACATTTTACAGGATTGCCACTTTAGTGGGTAAGGGGCCTCTGGTCATGCTGGCGGGGGCTCTTGAAGTTTCTACCGGCGATGAGCACTTTGCGTGGTCTGTTGTGTTTGGTGTCTTGGCGGTCATGTTCTTTGGCTTTTCGTTGTATCATCAGAAGATGCTGCCGTATCCGGTGGAGGATAGGATGGGTACCAGTACCCCAAAGGAGATAATGGGTGGTTTTGTGGAGACATTCAGTTCATTCTTTCGCAAACCGGGGATTGGTCTGGCGCTGCTTTTCCTCTTGACATATCGGTTGGCAGAGTCGCAGCTGGGCATGTTGGCTGCTCCGTTTATGCTGGATAGCATGGATGTGGGGGGTCTGGGGCTCACGACTTCGCAGGTAGGAACGGTCAATGGTACGGTCGGTGTGATATTTCTGGTGCTCGGCGGACTGCTTGGTGGTTTTGTGGTAGCCCGTTACGGTTTGCGGGCCTGGCTTTGGCCGATGGTGATTGCCATCAACTTGCCGGATGTGGTCTATATATGGATGGCGTATGATCAGATGACCAGTCTCTGGCTGATTAATCTGTGTGTGGCTATTGAGAACCTCGGTTATGGCTTTGGATTTACTGCTTATACAATTTATATGATGGCTTTTGCAGAAGGGGAACATAAAACAGCACATTTTGCAATCTGCACAGCTTTCATGGCTTTGGGCATGATGCTTCCGGGTATGGTTGCAGGATGGATTCAGGAAACCATCGGCTACCGGTTATTCTTTGTATGGGTGATGCTATGCACACTGCCGGGATTTGTCTTGATACCATCTATTAGAAAACAAATAAAAAACTAAAACTAAATGGGATTGGAAATAGAACGTAAGTTTCTTGTGCAAAAATCTTCTTTCCTGAGTAGTATTTATGGCAAGGATATGGTCCAGGGATTCTTGTTGACGCAGAAGGAGAAGACCGTGCGTGTACGTATAACAGGAGGTAAGGCGACGCTGACTGTAAAAGGGGAGACTGTCGGCTCTGTAAGGCCGGAGTTTGAGTATCCGATACCTGTTGATGATGCGCGCGAAATGCTGAATCTCTGTGAACGTCCTCTGATTGATAAATGTCGTTACCAAATACCGTGGGGTTCTCTCTATTGGGAAGTGGATGTCTTTCACGGAGATAATGAAGGACTTGTCATTGCCGAGATTGAACTTCCCAAGGTTGATTACTATATAGATCTGCCTGAGTGGGTCGGTGAGGAGGTAACGGGTGATCCGCGCTACTATAACAGCAACCTGATCCTAAATCCTTATTCCGCGTGGGATAAATAAGAAAGAGACCGGTTTTATTTACCGGTGCTCTTTTCCAATGCTTTTACAATTCCTTTTCCCCANAATGCAGCAAGTTTCTTTGCTCCTTCTTTATTGGGATGCAGGTAAAANATACCGGCATTACCGTCTTCGGGGAATAGATATTTTTCATAGTTGATACGGAAATAATCATAAGCTGCGGTGTCTCCCTGATAGACATGGCCCGGATGTGTCTGCGCATAGGNGGCTACAAGACGTTCCAATTGAGGGGTGTAGCTGTTGAGCCTTTTGAGCCCGGCTTTCAGGTAGATGGCTCCGTTGTACGTATTGGGACTGTACCATGTTGCTCTGTGTAAGACGATGAGACTGGAGGGGTATCTGCTCAGAAGGCTGTCAATGATAAGTTTCATATTATCGTAGTACTGAGTGTCGCTGACCGGTGAACCGTTAGGTCCTTTCTCTGCACTGTCATTAGTACCTAGTTTGATGGAAAAGAGGAGTGTTCCTTCTTCCACGGATAACAGATCGGCTGCTGTGACAGTGCGTGTGAAAAGGTTGTTGGTCATGGGGAGAAAATCGACCGTGGTAGAGCCACTGACTCCCTGATTGCTGAAACGGACCGCTTTGAACATTTTCAGCGATCGCAGGTATTCACAGGTATATACGGGGGGAGCATCGTTTTTATCTAATAATNCGCCTTGGGTGATACTGTTGCCTATGAAGACTATATTCAGGGATTGTTTCTCTTTCTTTGCGGCGGCAACATTGCCTGCGATAAGTGTGATAGTGAGTAGAAGCAGAAGAGTTCTGAATGAGAGTTGTTTCATGATATCTTTTGTTTAATATTCGATGGGCAAAGGTATATTTTTCTTTTAAAAAACAGATCCTTGCCACACCTTTTTGTTCAGTGGGCAAGGATCTTATTCTGTAGGACTGTTTTGTGTTAAGTCTTATTGACGTTCCAGTGTCAGTGTTTTGGTTGGTTGGTCGCATACTTCAGTCGGGCCAAAGTATTGGATAGGTCCCGGATAGACGTAAGCAGTAGAGATAGCCCATTCTTCACGTTGTGCGGCAAATTCCTTGAAGGGAGCACCATCGAGTTTTACCAACGCTTTCTGAATGACAGGTTTCATCTCTCCGTGACGGCGTTCCATATTCATCATCATCGTGATTGGAATACCTCCTGCAATCCATTGGTCGGCAAACGCGGTAGTATTGCGTACGGATGACATGTAGCCTGTCTTGCCTGTGGCAATTAGTGCGGACGCTGTGAATCCGAGTGAATAGCAATAGTCGGCATCGTAGTTGGATGGAGCAGCGCAACGGCCTTCATAGCCGAAGAAATGGTGCAGTGCAGAAAACTTACCACAGAACTTACCCTCTTTCTTCCACTGGTCAAGCTTGGTAGCTACCATATCAGAAAGTAGTTTCTCTGTCTCAATCAGCGACACCTGTACGTTTCCGTGTGGGTCGCGATCCAGAGAGAGCTGACGTGCTACTCCTTCAGGAAGACTGGCGTAGATGTCAGCATTCTCTTTCGAGAGCTTGCTGATGATGTATTCGCGTTGTGCAGATTTCTTGATCAGTGTAAACTCGTCTTTGCTCTTGGCAAGGAAGTCATTCAGTTCGGCAATCAGTGCTTTCATAGCCGGGATGAACTCGATCAGTCCTTCAGGAATCAATATGATACCGAAGTTATTTCCTTTCTCAGCGCGGTTGGCTACGATCTGAGCAATGTAGGTAACTACATCATCCAAAGACTCATTTTTAGCTTCTATCTCTTCAGAGATGAGACATATATTTGGTTGTACCTGTAAAGCACATTCCAAAGCGATATGTGATGCTGAACGACCCATCAATTTGATGAAGTGCCAGTATTTACGTGCGGAATTACAGTCTCTCTGGATGTTACCGATTACCTCTGAATACACTTTACATGCGGTGTCAAAACCGAAAGAAGTTTCGATCTGATCGTTCTTAAGGTCACCGTCAATCGTTTTAGGACAACCGATAACCTGTACTCCTGCGTTGGTTGCAGCATAGTATTCTGCCAGCACGCAGGCATTGGTGTTCGAATCGTCGCCACCGATGATTACAAGTGCGTTGATGTTCAGTTGTTTCAGGATCTCAAGACCTTTGTCGTACTGTTCTTTCGTCTCGAGTTTGGTGCGGCCTGATCCGATGATGTCAAATCCACCCGTGTTGCGGTATTCATCGATGATGTCAGCGGTCAGTTCCATGTACTTGTGATCCACCAGTCCGCCGGGGCCAAGGATAAATCCATAGAGACGGCTCTTGTCATTGATACTCTTGATGCCATCAAACAATCCGGAGATCACGTTGTGTCCACCGGGAGCTTGTCCGCCGGAAAGGATCACGCCTACATTGATAGGAGATGCTTCCTCTTTGGCATTGGCAGGAACGAACTGAATGATAGGCATCCCGTACGTGTTTGGAAATAACTCTTTGATCTCATTCTGGTTAGCAACAGACTCTGTAGCAGCGCCGAACTCAGCCTTGACAGCTCCGGACAAGGCTTTAGGCATTTTGGGCTGGTAAGCAGCTCTGGCTATTTGCAATGCACTTTTCTTCATTGGTTATTATTTTTTTTGTATTGTGATATTGAGATATAAATATTGGATGCAAAAGTAGATATTTATCTGTACATTTGCAATATGAACTAATGAAAGATGAAATGAATGTAGAAATTATAACGATAGGAGATGAGATTCTGATTGGTCAGATTGTTGACACAAACTCGGCATGGATGGCAGTCAGGTTAAATCAGGCCGGGTTTTCCGTCGTTCGTATCACATCGGTAAAAGATGTGAGAGAGGATATTATTGATGCTATTAACCGTGCATTTATTCGGGCGGATATCGTCTTGGTGACAGGCGGCATCGGTCCGACGAATGATGATATCACGAAACAAACGCTGTGTGATTATTTCGGTTCCAATCTGGTGTACAGCGAAGAGGTGTACGAAAATATAAAAGAAGTACTTGCAGACCGGATGCGGATCATCAACGAATTGACTCGCTTGCAGGCGATGGTGCCCGATAATTGCGTGGTGATCACTAACCACAGGGGGACGGCTCCGATAACCTGGTTTGAGAAAGAAGAAAAGGTACTGGTCTCAATGCCGGGAGTGCCCTATGAGATGATGGGAGCGATGGAACAGGAGATTATCCCACGTTTGCTTGAACGATATCCCGAACAGCCTTTTATCCGGCACAAACATTTTCTTGTTTGTGGTTTCTCTGAATCTGCATTAGCCGAGAAACTAGTAGATTGGGAGTCTGGACTTGAATCTTTCCTCAAACTTGCATATCTGCCGGCATGGGGAATTATCAGGCTTCGGATTACCGGTGTTCATGTATCTGAACAGGTACTTGAACAAGTCATTGAAGAGCAGAGCGAGCAACTTCGCAAACTGCTTGGCACGGCGATTTTCTCAGAAGAAGATACATCTGTGGAAGAGCTGCTGGGAAAAAAACTGAAAGAAAAAGGACTCACATTGGGAGCGGCTGAGAGCTGTACGGGTGGGTCAATAGCGCAGCGAATCACACGAATGACAGGATGTTCGGCATACTTTAAAGGAAGCATAGTGGCATATTCCAATGATGCGAAAAAGGTCGTGCTCAAAGTGCGGGAAGAAACCCTTAACGAACATGGGGCAGTGAGTCTGGAGACCGTAAAGGAGATGGCTATTGGAACACGACAGGCTCTGAAATGTGATTGTGCTGTGGCGACATCCGGTATAGCCGGTCCGGGTGGCGGCTCTATTGAAAAACCTGTGGGTACCATTTGTGTAGCTGCGATGGTGAAAGACCGATTTGAATTACGCACCTATCACTTCAACGGAGGAAGAGAGAACAATATGAAGCGAACGGTGAATAGTGTCCTGCTTCTGCTTCTGGAAATGTTGCAAGATATTGAATGATTGAGCTGTTTTTTTCGAAATAATTATGCGTAAATTTGTTTATTCGGGGAAAAAGTATTTACTTTGCGCCCTGATTTGATTTGCTAATATATAAAAACAGAATAAGCGATGTCTAAGATTTGTCAGATTACAGGGAAAAAAGCAATGGTTGGCAATAATGTTTCTCACTCTAAAAGAAGAACGAAAAGAACATTTGATGTGAACCTCTTTACTAAAAAGTTCTATTGGGTAGAACAAGAATGCTGGATTACATTGAGAGTCTCAGCAGCGGGATTGCGCACAATTAACAAAAATGGTTTGAATGCAGCTTTGAAAAGCGCTGCTGAAAATGGGTATTTAAACGCTTAATCAAGGGAGAAAAAAGAAATGGCAAAGAAAGCAAAAGGCAATAGGGTACAGGTCATTATGGAATGTACCGAACAAAAAGCAAGCGGTGTTCCTGGTATGTCCAGACATATAACTACCAAGAACAGAAAAAATACTACCGGAAGACTCGAGCTGAAGAAGTATAATCCGTTTTTAAAGAAAATGACTATTCACAAAGAAATTAAATAATTCGAATCATGGCAAAGAAAGTAGTTGCATCATTACAGGTAAAGGGAGAAGGACGTACTTACTCTAAAGTTATCAAGATGGTAAAATCTAAAAAGAACGGCGCCTATTGCTTCGAAGAAAGCATGGTACCTAACGAAAAGGTGAAAGATCTTCTTAGTAAGTAAGACTCGTTTTCTATATTATAGACACATGAAAGGCTCTTTTTAAGGGCCTTTTTTGTTATAGGTACTCTTCACCTATAGATCGATTGTTTTTTTTCTTACTTTTGCACAAACTTAATAGAGAGATAATAAAATGGGGTTTTTCAGTCTTTTCAGTAAAGATAAAAAAGAGACGCTTGACAAGGGGCTTGCCAAGACCAAAGAGAGCGTATTCTCTAAGATTTCCCGTGCAGTGGCAGGCAAGAGCAAGGTGGATGAGGATGTGCTTGATAATCTGGAAGAGGTACTGGTCTCTTCGGATGTTGGTGTGGAGACTACGCTGACTATCATTAGCCGTATCGAAAAAAGAGTGGCTCAGGATAAGTATCTCAGTACAACCGAACTTAATGGAATCTTAAGGGAGGAAATCGGGGCGTTGCTTACTGAAAACAATCCGGACGAACTCTCTGACTTTGTGCTGCCTGAGAATGCTCGCAGACCGTATGTAATCATGGTGGTAGGTGTGAATGGAGTGGGTAAGACGACTACCATAGGTAAACTGGCCTATCAGTTTAAGAAAGCAGGTAATAAAGTATATCTGGGAGCTGCGGACACGTTTCGTGCGGCTGCCATCGAACAGTTGGAAATATGGGGTGAACGGGTAGGTGTGCCTGTGATCAAACAAAAGATGGGGGCTGATCCTGCTTCTGTTGCATTTGATACGTTAAGTTCGGCAAAAGCAAATTGTGCGGATGTTGTAATTATTGACACCGCCGGAAGGTTACACAACAAGGTGGGACTGATGAATGAGCTTTCCAAAATAAAGAATGTCATGGACAGAGTCGTGCCGGGATCACCGGATGAGGTGCTGTTGGTGCTGGATGGCTCTACCGGACAGAATGCTTTTGAACAGGCCCGACAGTTTACCAAAGCAACAGAGGTCAATGCCATCGCAGTGACAAAACTGGATGGTACGGCCAAAGGTGGTGTGGTGATTGGTATCTCGCATGAGTTTAAGACTCCGGTGAAGTATATCGGTCTGGGTGAAGGTATAGAGGATCTGCAAATCTTCCGCAAACGTGAGTTTGTTGATTCCTTGTTTGGCAACTAATTGATAGATATGAAAGCAGAGAATACGATTGATATCATATCCTTGGGATGTTCCAAAAATCTTGTGGATTCGGAGAAGTTGATGTTGCAATTGCAGGCGAATGGCTACAAGGTAACCCATGATCCGATAGTATCCAAGGGGAAGATTGTGATCATTAATACCTGTGGATTTATTGGCGATGCAAAGGAAGAGAGCGTCAATATGATTCTCGAGTATGCAGAGAAAAAGCTAAAGGGAAAGATTAACAAACTTATTGTTACAGGTTGTTTGTCAGGACGATATGCTGAAGAACTAGCCAAGGAGATTCCCGAAGTGGATGCCTATTATGGTAAGTTTGCATGGAAACAGATCATCTCTGATCTGGGTAAGACGTATCAGCAGGATTTGCAGTTTGAGCGCACCCTGACTTCTCCATCACACTATGCGTTTTTAAAGATCGCGGAGGGATGCAATCATGGTTGTTCCTACTGTGCGATACCCATTATCACCGGTGCCTATCAATCTGTACCGATGGAAGAAGTGATCGAAGAGGTTACCCGGCTTGTCGCTCATGGTGTAAAAGAGTTTCAGGTGATTGCTCAGGATATTACCTATTATGGTCGTGACCTCTACAAAAAGGCGATGCTTCCTGAATTGGTGGAACGAATA